>Ga0070668_100000458_pt1 | contig 26949 bp, 20 predicted proteins | sample KBSS43metaG_FD_64661 | JGI IMG/M metagenome (GOLD analysis project Ga0070668, IMG submission 64661) | Switchgrass rhizosphere microbial communities from Kellogg Biological Station, Michigan, USA - KBS S4-3 metaG | ecosystem: Host-associated > Plants > Roots > Rhizosphere > Soil ...
GCAAACGGAACCGGCCTCCAGTGAATGAAGGCCTCCGAAGGGGGCGTCGGAAGCACCTGCTTTTATTCGGAAAAATGGTGGGTGTAGTAGGATTCGAACCTACGACCCGCTGATTAAGAGATAGCTATAACTATCTGAATACGTTCTTCTAAACGGCTTCATACCGTTCCGCGGACATTGAATCAACGACTCTTTGGTTGGGCTATGCCTCCAGAGCTCGTTGCAGGTCCGAGCAGGCAATTGCACGCTTCTCGTACCCCGCGGGGACCCACCGGTAAGAAGCCGTGCTCGTGGGGATCAGGGGTGGGGTATCACTGAATTACGTGAGAGCGAAAACCTCGGCCGCGTAAATCAGGTCCAGGTCCGCTCGTGCTACCAAGAGTTTGGTCTAAAGGACCCCCGGTCCTCATATCAGAAATAGCAAGTCGCGTCAGGGTCAACTTTTCTGATCCATTTCGTTTTGTTGCCGAATCGATCTTTGAGATCGGAGCAAATTTCTGATTATTAAAACGCCATCTTGAGGGATGGCGAATGCGAAAGGCTCTTACTGATAAGGCTTTGGAGGCGCTCAAGCCTGCCGAGAAGCGGTACGAGGTCCATGACCTCTATTGCCCGGGCCTGAGCGTTCGCGTCTCTACGGAGGGACGCAGGACGTTCTCCGTCAAGTTCCGCTACGCGACGAGGCAGAAGCGCCTCAGCCTTGGGGTTTATCCGCGCCTGAGCTTGGCGAAGGCACGGGAAAAGGCGGTCGCCGCCCTGCGACAGGTGGATGAGGGCATCGACCCGGCCAGCCGGCGGCGAGACCCCAGCTTTCGCGTCGAGGCCGTCTGCGCCGACTTCATTCGGCAATACGCCAAGCCTCGCCAGCGTAACTGGCTTGAGACCGAGCGTGTTCTTCAGCGGGAGTTGGTTCAGCGATTTGGGCAGCGCGACATTCGGGAAATTCGCAGAGGGGACGTGCTCGAAATCCTCGATGCCATTCTTGAGCGGAATGCCAACTATCAGGCGAACCGTATTCACGCCTGCATCCGAAAGTTGTTCAATTGGTGCCTCGAGCGGGGAATAGTCGAGGCCAACCCCATCATTGGGCTCAAGGCTCCAGCGAAGGAGACCTCCCGAGATCGCGTGTTGGACGACGACGAAATTTCGCGCCTTCTGCAGGCGTGCCGCAACGAAGCCTATCCGTTTCGGCAATTCGTGCCCCTGCTCCTTGCGACAGCACAAAGGCGCGGCGAACTGGCCGAAATGCGCTGGTCGGAACTCGACCTAGAGGCGAAGACCTGGGTGATCCCGGCCGAGAGGTCCAAAAACGGCAAACCTCACGTGGTCCCGCTCAGCGATTACGCGCTGGCGGTGCTGGCTGACGTTCCGCGCTTCCTCAACAGCGACTTCGTCCTGACCACCACACGGAGAACGGCAGTGAGTGGGTTCAGCAAAATGCTCGCTCGGCTATCCGGTGAGGCCGGCGTGACGGCTTGGCGTCTCCACGACCTACGCCGCACCGCCGCGTCAGGCATGGCGAGGGCAGGGGTTGCTCCACACGTCGTGGAGAAGGTCCTAAACCACATCAGCGGGACAATCTCGGGCGTCGCCGCGGTCTATAACCGCTACGGCTACGATGCTGAAAAGCGCGCGGCTTTGGACGCCTGGGGAGCCCATCTTGAAGCCATACAGACTTCGAACCGCGGCCGAGCATCGGGCAAGGCTGCGTAGCGCGATCCAGGGCGATGAGCTGATGCCGCGCGTCCTGTCGCGTATGCGCGCCCCTCAGATGCGCGCACTTGGTGAGGCCCTCAACGGTCTCGATCCGAGAACGCTCGTTTGCCTTCGATACGAGCTTGCCTCGGCCTTCCAAGACCAACTGCGTACGATGGCAGCAGACCCGAAACGACCTGACCGGTCGGCGAGGCGCGATGCCGTTCAGAGGTTGAAGAACACTGCAATGGTCCTCCGTTTAGAGGCTGAAGCCAACCTTCCGTGGCTGGCCGCTGATCACGACGCGGCCATGTTCTTCGGCGCACGCGGCCCGCGCTGGTCACCCTTCGAACCCGACTACGAGCAGCTCATCGCGTCTGTGGCGCGCTTGGAAGCCATCGCGGACAGCATCCTCAGCGTTCCCCCAATTGGCCCTGGGCAGGTCGAGAGTCCGTATCTTCCGGGGTTCCCCAGCGACCGCATCGAAAATCCGACGACATGGTCCCGCATCGCTTTCGCGCGCCGCATTGGGCGCATCTATCTCACCCTTACGAACAAGCCGCCTGCGGTAGGTAAGGCGCAGCCAGGCCCGTACCAAAGGTTTGTCGCTGCGGCCGCTTCCATTTTCCGCGACGCCTATCGCGAAATCGACGAGCCCTATGGTCCCTGGGGACAGCCAAGCCAAGAACACATGAAAAGAGCCTGCGACCTCCTCAAAGGGCCAAAATCCCCGACCTGACGGGGTGCTTTTCCGCCCTACGGAACGGTCAAATCTGCCCTTACTGACTCAAGCCGCTCCACCAGAAGGGACGGCTCGATGCGACCTCTACCCATCATTATTGACCGACTGCACCTCAGGAAAATTTATGGAATCAAAGCGTCGAACAGCACGCTGCTTCGCTGGGAAGCGAGCGGCGACTTTCCTGCGCGGGTGAGACCCGGCGGCGGGCACACCATTGGTTGGGTTCGCGACGAGATCGAGGACTACGTTCGCCGGCTCGCTCGCGCTCGGCGGGTGCGCCGATGATGAAGGTCGTCATCTACCGCGAAATGCGGGATCCAGATTCCGGCAAGTTTCGGCTCCTCCAGTTCATCGTCGAGGTCAGGGATCTCGTCCACCTGCGCGAGGTCCTCAAGGACATCGACGCGCGTTACCCGCGCGAAGGGGCGCCCAATGACTGAGCGCCTCTCTGCTAGGGCCAGGCGTAAGCTCAAGATAGCGCGCGCGGCCATTGAAGCGGGAATGGGGGTGATCGCCATCCAATCTCAATCGAAGCGGCCGGATGTCCGTTTCTCACCAAACGGGAGCAAGAGCGCCACGACCGACATCGACGAGGTCCGTTCCTGGCTTCGGGATGACGACTCCATAAATTTGGCTGCCGTCGTCCTTGGCACGGACATCTTGGTGGTGGACGTGGACGGTCCGGAAGGCGAGTCCGCACTGGACCAATTGGGTCCGCTTCCCTCGACCAGGGAAACCATCACACGCGATGGTCGTCACCTGTTCTTCAACCACCGAGGAAGAGTGAAGGGCAGCCGAATCGGCTTTGCGCCAAAGCTGGACCTGATCGTTTCCGGGTACGTCTTGCTGCCCAAAAGCACCCACCCAGAAGGTGGGCGCTACAAATCCGAGGACTTCGGTGCGGCGGTCGCCAACCTGCCGGAGGAGGCGATCGCGGCCATCAACGCTCGGAGAAAGGCCGAGGCCAAAGCCGCGAAGTCCAGGGTGATCGCCGAGGGCAATCGGGACAACCAGCTCACGAGTCTTGCGGGCTCGTTCCGCCGGCAGGGCTTCGAAGGGGAAGTGATCCACACGGCGCTGACGGCGGTAAACGAGACCCATTGCCGGCCGCCGCTCCCGCAGAGCGTGGTCGACAAGATCGTTCGCAGCATCATGACCTACGATGCTGCTGACGAGGGTCTGTTCGAGACCATGGCGAATGTCACGCCGCGCGAGGTGGATTTTCTGTGGGAGCCCTACTTCGTTCGCGGTGCGATCAATCTCCTGGAGGGCGACCCGAACGTCGGAAAGACCTACCTGCTGTGCGAGATCGCTGCGGCCATTTCGGCGGGACGGCCTTTGCCCGGCCAGCGGGAAGCCCAACCAGGCAACGTCTTGTTCTTGAGCGCCGAGGACGACCCCGAGACCACGTTGGTTAGGCGGCTAATGCGTATGGGCGCTGACCTGGAGCGGATCACATTCTTGACGAAGTTCCTGCGCCTCGAAGAGGAGGTGTTGGGTTGGATTGAGAAGCACATCGAGGACGAAGGCATTGCGCTTGCCATCCTCGATCCGCTCCTGGCCTACATGCAGGGCGGGATCGACATGAACAAGGCGAACGAGACCCGCCCCTTCATGGCGCGCCTGTCCGAGCTCGCCAAAGTCAAGAACGTGACGATCATCGGCCTCAGGCACCTGAATAAGAGCGACAAGGACAAGGCCATCTTTCGGGGCCTTGGGTCCATCGACATAACTGCGGCGTCGCGATCGGCCGTGCTCGTCGGCGAGCATCCGGAAGATCCGGCGATCAGGGCGATGGTCCACATAAAGCACAACCTGTCGCCGCAAGGCCCCACGCAGCTTTATGAGCTGACGGGCGGCAACCGCGACGAGGGCAGGGTGCCGAAGGTCTCATGGCGGGGCGAATCCGACCTCGGGCCAGACGACTTCGCAAGGGCCGCACCTAAGCCGGGGCGACCAGACAACGCCATCTCCGACGCGAAGCAATTCCTGCTCCGCAGATTGGCTGGCGGCGAAGCGGTCCCCATCCAGACCGTAATTGCAGACGGGGACCGGCGTTCATTCTCAGAGCGCACCCTTCGGCGTGCGGCAAGAGAGCTGGGCGTGGAAAAGGTGGGCCGGAGCTGGAAGCTGGCCAAAACGTCCCCGTAGGTCAGTTCTGGCCGGTTTGGGCCTCAGATCGCGGCCGGGGAGGCGGTGAGCGCCTTGCGCGCTTCCGCCAACCCCTTCGATCCGGAGGGCCATTCCCAGGGTTGCCGCGGGGCATGGTCCTTGGCGAGGTTGGGGTACTCGGCCTTTTTCTTCGCCGCTAGGCGCAGCATCATACGGGCGTCGCGGGGATCGACCTTCAGCTCCTTGCACAGGTCATTGAGCGTGACAGTTTTCGTCGGTTCGTCGGTCATGATGGTCGCCTCCTTCGGTTGACCATCGAGACCACTAAGACGGTGCCTGAGCGGTCGTCAGGCGAAATCCCGTCGCCTCTCCAGGTCCGACAGGGACTCGCGAGAACACGGTTTCGTGATGGAGTCGGCCATCGATCCTGGGTTGTGCGCGGAGCGCGACCATAGGAATAAACCGAGCCGCGTTATTTGGCGGAATGACACCAAAAGTTGCTGACGCTCGGGCGGTCGATCACGTCGGCGTCTCGGTGTTTCCAGTGCAGCTCTGAAACAACGGGGCGCGTTCTTCGCCTCAGCAGTCGGGGGTGGCAATATGCAACGGTGTCTGCACGCGCATTGGGGCGTCCACAAATTGTGGGCCAATGGGCGTGATATCGCGCGACCCCTGGCTGCCACACTGATGGGGCTAATGGCCGCGGTCCTCAGCCATACGTCCTCATCCGCTGCGTGCGCGCTGCCTAACACGTTGACAAACGGCCAGACCGCAGACGCGACCGACGTCCTGGCGAATGAGACCGCATTGTTGAACTGCGTCAACGGCAGTGTTTCGACAACGGGGACGCCGGCCGCTGGACAGGTTGCGAAATTTTCGGGTTCGAGCACGATCACTAACGCGGTGAGCGGTGCGGACTACGCGCCTGCCACTTCTGGAGGCGCGCTCCTTTCCGGAAACGGCATCGGCGGCTTCTCAAATGTTGGCCTCGGCGTGGGCCTGTCTTTCAGTGGCGGGGTCCTTGCGGCGACTGGCGGAGGAGGCGGGAGCGGCGTCGCCTTCGGCAATTACAACGTAATATCGTCGGTCACGACGAGCGGCTCGCAATCGAGCGTGACGTTCAGCTCTATACCGCAGACCTACACTGACCTCGTGGTCGTGGTGACGGGCCGCACCACTTCTGCAAACGGCGTCGTCAACGTCATTACCCAATTCAATGGCGACTCGGGCTCGAACTACGATTCCCAATATCTGCAGGCCAACAGCACCAACGTCGCCGGCGCGCAGACTGTTTCCGGCACGTTCATCAACGCTGGGGTGATCACCGCGGCGACCGCGCCGGCCAACGCCTCTGGCAGTTCGCATTTCTTCGTTCGCAATTACACAAGCACGACCTTCTTCAAGACCGTGATCACCGACGGAGCGGCTGACGGCGGTTCGGGCGCCTTTTACCGTGGGATAATGGGCGGTCTCTGGAAAAGCACCGCGGCGATCACCTCGATGACGGTCGCGCCAAGCACCGGCAATTTTACGGACGGCTCGGTCGTCACGCTCTACGGCATTGGCGGCAATGCGCCGAACATTACGCTGACCACGCCGATGACGCTGATCAGTGAGACGGTGACCAGCGGCTCCGCATCGAGCGTGACGGTTTCGTCTATCCCGCAATCGTATCGAGACTTGAAGGTCGTGGTGATCGGCCGCGGCACTGCTGCGGCAGTTAACACCGGACTCGTTATGCGCTTGAACGGCGACAGCGGCACCAACTACGAATACGAGATCACCGACGGCAACAGCTCATCGACTACCTCAGTAAACGCTCTCAATCAAACGAGCCTCCCCACGGGATGGTTGACGGCGGCAACGGCACCTTCTGGTGCAACGGCAGTATCGGAAATCGACATACACAATTACACGTCGTCTTCATTTGACAAACCAATTGGTTACCGCGGCGGCGTCAAAGGGAATTCGGCAGGCGACTATTTTAACCGTACTGCCCATTTCTGGTACAAAAGCACCAGTCCAGTCACGTCACTGGCGTTCACCTTGGCCGCTGGCAATTTCCAGGATGGATCCATCGTTGCGGTCTATGGCATCGGCGGTTCGACCACGACCTCGGTCGTGCCGGTCGGATCCGGCGGCACCGGCCAGACTTCGCTGCCGATCACCCCGCAGGGCCGACTGACGCTGACCAGCAACACGCCGGTGATGTCGGCCGACGCCACCGCGCAGACCACGATCTACTACACGCCCTACCAGGGCGGTCTTGTGTCGATATTCGATGGAGTCCGCTGGAATCCGACGCCGTTCAGTCAGCTCAGCTATGCGCTCAATAGCACGGCCCACGCGTCGGGCGCGCTCTACGACGTCGGCGTTTACAACGCATCCGGTACGCCAGCGCTCTGCACGGCGCCAGCCTGGACGAATAGTACTGTACGCTCGGCGCCGATCAGCCAGGTGAACGGGCTGTGGGTGAACACCTCGAACCTCACCTGCAATCTGTCGGGCGGTACGACCACCACCTCGATCGCTGCTGGCCAGTGGACCTATCTCGGAACCTTTTATGCCACCGCCGCGGGGCAAACGGGGATGGCGATGAACGCGGCCGCGGCTAATGGGGGTTCAAACGCATTCCTTGCACTCTACAACGCCTATAACCGCGTGCAGACACATGGCCGCTCGGGCGAGACCGCCGGGCCGTACTCGACCAGCAGTTCAACCCGTTCTCCCTTGAACGCCAGCACCAGCAATCGTGTGACTGTGATCGACGGGCTGGGCCAATCTGACGTGAGAGCCAGCGCCTACGCTCATGCGTACAGCGCTAGCGGGGGAGCGCAGCCCGCTATCGGGATCTGTCAAAACTCAACGAACTGCACGCCCTTCTCCAATGTGCTGACAAGTGGCGGCGCTCTCGTAAGCGTGACCGCGGTTGAACAGTTCTCTGCGGTGAGAGGCCTGTCCTATTACCAGATCGTCCAAGCCAGCAATAACAACACCGGCACGGCGAGCTTCTACAACGGCGGCGAATTCGTCGGTCTCGAAATGAGCATTCCCCAGTTGCTGCCATTCGCGGCCTTCCGTCGTCGTCGGCGGTCCAAGGTGTCGGACAAGCTCGCGGCGTAGGGCTCTGCCGGCTGCTCTGATCACAACCCCGTACAGGTGGATCTCAATGCGGACCGGATCGCGAGGGTGCTTTGCCGCAGGGACGGCGATGTTGTTCGCCGTTCTCGCCCCGCCAGCGCAATCGGCGAGCGCATCGGTGAATTACACCCATGACACGCTAGGGCGCGTGACGACGGCGCTCTACGACAATGGCACCTGCATCATTTATAGCTACGATCCGGTCGGGAACCGGACGGCACAGACGAACACGAATGCTGCGGGACCGCGGACTCCCACCTGGGGCGTCGGCTCCTGGGGCTGCTTCAACTGGACCGCGGCAGAGCTTAGTGAAACGCCGCCTTGGACGCAGCCGATCAAGCTCGCGCTAGCCCCGATGGCCAATCGGCAGGGGGGAGCAGTTCGCTGGCTGGTGTCGCCGCAGGACGCATTTCTGGGAGGCGTTGAATGATGCGGCGAGGGGGCGCGGCGTGCGTCGCCGCATTGCTGTTGGTGGCGACATTCCTTGCCTCAATGGCCTTATCGACGGATGAGGCGCGTGCGGAGGCGGCCAGCGTCGCGGCGGATCCCGTTGCGATCGCGATCCGCGAGGCTGCGTTGGCCGAGCCTTTGGTCCGAACGACGCCCACAACGCCAGTCGAAGATGCGGCGCTCGTACAGGCTCTCGGAGCACACTCTCGTCGAGCCAATCCGGAAGATCTCTCCAACCTGAGCGGGTTCTTGACGAAGTATCCTCGCTCTGGCTGGGCGCCTGCACTGCTGACCAATCTAGGGCTCTCGTATCTTCACGATGGGTACTTTTCACGCGCTATCGCGTCGTGGCGGAAGGCGTGGGAATTGGGGAAAGATGCCACCGACCCAAACGCCCGCCGCGTCGTCGACCGCGCTGTTAGTGAGCTAGCGCAACTCTACTCGTCACTCGGTCAGTTCAATGAGGTTTCGGCTCTTCTGAGCGATGTCGGGAGGCGTTCCGTATCTGGATCAGCCACCGAGCCGCTGCAGAATGCCCGCGATCTGTTGACCCTGACGATTAAGGACCCTCGCCACCTGTTCAACTGCGGGCCTGTGGCGGTGAGACTCTTGATGCTGGCGATCAATCCGGCCGATCGCGGCGGCGACTTTCTGCAGTGGTATCGGGTGGGCGCGAAGGGCACGAGCCTTGCGGAGCTGAGTGGACTTGCGGGGCAGGCCAAGTTCCAGCACCGCTTGGTGTTTCGAAAATCGGGGCAAGTTGTTCCGCTTCATGCCCTGGTTCACTGGAAGGTCGGCCACTACTCCGCGATCGTTGGAGAGGCAAACGGGCGCTACCACCTTAAGGATCCGATTTTCCCTGGCATGGATCATTGGGTGACCCGGGCTGCGTTGGAAAGCGAGGCGAGTGGCTATTTCTTGATACCTGCCAGTGAGGTTGTTGACCACGGTTGGCGCACTGTTGGGGCAAAAGAAGCAGCGAAGGTCTGGGGGAAGGGACCGACTGGAGCGTCACAGACCGGCGCTGGCCATCGAGGTCCTAAGACAGGGCCCAAGACGCCAAAGAAGCCGAAGGGCAAGCCCAAAGGCAAACCCAAGCCGAAGACCAACCCGGCGGCCCCGGGCAAGGGGCCACCTCCCAATTGCGGTGGAATGTGCACCTACGGCATCATGGAATCGGCCGTCAGCCTGACCTTGGGGGATACGCCCGTTGGCTATGTGCCTCCGGTCGGTCCGTCCGCCACTTTCACGATCACCTACAACCAGCGGGAAGATAGTCAGCCCGCCAACTTCAGCTACTACAACATCGGACAGAAATGGACATTGAACTGGCTGACCTACGTTGTCGATGACCCAGCCAACCCAGGCGCTAACGTCTCTCGCTACCTGCCGGAAGGCGGAGCTTACTACTACAGCGGGTACAGTTCGATTACCGGCCGCTTCGCGTCGGACGAGGACGACGGTTCGGTTCTCATGCGGGCGTCAGGCAGCCCCGTGACCTATCGGCGGCAGATGGACGATGGAAGCGTTGAGGTCTTCGCTCAGTCGGATGGCGCAGCGTCCTATCCGCGAAAAGTGTTTCTGAGCCAGGTCATCGATCAGCAGGGCAATACCGTCACGCTCAATTACGACGGCGAGATGCGACTGACCTCGCTGACCGACGCGGCGGGGCGGCAGACGATCTTAACCTATGGACTGGCGGCCCAACCGCTTCTCGTCACCCGGATCACCGACCCGTTCGGTCGCTATGCCAGCTTTGGCTATGACGCCTCGGCCAGGCTGGCCTCGATCACCGACACCATCGGTATCACCTCGAGCTTCACCTACGACGCCAATTCGCTCGTCAATGCAATGACGACACCGTACGGCACCACCACCTTCGCCTACACCGCGCCTGGGACTTCAGGACCGCCTCGCTATGTCGAGGTGACGGACCCGATGGGCTTCAAGGAGCGGGCGGAGTGGGTGGAGCCCGCGCCGATCTCGACTAGCGATCCGGCGGGGACGGTCCCGCAGGGCATGCCCGTCGCGCCGGTCAACCAATATCTGGAGTACCGGGACACCCTCTACTGGGATAAGGACGCCTACGTCGCCGCCGGCTGCACGTCGGGCGGCGGCTGCGACTACGCCAAGGCCCGCAATACCCATTTCCTTCATGTCGCCAACACCAGCATCAAGTCGCCGATCGTAGAGAGCATCAAAGAGCCGCTCGAAAACCGCGTCTGGTACAATTATCCGGGACAGCCGAACTCGATCTACACCGGCACCTCCAGCCAGCCGATCGCCGAGGGGCGGGTGCTGGATGATGGAACGACCCAGCTCTATCGATACGCGTACGACACGACTTACTACAATCTGACCCAGGCGATTGATCCTTTAGGTCGCGTGACGAACTATACCTATTCCAATCAGGTCGATCTGGCGGCAGTCAGCCAGACCACGGCCTATGGAGATCAAACGCCGATCGCGCAATTCACCTACAACATTCATCATCAGCCATTGGCTGCGACGGACGCGGCCGGGCAGACTACAATTTTCACGTACAATGCCGCCCAGCAGCTGGTGTCGATCACCAACCCGCTGAACCAGACCACAACTTACCACTACAACGGTACGGGCGATCTGACCTCGGTCACGAACGCCAATGGCGTGACGGCGGCGACCTACACCTATGACGCCTTCGACCGGGTCGCGACCTTCACTGATTCCGAAGGTTGGACAGTGGCGTACGCCTACGATGCAGCTGACCGCCTGACCAAGGCGACCTATCCCGACGGGACGTCTGAGATTTACGCCTACGACAGGTTAGATTTGGTTTCCTACCAGGACCGCCTTGGGCGGACGTGGACGTACGCGTACGACCCCAACCGCAGGCTGACCACCATCACCGACCCCGTCGGGAAACAGACGTTGTTCAGTTACAATCGGATTGATCAGATCACTTCCCAGACAGACGCAAATTCGCACGTGACGCAGTGGGCCTATGATGTGCAGGGGCGGCTCACGACCACGACCTACGCTAATAGCACGACGCAGACTTTCGCTTACGAAACCACCACCAGCCGGCTCAAGTCGGTTACCGATGCGCTGAGTCAGGTTAAGTCGTACGCCTACGCCAAGGACGACGCTCCGACTGCAATAACCTATCAGAACGCGGTCAATCCGACGCCCAATGTCAGCTTCGCCTACGACACCTATTTTCCGCGACTAGTCTCAAGGACGGACGGCGCGGGGACGACGCAATTCGCCTATGTGCCGGTGGGCACGTTCGGGGCGCTTCAGGTACAACAGGAGGCGACACCGCTGGCGAGCGGGACCATCTCCTACACCTATGACGGACTGGGGCGCGTGAGCAGCCGCACTGTGCAAGGATCGGGAGCTCAGAGCTTCGCCTACGACGCGATTGGCCGGCAGATCGGGGATACCAACGAGCTGGGGGCCTTCACTCTGGCCTACCTCGGCCAGACGGGTCAAATCACGAGCCGGGCGCTGGCGAGTTCGAATCTGGCCACCACCTGGACCTATCTGCCGAACGCTGGCGATCGAAGACTCGCCAGCATCAGCACGACGGGGATCACGGCCGGGCAGTACTCCACCTTCGCCTACACGTCGAACGCCAGCGGCCAGACCACGGGCACGACCCAGTCCAGCAATGCTGCGATTAGCTATCCCTCTGCTTCGCTCACTCAGACCACCAGCTACAACAATCTCAACCAGCTGACGAACCTGTCTGGACAGGCGCTCACCTGGGACGCCGATGGCAATTTGCTGTCCGACGGGACCCGCACCTATAGCTGGGATGCCGAAAACCGGCTCGTAGGGATCAGCTATCCGGGTCAGCCCGGCAAGGCGACAACCTTTAGCTACGACGGACTCGGCCGACGAATTGCGATGAGTAGCACTCCTGCGGGCGGGGGGAGCGCGACCACGACATCATTCATATGGTGCGGTGAAGCGCTGTGCCAGGCTCGCAACAGCGGCGCGGTGTCTCGTGCTTACTACAATGAGGGCGAGTACGCCTCCGGTTCCGGCTACTACTACGGTTCCGATCGGCTTGGCTCCGTGCGGCGGGTTTTTACGTCATCAGCTGCGCCGACCTACGACTACGATGCCTTTGGTATGCCACTACAGGCTACGGCACCGCTCACGGACTTTGGGTTCGCGAGGATGGTCACCAGCGTAGAGAGTGGTCTCAATCTCGCGACGTTCCGCCAGTACGACCCTCAACAAGGGCGATGGTTGTCCCGAGACCCGCTCGGGGAGGAAACCGACCCATATGGCAACCTCTATGCCTACGCCGAGAATGACCCAACTGATCAGAACGACCCATTGGGTCTGTTGGTTGGTTATTCACCACCACCAGTAATGGTTGCGGTAATAAGGGCCGCCGCCGGGCAATTTCATTGGCATGGCAACTGGGGCGGCCCGGGATATACTAACGGGGGCTGGAACCCGGAGAGTGGACCAATACCGGACCCAAGCGACCCAAGCTACGTACCTCCCCGTGATCCGGAAGATGTCTGCTACGAGGGGCATGATCGCTGTCTTCACGGCTGTTCGGGACCTGACCGCAACAATCCAGCTAAGAGATCGTGTGATTATCGGTTGAGTATCTGTCTGGATGGCCTGCCAGGCAGCAGCAAGACTGTGGGGTCGCGAGCGGCAGCGGCAGCGTTCAGGTCGGCGATACCTAATCACTTCCACTGAGGGCGTTCCAATATGTCTTCGGCCTGTTCCGGTATCCTTCTCGTACTTGCTACTGTGATTATAGGTTCGTGTTCCCCTGCGCCCAAAACGGTGGTTCGGGGTGCGGTTCTGTCGCCCGGCGAAGCTGTAATCGCCACGAACAGATTTGGAACGGTGCGAGTTTCCTATGTGAGTGGATTGAAGCGGCGATTTGAATGGGATGGTCACTCACGAGTGGTGAAAATGATCCCTCGATCCGAGCCGTTCTTGGGGGAACTTGGTCTGTATGAGCCAGCTGACACTTGGTTGTTCAGTCTTCGCACCCGATTATCGGTGGGGGAGGCAGTTCATAATTTTGGGAGTTACGAAGAAGCGTATGCGTTCTTGCGACAATCCAGCGCCGTTTTGGATTGGGTATACACGAGCGACGGTCTCGTGGTCGGGTTCGGAAGGTTCGATAACCGAAATCAGATAAATATCGACCTTAGACAAATCCTAATAAACGGGCAAAAGCCAAAAGCTCTTCGGGGAGCAAGAGACAAGATGGTTCAATTGCGTCATGGAGTTAATTGAGTTGATTCGGCCGCGCGCGAAGATATGGGGAAGTCCCTATCAGACATGCCCGCGCCGCGTGCGTCCCGTTGCACCGCGGTCCACAGATCGATCGGGTGAGACGCTGGTGTGGAATGACACCAGACACGTGATTACGTGTTTCTCTAACTGCCAAAAATATGCACCGCCGCTTGGTTCGCACTTCGCCAGCTGAAGTTGGTCTAAACGACCCCCCGGTCAAGCCTGCGAAAGTTCGATGCGACTTCAGGGGAGTGGGCCATCATCCGATCCGCTGATTTGGAATGAGGCTATCGCTCAGTCCAAGCCACAGAAACGACAGCTCTTTTTGGGTCAGAGGGCGATCCGTGGGTACCTAGCGGGTATCGGGCCTTTGGCTACCGGGCACGCCGAGGAGCGAACATGCGGCGAAGCGTTTCGGCGCGCAGGACATGCTCCTCGCCCTTTAATGTGTGAAGGCGATTGGCCAGCGCGTAGCGTTTCATTCCTCGCGGTCGAGGTGTCAGGCCGGCACCGTCAAGGCGGTTGGCCAACTTCCTCTGGCGTCGTCTGATCCGGGCGAGCTGGTCCATGCCTTGTGAGGCATAGGTTAGGCCATGAGCTTTGCGCGAGGCGAACCGCTGTCCGACGAGATAGAGGACCTCGCATCGATAGCCCCTGTGAGGGCAGAGGAAGTAAAAGCGATGGCCGCCATAGCGGCATGGTGCTGCTTCGATCGCGATGCGCTGTTTGATGGTGCCACCGCGCGTTTGCGCCGTGATCGCCAGAGTGGCTTGGTGAATGTCGCTCAAATCGATGCGCACACGCGCCTCAGCGACGCCGAGGTTGCCGTTCGACCAAAATAACGTGTCGATGACGCATTCGCCGGCCCGGAGGAACCCTAGCCTGCGCAGGGCGCGCATATCGAGCGCCGGGACGTGTTCAACGGTCCCCCGGTGCATTGATGGTCGCCGACCTGAGTTGACCCCGCCCATGCGGATCTCTCGCTAATTAGCTGGCAATTATACGAAATCCTTTGCGCTAAGGCAGGCGAAAGCCCGCTGCGCAGCTTTCCATTGAGAGCAGCGAGTGAACCCCTCATATTGAGGTCGGAGCCGGGACACTCGGTTCCGGGGCGTAGGAACCCCTCTGCTAGCGGCCACGAGTGCGGCCGTGACCCGGCACTCCTCGACCATGCGGTCGGGGAGGCACACGTGTATGTCCAGGGCGCGAGCCTAAAGACGTGTGCGGCTTCCTAGCAGAGGCTTCCTAACTCCCCGATCACCAGGGGTAGGGGAGCCATGAGCCAAGACATCATCGGACAAACCATGAAGGGCCGGGACAAGTCCGTCTCGGTCGAGCGGGACGCGCTCGTCCTTTCGTACGGTAAGGCTTTCCACGGCTTCAAAGGCGACAAGCGCATACCGTACAAGAGGATAACCGCGGTGCAGTTCCGCGAGCCTGGTTTCCTGCTGGCCGGCTACATCCAGTTCTCGATTGAGGGCGCAGTGGAGTGGCGAGGTCCCATTGTGCAGGACGAGAACGCCGTCCTTTTTGAGAAATCTGAGACCGCTCAGTTCAGGGCGCTGAAGGATTTCATCGATGAGGCCGTGGTTCGTGAGCAGGGCGCAGTACCGGCTCCCACATCGGTCGCTGATGAGCTCGCCAAGCTGGCCGACCTCAAGAGCCGGGGCATCCTCAGTGAGGACGAGTTCAACGCACAAAAAGCGCGACTGCTTGGCACCTGAATCCCTGGGGAAGCTAGTGTGCCGTGCCGGTGATGGGGGCGCTGTCCTGGGGCGCTGCCGTCCGGCCGGCACGAATCTAACGATTGAGTCGATATCCCTCTCGACAGCTTAGCCGTGATGCATACTCTCCCGACACGGGGGAGTTGAGGATGCCTTCTAGGCCTCTGCAGATTGCAGTCCAAAACATTGATGGGATCGGCAACGAGTTGGTCGCGCGGGGCCGGCGCGGTGCGCGAGGCTTAACCTGAAATGATCCTGGGGCTTCCGGCGGCTGCCCTCGGTGCAGTTATTGCCGCACTCATCGCCGGCATGGTGTCGTTGGCAGCGGCTTTGATCGCCGGCTTGATTTCGCTTCTAGGTCTTATTGTAAGCAAAGAGCAGAAGACCTCCGAGTTCCGGCAGGCGTGGATCGACTCTCTTCGTGGCGATCTATCGACCTACTTGACGTGCATAAACGCTGCACAGGATGCCTATCGGTTAATCTATAATTCCGACTCAGCAAAACTTAAGGCCATGCAGCCTCACTATCTGGAGCTCAACAAGGCGATCTTCAACATACTTCTCCGGCTCAATCCGAAGGAGGCATTATCTCGCGATGTACTCAACTGTCTCGGGGAGTTCAATAAGCTATCGCGTGATCCCAACACGCTCACATTGGAAAATATTCGACCCATACAAGCAAGCATGCTGGTTGCGTCGCAAGAATTGCTCAAGTCTGAATGGAAGAGAGTGAAGGCAGGCGAGCTTACATTTAAGGTGGCCAAAGGGCTTGCGCTGCTCGTTGTGCTCGTCGCCATATCAGCGGGAGGTTGGTTCGTCGTCCAGGCTTCCCGGTCTCTGCCACGACTATCTGCGGCGGCCCTCAGCTCCACCCGCGCCACGCAGGTCGCGGAAAAAGGGGCGAGCGTAAAAATTTCACCCGGCGGTGATGCCTCGCTGGCTAACCCAAATGGCCCCCAGAAGCCTGCGGGCGATTCATCAGTAAGGCCTACTGGCAACACCAAGCCAGATACGCCCAATGCCCCTGCGGGCGTCGCAAATTCGATCGTGCCGAGTGGGCACCCGGTCCCCGACCGAGCGCCACAAACGGGCAAGCATCCCTAATAGGTTCGAATGGCTGATATCCTGCCTTTCCGCCTCCACCTGACGGGGGACACGGCGGACGAAAACCAGTTTCAAGGCTACGACGGGTATATGGCCCTGGCTGGCTTCGCGCTGACGCTATCTCTGATCGCGAATTTCGCGGAGACTGGAGAGATCCGCTGGCGTGGCGACTTCCCAGGCCGGCATGCGGTGCGAGCCTTTACGCCCGAACCTGGGAGCTTCATCGCAGACTTCAAGGTTTGGCTGGAGAAAAACCCAGCTCAAGCGCTGAGGCTTCCGGTAACCGGGCCAACTACGCCGAATTTCTTTTACGAGCTGGTGCGCCGGGTGATCGGCCGAAACATTGGCAATGACGAACCGATCAAAGACCCCACGCTGCAGCAGCTTATAGAACGTCGCGAGGGCGACGTTGAGTCCTTAGTTGCGAGGACGGAGGCGCCTATTCGGCAGGCGCACAGCGTCATCGGTAACGGGGCTCTGTCGATGGATATATTGGGTGGATTCAGCGTTCTTGGAAATTTCAATGAAAAAACCCGAGACTACGTGAAGGCAAACATTGAGGATCCGAAGCAGACTACGAAGAATTTTACCGTGAACGCGTTTGCGGCAAATTCTGGAAACGGGGGTTTATTCGATCCAGATTTGCACAGATCGGTACCATTTAGCATGTCTAAAGATGTGCTCGTTCAATGTGGGGCAATATTCAGTTGGGGTCTAGATCAGTACGTCAGGCGTACTAGCAAAACGGTACGCGTGACATACACCCGAATCCTCGCAATGGATGGGACTCCCAAGAAGTACATCGTTCTTCGCGCGGACGCGAACGACCCGTAAGTATGGCTTGATGCCGGGCCACCGGCGTCTTCGCGTCGACTAGCGCAGCCATCTACGAGTGGGTTGGGGGTGGGCGCGTCGGACCCCACAAGAACCTCCTAGCAGAACGCTGTTTGCTCATGACGCCTCGTAGCTGCGCCGGATCAGCGGGGCGGCGCGTTCAAGATCCTCGGGCTTGGACAATGTGATCTCGAGGTCGCCGGTGCCGAAGTGGCCGATCTTGGAAACGTCGCGCGTGAAGCCGGTCTCCAGCGGGACGGTTGAGGGATCGACCCTAACGAACAGGATGATCCGGCCGGTGCTCGGGCGGAACTCGACACACAGGAAGTTCTTGATCCGTTTGAAGGCGAGGTAGAACCGCAGCGTCGTCTCCTGCACGTCGTCACCCAGCGCCAGGGCGAAGGCCCGCACCGCCTCGAACCGGTCGACCATGCCGGCGTCCAGCTCCTCGATCACCGCGGAGACGTGCTTGTAGACCTTTGGGCCTGTCGCGCCGTTCCCGCCGTTCGGCGCCGCTGGCGCAGCCGGGGCGGCCGCCACCAGCGGTAGGGGCTTGGCCCGGGTCGCAGCGACCAGGTCGAGCATCAGCAGGTCCGGTCCATAGCGCCGGTAGCGGACCAACTCGATATTCCGCTGGATCTGCTTCACCGCGTGATTGTCGTAGCGGTTGAAGTCGCCGGCGACGCAGATCAGCCGCGGCGCAGACCAGTCGACCTTGGCGGCCTCATCCTTGCCCAGCCTCTCCATCACCAGCCATTCGAAGTCCTTGCGGTGGTCCATCAGCCAGTCGAGGTAGAACAGGCCCTGGTTGATGACGTTCTCGTTCGTCGCCCGCTTGTACTCGATGATCACCGGGCAACCGTTCTCGTCGACCCCCAGGGTGTCGAGCCGCCCGCCGTGTGTGGTGACGAACTCGGTCGCCAGGAACCGCACGCCGAGCAGCCGCTCCAGGTTTTTCTCGAACAGCACCTGTACGGACTTCTCGATGGTGTCGGTCGTCCCCGTCAGCTCCTCGGCCTGGCCGGAGCCGATGCGGAACAGCTTGATGTCGCTCATGCCGCCGCCGTGGCGCGCCCGCGGCGGACCGGCTTGACGGTGGCCGTCGCGAGCTCGGCGCGGATGCGCTCCAGCAGCACGCTGGCGGGCTCATCGGCGGGGTCCTGCGGGACCAGCTCGCCGCGGAAGGCCTTCACGAGGATGGCCTGATCGAGGTGGTCCAGCAGGCGACGCGCAGCGGCGGCTTCGGCTACCAGGCGATCGATCTCGGCGAAGGCGCTGTCTATTCGGCGGACGACCTCCCTCTGTTCTTCGGGTGGAGGGACCGGCACTCGAACTACCGCAAGCGTGTCCAAATTAATGTTTTTCTGAGCGGTCGCCGGCGCAAATCGAGCCAAATCACTCCGTGCCGTTCGCATAAAATACTCAATGTACTCAGGCATCGCGCGCTCATCGTCCGCGACAAAGCCGACGACGCTGTCAGGAAAACAAGCGTCGATTGCGAGAATTGCCGTCTCCGCGATGTTTGCCGCAATTGTGATACAAACCGTACCAGGCTTCCAGAGTCGGCTCTGAGCGAGACCAAAGTCACTGTAGGTCTGGGTATAGGTCGACAGATACCGATCCGCCGCGCGGACTTCTCCGGTTTGTACGAACGGATACGGACCTCCAAAGAGGCGTCTGTCGTTCCGCGGCCGATGCCGAGACTTCCCGCGGTCAAGATCGCCAAGTTGGGGTAACGCCAGCCATGTCCACGTGGCAGGGGTCTCGTACGGTGCTGTGAACGGCGCATCGATCCCGGGGACGTATTTTCTCCTGATCAACTCGTGCGGCCGAGGGGCGGCGGCGGGTAAGCTGGACTTATGAACCCGCCATTCTGCCGTAAGCCGGCCCGAAAAGGCCGCTGAAAGTACGGCCCTGCGTTGCTGCTCCGCCAGCGCCGGCACCCGGTCGAGGTCGGCCTGGGCGCGGGCCGTTCGGGCGCTTAGGGCATCGAGCTTCGCCACGATCCGCCTCTGCTCGGCGAGAGGCGGGACCGGCAGAGCCTGCTCCCGCAGGTAATCGGTGGGCACACGCCGCTGGCCGACTGCGCCGGTCATCGCTCCTTCCGCTTCGCGGCGGAACGACTGTTGGCGGAGGAAGCGCCATAGGTAGCGGGGCAGGACACCCCCGCGGCTTCGCAGGACATGGAATTCCGTCGACCCGCATGCACGGCCGTTAGTCAGGTCCGATGCGACGGCGATCTTCCCGTTTTCCATGCAGGGCGTAATCTTTGCGAAGATCACGTCATCGTCCGCGAAATGGGTGAAGCCCTTCCACACCTCGCCCAGAGACCGATCGACCGCGGCTACTATCTCCCCGGCGTTAGCATCAACCGCTGGCATCGGCACGAACGCAACTTTCATCGTTCGGTCTAACCTGACGTCGTGCTTGGGATTAAACTCTGCCAATTCGCTCAGCTTCGCGGGCGTCCAACCTGACGGAAGCCCGCTCACGCCTCGACCTCCCCGAGCACCGTCTCTTCGCCGGCGAGTTCGTCGCTAACGGCCTCGACCTCGGCCAGGGCGGCTTTCAGGTGCCCCAAGATCGCTGCGGCGATGTCCTCGGGGTCTTGCAACCCGTCCTCTGCCTCGGCGCTGTCGTCGCGCAGCCAAGTGATGTCGAGGCTGTCGTTGCGGGCGGCGATCTCCTCGCGGGCGAACTTGCGGAAGCGCCCGGTCTCGCCCTGGTCCTGGCGCTCTGCCCGGCCATACGGGTCGTCGCCGAAGGCCTGCACGAATCGGTCGAAGTCCGTGAGCTTCAGCGGATTGGTCTTGCCATAGGCCGGTGCGCCAGCACGCATGTCATAGACCCAGACGGCGCGGGTGGCGTCCTCGATCGCTGCCTCCTCGCCGGACCGGGTGAAGAAGAGGACGTTCGTCTTCACCCCTTGGGCGTAGAAGATGCCGGTGGGCAACCGCAGGATCGTGTGGAGGTCGCACCAGTTCATCAGCCGCTGGCGCAGCGCCTTGCCTTTCCCGTCGTCGAAAAGGACGTTGTCGGGTACCACCACGGCCGCGCGGCCGCCCGGCCGCAGCGCGCGCACGACATGCTCGACGAAGGGCAGCTGGTAGGACGAGACCCGGTCGGTAATGGACAGGTCGTCGCGCGTGGGCGGGCCACCGGCCGGGCCGAAGGGCGGATTGGTCAGGATTAAGTCGGCGTTCTTGAACTGCGACTGCGCGCCGGCCGGCGAGAGCGTGTCGGCCAAGGCGAGGTTGTCCGGGTCTATCCGGTGCAGGTGTAGATTCATCAGCAGGAGGCGGAACGTGTCCGGCACGTTCTCCAGTCCCCTCAGCGCCGACTGAAGCTGGAACGTCTGCTGCTTAGGCGCCAGCTCGAAATAGTCGTCGGTCTGCCGCCGCATGTGGTGATCGGCGGCGATCAGGAAGCCGCCCGTGCCCGCCGCGGGGTCCTGGATCACCTCGCCGGGCTTTGGCTGCATCAGCTGCACCATCACCTGGATCAGCACGCGCGGCGTGAAGTATTGGCCGGCTCCGCGCTTGGTCTCCTCCGCCATCTTCTGGAGCAGGCCCTCGTAGGTGTCGCCGAAGGCGTCGCGCTCCTTGCTGAACCAGTGCAGGCCGTCGATGGCGGCGATCAGCTTCCTGAGGTTCGCCGGCTCACGGACGATGGTCGTCGCATTCTGGAAGATGGCCACTACCGACCGGTCAGCGACCTTCTCTGGATTGCCCAGGTCAACGAGGGCCTGGCGGTACGTCTGCAGCACCTCGGTCTCGCTGGCGGCCTTCAGCGCGCCCCAGCGATAGGCCTCGGGAATACGGCTCTCGTCTTTCTGCTCCGAGGCCATCTTTAGGAACAGCAGGTAGGTCAGCTCGGTGACGTACTGCTGGTAGGTGACGCCATCCTTGCGCAGCATGGCGCACAGCCGCCAGAGGCGGTTCACGAGATCGGTGGACGGGTTCATCGCAGGGGCAGACTCATGCGGCGGGGGTGTCCCAGATGGCAGTGTTGAGGTCCTTCAAGACCTCCCCTAGCCCTGAGTCGAAGTCGCGGTCGACGGCTTCAAATCCGCCGAACTGGGCGAACAGCGGGTCGGACAGGATCGCCGGATCGCCGACCGGCTGCGCCTGGAGCGCGCGGCCAATCCGGATCAGCCACTGCTTCTGCGTCGACGTCCAGGGACGACTTTCGATGAGACGCTGGACGCCGTTGCGGACGCGGGTCTCATACGGCACGAGCGGGTCGCCGATCGCGGCCTGCCGGACGAACCCGATGATGTGGGCGGCGATGTCGGCGTTGCGCGCTCGGCCGTAAGCGCGGCGCAGGGTGGCCTCCGGGTAGCCCTTCTCGTCCAGAAGCTCCGCGAGATCTTTGAGCTCCTTGCGGGTCAGTTCGCGCGGCCGCTGCACGGCGGCGATCATCGCAGGGATGGCGTTCATGTTCGCCCTCACGAACGCTTCGAAGCTCTCGATGTAGTCGGCAGGGCTGGCCTTGCCACCGAAGTCGTCCTCGACAGAGAGGAGCTCGTCGTCGTGCTCCGATATATAGACGCCGTCGCGCTTCCTGGCCGGATCGGCGGCGTCGAGGACGACGGCCAGCGACGGGTGCGCGCGGAACAGCTCGAGCATTTCGGCCGGAGGCACCGCCTTCAGCCGGTCGGGCAGCTCGTCGAGGGCGCCCAGAACATTCTCCAGCCCCTCGCGCCTGGCCTCGTCCAGCCGCCCGATCCGCTGGCGCAGCTTGACGATGATCTGGTCGCGAACGAATTTGCGATCCTCTTCGGCCGTCGCGCGCTCCAGGTCCGCCACCAGGGTCGCGAACGTCAGCGCCGGGTTGACCACTACCGGGCGCATGTCGGTGACGTCCTGGAGGTTGGCGTAGATGTCGACCGCATCGAAAATGCGGAAGTACTCCTTGCCGATCTCGTCGCAGCGGCGCGTGGCTCGGCCGATCATCTGGTCGTAGAGGATGCGGCTGTTCACGCGGCGCACGAACACGAGGTTGCTGATCGAGGGCACGTCGATCCCGGTCGTGAGCAGGTCGACGGTCACCACGTACTTGGGCCGGGGATCGTTCTTGAAGGCCTTGATCCGGTCGAGCGGCTTGTCGACCGAGCCGGTGATCTTCTCGACCAGGTCGTGCGGCTGCGGGCCATACTCCTCCGTCAGCGCCGCGAGCAGTTCTTCGACCAGGATGTCGGCATGGTCGTCGCGCGCGGCGAACAGCAACGTCTTGCCCCGGTCCATTGGGGGACATTCCTGAGCGACAGCGTCCGCGACGGCGCGGTTGAAGGCGCGCGTGTAGACCTTCTTGTTGAAGTCGGCGACCTCGAAGTCGACCTGGTCGTCCAAGTTGAAGAGGTCGATCTGGCCCGTCCGCGGATCGAGGATGTTGACGTCCTCGCCGTCCTGGAAGGTGATCCCCGCCTGGCTGAGCGCCGTCGTGATGCGGCGCGGCGGGCGATGGTCGATTAGCCAGCCGTCAATCACCGCCTGGCGGTAGCCGTAGCGGTAGACGGGCGCCCCGAAGATTTCGCGCGTATGCAGCGCCGGCGTGGCGGTGAGCGCGACCTTGGTGGCGTCGAAGTAGTCGAGTACCCGCCGATAGGCCGATAGGTAGTCGTCGAGCGTGCGGAAGCCGAGGTCTTCCTCGCGCAGCTCGGCGTCGAGCGTGTAGCCGCGGTGCGCCTCGTCCACCAGGATCAGGTCGTACGTCCCGGGCGTCGGGCGCTCGGCATCCGGATCTTCGAAGATCCGCCGGATCATCGCCTGCACGGTCGCCACCTGCACCCGGTCGGTGGCTTCGGGGAATTTGCGGGCGAGGTCGGCGACAGGGAAGACCTGATCGAACTTCAGGAAGCCGCTCGTTTCCGTGGTGCTCATGGCGTCCAGGGTCTGGCGACCCAGCGCGTTGCGGTCTACGAGGAAGAGGATGCGCCGGAACCGCTTGCGGCGGAGCAGCTCGTACATGAGCGCGATGGCCAGACGCGTCTTGCCCGTCCCCGTCGCCATAGCGAGGAGAATGTCGCGCTGGCCGCGCGCCACGGCCGCCTCGACGGCGGCGATGGCCTCCTGCTGGTAAGGGCGCAGGCCTGGGACGCCCAGCTCGCGCTCGGCCGCCGCATACGCGTTGGTATCCTGCTCCAGGCGCTCAGTCAGGTCGCGGGGCGAGAACCACTCGGGCAGCGCGTGAGGGGGCCGGTCCGTCCGGGCGTCCCAGAACCAGATGCCGGACTTCGTCGCCAGCTGCTTCACATAGGGACGGCCGTTGGTGGCGAAGACGAATGGGACGCGGAACGTGTCCAGCCCCTGGAGCCAGGGGCCGCCCGCCGGCGCCTCATCGGCCGTGAGCATGATGCCCCGCGCGTATCGCTTGGCCTGCCCGAGCCGGCCCGGCACATCCTTCGTCTCACGCTTGGCCTCGACCACGCCTACACAGCGGCCGTCGATAAAGAGAGCGTAGTCGACCGGGCCGGTCTCGGTCGGCCACTCGGCGATCGCCACCTTCTGACCTAGCTGCGGCCGCGCCCCCGAAGCGTGGCGGATCCGGGCGCTATCGACGGTCCACCCTGCGGAGCGGAGCTGTTCGTCGATCAGGACGCGTGTGGTGGCCTCATCAAGCTCCAGCTTCTCGGCCTGTTGAGTGGCGAACTGGGCGAGGAAGTCGAGCTGGGCAGGGGCAGCCGATGCAGCGGTCTCCTGGAGGGCCTTGAGCTGCGCTTCAGCCCTAAGCCGACCGGCCTCCGTCTCCGACGCGTACTCTTCCCAGAACGCCCGTTCGCGTTCGCGGGCGTCGGCGGCTTCTACGGCCTGAAGCCGCGCCGCTTCGGCCTCTTGGAACGCAAGTCGGGCCTTGGCCTCCGCGTCCGAGCTGGCTCTGACCGCCGCGCGAAGCTTTTCGACCTCGGCGGAGAACGCCTGGGTCGCGTCTTCCGGCGGGCGCGGCGGAACGAACGGTCCAGGGTTGAAGTCCGGGGCCCCGCCGTAGGTCCGATGAAACCAGATGGCGGCGGCCCGCGCGATCTTGAGCGCGAAGAGGGCCTCGGCGGGGGTGCCGGCGTGTTCATGGACAGCAGCGTTGCCGACGCGCTTGAGCTGGAAGAACAGCTCCCCGATTTCGCGCGGCATGACGGCGCGCACCTTCAACGCGCGGAGGACATCGTCGAAGGAGGCGCTCCCAGACGGGAGCAGGGCATGTCGGGCCGCTACGTCCTTCGCCATAAGTTCGGCGAACAGCCGCAGCTTGGAGAGCGAGGAGGGCGGGTCCGTACTGAAGTATTGCTCGGCCAAGGTCGCCAGCCGGAACAGCTGGTCGTCATCCCCGGACCTCAAGAATCGGAAGTTGGTGCCTTCTGCCCGCATTTGCCGCGTGTTATACCCCTAGGTTGCAAGCTTGGCCAAATGAGGCGCGACTTGCAACCGACGTGAAGGCTTCAAAGGGGAGTCTCTGCGGCGGCCTGCTCGCCTCGACAGTTTTGCGGCGATTACCGCGGTCACGCCGCCGAGTCATCGGCGAGGGCTTCATACACCTCGTCAAACGTCTTCCGCGCGTCCTCAGCGCGCATCTCAGCACTTAGAGCTTCGGCGTAAATATCTCTCGGAGCGCGGCGGTCTAAGGTGCTCTCGGTCAGGTACCGGGCGGGCTGAAGATCCCCTTCAGCGGCGAGGATGATGTGGGGCCTCACCCGAACCCAATGGTCCGACTTGCCACCTTCGAAGTAGAGGCGGGCGACGCCTTCTGCTTGCTCTGTATCAAGACGATCGGCGGCGCGTCGCCCAGCGGCCTTCAAGAATTGCGCATCAACGAACACCACGCTCCGGTCTGACGGGGCTGTTCGTACCATCACCAGCGCAAGAGGCACGTCCGTCCATGAGACAACGCCGCTCGGTAGGGCGATGACGCCCTCCAAACGACCCGCCTCAATGAGCTGCTTACGGAATTCGATCTCGCGTCCCTTACGATGAAGGAGAGGGTAGGGCACGAGTACGACCCCGCGGCCTCCGGGTGCGAGGTGCTCCACGCAATAGGTAAGGAAAAGCGCCTCGTATCTGAAGGGAATGCCTGGAAAGCGCTGTTTAAGCAGCTCGTCTTCCAGGTCTCCTCCGGCGGTCCCGAACGGGGGATTGCAGACCACTCGATCGAAAAGCTCCATGCCGAAGCCGGTCGTCTCCACCTTGAGCGCGTTTTCGATTCGAACCTCTGCGCGCTGGCCAAGCAGGAAGAGACGCAACCGAGCGTAAGCACCTGCGAGGTTGCTCCGTTCCTGCCCATGCACGTCAAGAAGAGGCGTGAGTTCCGTCAGTCGTCCGAGCACCGATCCCAAGCCGCAGGAAGGATCCAGTACGCGCTGGCCGGGTTCGGGAGTCGCGAGACGGGCCATGAGGTCTGCCAGACCGCGTGGTGTTGTATACTCTCCCATGTGTCGCCCGACGCTGACCTGATCGAGCGATTCATCGAACCAGCGTCCTAAGTCGGAAGTCGACAGATCGCTGAGTTCGAGAGCCTGTGCAGCGATTGCCGTTAGGCCTGGCAGTTCGCCGCCCGCTTGAAGAACGTCCGGCACGAGCCCCTTAGTGAACACCCCGAGCAAATCGGGAATTGCCGTCTCGATCCGGCAGGCTACGGCGTCCAAAGCCGTTGCCTGGTCGGCGAGAGCCTTGCCGTGGGCCGACACGTTGCGAAATCGATCCCACGCCTTTTCCTCACCAAAGCGTTCTGCCAGCGCTCCGAGCGCGATCATCGCCAGCACGCGGCGACCGGACTCGAAGCGGTCGTAGGCGCGGATTTGGCTCAGAATGGACGTGAGAAGCGCGGTCGCTTGGAATGCGCTCATGCGTGGTCTTCGCGACTGAGGGATGCGCGCACAACCTCAAGCATGACCTGGCGGCGCTTCTCCGCGGCTTCGTGAGCCGCTGCGTAGTAGGTTTCCCCCGCTTCAACGAGTCTCGCGAGCATTCGGAGCCGGTCAGGAGTGGGAAGTTCGATCGGTGTTGCTCGCAGATCGTCCAGACTGATGCCGGGCACCGTAGAGCCCACAAAGGCGCGTTGAAGATGATCCGTAATCTCCGGGTGCCGAAGATAAGCCGCGACGGTCACGCTTGGCACCGTGGAGCGCAGGCGGATAACTGCGGTGTTTGCTCCGGCGATCGCGCCTCTGTGCTCCTCCGATACAACAGCCACCCTGAAGGAGCCGCGAACGCTCGCGATGAGATCTCCAGCCTTAACCATCAAGCGAGCCACGTCCTTTAGGCTCACGTCGACGCGATCCGTCTCACCGGATGTGTACAGGCCGTCCGCTATGTTTCGCATGCTGAGAAGAGCGGCTTCGTGCGGGCCGGGCTTCAGCCTTGTCGCCGGCTTACCGGCGAACACCTCAGCTAGACTGCCCAGAGTGCTGGTTGGCATAGGGTACTGATGCGCCTTGACGGCCGCCTCTTGTTTCGGTTATCCGATCGCATCGGCATCATCACCCTATGCCGGAATTCTATGAAAGGAAACTAAATGGATTCGATCGTCTTGTGCCTGGCTGCCCTTGCGGTTCTCGTTCTCGCGCTTGCATATCTCGTTCAGGCGGGAACGGAACACATGAAGGCGCGGCGTCGTCGCTAGCCGCCCGATGGTTCCGGGGCGCCGACTGTTCTCCGGCGGTCGGCCACCCTGGCCCGCAGAAAGAACCTGTTCCCCATCTGATGCCCGCGGACTTCAGCTTGGGGATCACGAGGATCTAAGTTGTTGAATTTTGGTGGGTGTACAAGGATTCGAACCTTGGACCCGCTGATTAAGAGTCAGCTGCTCTACCAACTGAGCTATACACCCGTCCCGGCTCCGGCGCTCCATCAGGAGGGCCAGCGGCGAGGGCGCGGAAAATACGCGAAAACGCGGCCTTGG
>Ga0070668_100000459_pt1 | contig 26949 bp, 29 predicted proteins | sample KBSS43metaG_FD_64661 | JGI IMG/M metagenome (GOLD analysis project Ga0070668, IMG submission 64661) | Switchgrass rhizosphere microbial communities from Kellogg Biological Station, Michigan, USA - KBS S4-3 metaG | ecosystem: Host-associated > Plants > Roots > Rhizosphere > Soil ...
CGGGCCGCCGGCGCCGCGCACGGCGGAGGCGCCGAGTGCGTTGTCCTCGATCGCCCGGAAGGCGGGCAGCATGTCGTCCCAGCCCCACCCCGGGTTGCCGAGGCGCGCGAGGTCGTCGTAGTCGGTGCGGCCGCCTCGGTTGTAGACCATGCCGTTCACCGCGCTCGAACCGCCGAGCGTCTTGCCGCGCACCCAGTGCTCCACGGTGCCGGCCGGCCCGAACGGCCGGACCGGGTAGTGCCATGCGATGGCCGGGTCGCCCAGCAGCTCACCGAACCCGCGGGGCATGGCGATCAGCGGGTTGGTGTCCCGGTCACCCGCCTCGACCAGCAACACCTCGACCGCCGGGTCGGCGGACAGCCGGTTGGCGAGCACGCATCCCGCCGGCCCGGCACCGACGATGACATAGTCGATCGCGTCAGAAGCGCGCATGCCCTTACCCTCAGGCGATCCGGGGCACCCCACCATCCCAGAAATCTGGGAACCATCACCGCCATGACCACCGGAACGACGCCCGACTCGCCGCCGCACCCGCGGACCTCACGCCCGGTCCACGTCCACGTCCACCAGCACGCCGAAGTGGTCGCTGACCCAAAGGCCATCGATGGCATGGTCGAAGGCGAGCGTGGCGGACCGCAGACGGCAGCTCGCCTGCGGATGGGCGTGCCATGAACCGACGAACACGTAGTCGATGCGGCGGCGATGCTCCGGCTGCCCGACGAGCTTGTCGATTTCGGGGCGTGCGGCGGGATTGTCGACAGTCCAGGTGTGGCCTGGGCCATCACCCGCGACGGTCCAGGCGTCGTGGTAGTGGACGCTGCGACCGCCGAGGGATTGCCGACCCGTCAGGTAGCGAATGCTGGCGGCGTCCGGTGCGGCGTTCAGATCACCGGCAATGATGGTGGGAAGGGGCCCGCGATGGCGCGCGTCGAGGTCGCTCAGCGCAACGGCTTGGCGCTCGCGGGCGGCCTCGGCGTCCAGCCGCCAGGAGGCCGTCGTCGCAATGAACAACATGTCGCCCACGCCGGGGAGACTCAACCGGGCGGCGAGCGTGCACCACGGTACGTCCTGGGCGTCAGCCGTCCGCGGATCGAGGGTCTCCACAATTCGGTGCTCCCACCGCGTGGCGACCGCCGTGCCGCCGTACTCGTCGGCCCACGGCGGCGAATACGCCAGCACGTCGGCCTGATGGGTGCCGTGCAGGTCGGTGCCGGTCAGGATGCGGGTGAGCTGATCCGCTCCGGATGTGCCCGCAACCTCCTGCAGTGCGACGAGATCCGGGGCGATCCGCCGAACCTCGCGGTTGATGAGATCGATCCGTCGGTCGTCGCCCTCGGTGTTCTGCACGTTGAGCGTCAAGATCCGCAGCCGCATCGCACGCCTCCTCGGTTTTACACCTTCCGTATCCGTTGACTGCCCCTCCGGGCGGCTGCTGAACCGGGACGGCGTTGGATGCGCGCCAGGGCTCGGCCCGGTTGCCGAGCTGCCGAACGACACGCGCCGACGCCTGTGCGCCCGCGTGGTTTGGTCGCGGCTACGGCATACTGGCAATCCATGGGTTTCGAAGAGGACTGGCGAGATCTGGTTCCTGGCGCCGACCGGATTCCCAGCATCGCGGTCGCGGTCGGCGGACTCGACGGTGACATCTGGACGGCCGGAGACAATCTGCTGTTCCCGGCGTGCTCGATCAGCAAGCACGTCGCCGCTTTCGGCACGCTGCGGCTCGTCGCCGACGCGACGATCGATCTCGACACCGACGTCAATGCTTACCTGTCCGCCTGGCAGCTGCCGGGGGCCGGCACGGTGACCGTGCGCCAGGTACTGTCCCACACCGCGGGACTGACGAAGAACTGGTTTCCCGGGTACGCCGCGGGCGAGCCCGTGCCATCACTGCAGCAGGTTCTGCGGGGTGAGCCACCGGCCAACACGCCCAGGGTCCGGCGCGAGCTGCCGCCGGGCACCGAGTTCCGCTATTCGGGCAGCCATTACGCCGTTCTCGAGCAACTCCTGACCGACGTGACGGGGACGCCGTTCGACAAGCTGATGGCGACGCTCGTACTGGAACCGGTGGGCATGGCGGACAGCAGCTACGACCAGCGTTTCCCCGACGAGCACCGGGAACGTGCCGCCCGCGGCCACCGCGGCGGCATCCCGGTGCCCGGTGGCTGGCACACCCAGCCGGAGAAGGCCGGCGCCGGGCTGTGGAGCACCCCGGCCGACCTGGTCCGGCTGGAGCGGGAGATCGGCCGCGCCGCCGACGGCGGATCCGCGCTACTGCCGCGGGGTCTGGCCGCGCAGATGCTGACGCCGCAGGTACCCGGCGGATTTGGTCTCGGCACCGAATTGGGCGACCGGTGCTTCGGGCACACCGGGCAGAACATCGGCTACGGCTGCTTCTCGTTCGCCTGGCCGGCGTCGGGCACAGCGGTCGCCGTGATGACGAACGCCGAGGACTGCCGCGACACGCTACTCGCCCTTGTCGAGCTGGCCGGCCGCCACTACGGATGAATGTCGGCCCGCACTGCGCTCCCGGCCTCCCGGTCAACTCACCGGCTCGCAGATCTGGCCGGTTCCGCCGGGTGCCGGGAAGCAGTTCGCCGCGTTCCAGGTCAGGGTCACGCCAACCCATTGGCTAGGGCGGCCTGTGCTGGCCTGTTCCTGGTGACGGTCATGTTGACTTCTTCCTCTCGGGCGCGCCGGCGACGGAGCCGCCGGCGTCACCTGAGGGTTTGCAGTGTTGCCGGTCAGCCGCCAACGCCACGCTTTGATGGCCACCGGCATCCGGGTATTGCCGCGGGACTGCCCGGGCCAGGCGTCCACGGCGAGCTGGTCACGGCAGGGACCGGGCGTGTTGCATCGTGGAGATCAGCGCGAGGGTCGACTCGGCGCCCTGATTGGGACTCGGCCCGCTCAGGGTCAGCCCGTCATACCCACCTCCGGTCGCCGGATCCCACATCGTGGCGCCGATGTCGTTGTCGCCGAGAAACCAGCCGATCGCCTGCCGCGCGACGAGATTCCAGGCGCGATCGCCGGTCACCGTCGCGGCGGTGACGCCGGCGTCGGCCAGTGCGGCGACCTCGATCGGTTGCTGATCGTGACGCAGCCGCGGTCCGCCACGTTGCCAGCCCTTCGCGGGCAGGACGGACAGCCGCCCGCCGACGACTTGGACGTCGCGCAGCCATCCGAGCATCCGCAGCCCGGCGGCGAGCGTCGGCCCGTCGCCGTCCAGGTGGCCGGCGAGGATGACCACCTCGGCGAGCGCGGCGTTGGCGTAGGTCAGGCGCGGATGTGGCCATTGCCAGCGCGGATCGGTGCCGGGCGCGCCGACCGCGGCGGCGGCGTCGTTCAGCAGTGCCGTCGCAGCCACGTTGTCCGGGTTTTCGCGCAACACCTCGGCGGCGCCCAGGCCGGCGAAGGCCATCGCGTGTGGTGCCGGCGATCGGTGTGCGGCGCCGGCGTCGAAGGCGACCAGGGCCTCCTGGCGGATCCATGCCGCGGGGCTGCGGGCCGCGGCCGTGCCCAGACCCCACAGGGCCCGTCCCCACCAGTCGCCGAGGCCCGGTTTGTCGCTCCACCGGCGGTCGTACCCGAGCCGGTTGTGGAAAGTGCCGTCGGCGTCCTGAGCATGGATCAAGAACGCCAGGTAACACTCCGCGAGCCGGAGCACCTGTGCCGGTGGATGCGGCTCCCGGCTGGTGACGACCAGCCCACGGGCGACGTCATCCGTGCAGTAACCGTACTCGCGCCGGACAACGGCATGCCGGGCATGCTCGAACAGCCCGGTGTCGTCGGTCAGCCGGATCAGATGGGCGAAGGTCGGCGCCGGCACAGCAGTGCCGATCGCCGAGGTGACCGGCCCGGGAAGAGTTATTCGCACGGGCCGGGATCGGGCCGGGCGTCGAGGGTGAGGGTGTCGATGTTGATACCGAGGGTGCACAACAGCGAGGCGTTCCTCGCCGTGTCGATGAGTGCGGGCAGTTCCTTTTCGACCCAGTCGGCCCTGCCATGCAGGTCCCGAGCTCGTAGCGTCGCCACCACCAGGGTCTTCTTTACGCGCGTTGCGACAGCCATGGCACCTTTCCTTCGTAGACGGTGTCTCGAACCGTCAGGGCTTGTCAGCCACGAGCACCTCCGTGTGGGCGTGGACATTCATGGCCCGCTCCAAGCCGCGAGGGGTCTGTTCACCGAATGCGATCAACCAGCCATCTGCGTGTTCCTCACGATCGTCGTGCCCAGGGTGCAGCACCTGCTCGGGCCCGACCTGCGATGACCACTGCCACGGCCCCCTACGGGGTCCCGTCCCATTCGGTTGGCACTCGCATCAGGCGAGTGCTAAACCCAGTGCAACACCGATCCCCCGCAAGCGCAAGCGGCGGACCGCCGGCGGTTACGATCTGCAATCGCGTGCTACGGTGGGCAACGGCAGATATTCCCACCGTCACCACGCGCCTGATAGGCATCCGGACGTATCAGACGTTCTCGCCTCCGGCAATGATTGACGCCCGTTGATCATCCTTTTTGGTGAACTCTTCTGCCTCTGGCATTCCGCCAGACTTCGTTGTTCGAAACGACTCCGCATATTCGTGTGGCCGCGAACAGTTTCTGACCACGGCCGGTCTCTCGACGTCCAACCGCTGGGGAAGAGCCGGGACACTTCGTCGTCGCCAGCATTCACTCTCTTTCGGAGGTGGAAATGTTCCTCGTCCCGATACCCCGGCGCGGCCGTCGGTCCGCTCAACGGGAACGAATTTCGGTCGGCCGGCCCGCCCAGGTGTTGATGATCGGCGCATCACCGTGAACTCCGCGGGCGGTAAGCCAGGCAATCCCCTGTACCCCGGCCTGGGGTCGGATCTTCCGGCGGGTATTCCCGACAAGGCACTGCTACAAGCGGCAGATCTGCGCGGTGCCGCGACGACCGTCGTCGAGGACGCGAACTGGGCCCGGCTGCGGCCCCCGCGGCCGGGCGCCGACGACCCTTATCCCAGCACCGCCCTGCGCCGCGGTGAGCGTGCGGTCTCAGCAGTCGTGGGCGTGGACGAGAGACCAACCGTCGTCGTGGAGTATGTCGCCATCTATCACTCGAACGGTGCGCACCGTTACCTCCGCGATCTTCGCCGGGCTCTCGAGGCGTGTCAGGGCGTCGACGACCAGGGCGGCCGCTGGAAGATTCTGGCCGCCCGCGTTGCCGGGCCCGACTCGGTGCTGCTGCGGCTACGTGAAGACTTCGAGTACGCCGGCGGAACAATTGCCAGGGACACCTATGCCGCGGTGGCCCGGGTCGGGCGCGTGCTGGTCGTGGTCGCCGACGCCGGCTGGGAGGCCGCGGCCGGTCATCGTGGCCTGGTGGAGGAACTGATCACCCCAGCGGTACGGCGGGCCGGCGTCCTGCTCTGACCGGCGACGCCGCGGGCCGCCGCCGAGCCCGATCGAGGTCCGGCTAGGCGCCGAGGTACATGAGCACGGCAAGGACCCGCCGGTTGTCGTCGTCGGACGGTGGCATCCCGAGCTTGGCGAAGATGCTGTTGATGTGTTTGCTGACCACCTTCTCCGTGATGAACAGCCGGGCCGCGACGGCGCCGTTCGAGCGGCCCTCGGCGACGTGCCGCAACACGTCGCGTTCGCGGGCGGTCAAACCGGCGAGCGGTTCCCGGCGGGCCAGTAGCTGGGCGACCACCTCCGGGTCGAACGCGGTGCCGCCGGCCGCCACCTGGCCGACCGTGTCGACGAACTGCTCGACGTCCGAGATGCGTTCCTTGAGCAGGTAGCCGACCCCGCCGGCGCGATCGGTGAGCAGTTCCCGCGCGTACAGGGGCTCGACATGCTGGGACAGCACCAGCACCGGAAGTCCGGGTATCTCGATGCGGGCGGCGATGGCTGCCTTGAGCCCTTCGTCGGTGTAGCTGGGCGGCAGCCGTACGTCCACGACCGCCACATCCGGCCGGTGCCGCAGCAGCGCGGGCAGCAGCGCCGGCCCGTTGTCGACCGCCTCGACCACCTCGAAGTCGAACGCCTCCAGCAGACGGGTGAGCCCGTCGCGCAGCAGCGTCACGTCCTCGGCGATGACAACACGCACGGCAGCTCCATGGTCACGACGGTGGGGCCGCCGGGCGGGGATGAGACGGCCATCGTCCCATCGAACGCGTCCAGCCGCCGCTCGATGCCGTGCAGGCCGGTGCCGCGTCCGGGGTCGGCGCCGCCGTCTCCGTCGTCACCGACCTCGACCCGGAGCCAACCGTCCACATGCCGCAAGGCCACCCAGGCGGATCGGGCGTTGCTGTGCCGGCTCAGGTTGGTCAGCGCCTCGGCGACGGCGAAGTAGGCCGCCGATTCGACCGGGGTGTCGAGGCGCCCGGGCAGATGTGAGGTGACGGCCGTGCGCACCGGCAGGCTCATCGCCAGCGCCCGGACGGCGCCCTCCAGGCCGCGCTCGGCCAGGACGGGAGGATGGATGCCGCGAACCAGGTGGCGCAGCTCGACCAGCGCGCTGGTGCTGGCCGCGCGTGCCTCGGCGAGCAGCTTGAGCGCGGCGGTGGGGTCGCGGCGGACGAGCCGCTCGGCCAGCCCGATCGTCATCCCGACCGACACCATCCGGGCCTGCGCCCCGTCGTGCAGGTCCCGTTCGATGCGGCGGAGCTCGGCGGCCTGTGCGTCGATGGCGTCGGCTCTGGTCATGGTCAGGTGCGCGACCCGCAGCCGCAACTCGGCGGATCGGGTCGGCGCGAGGAAGAGTCGCGCGAAGCGCATGCGGATCGAGCGCGTCGACGTCGCCACGGCCAGCCCGAAAGAGACGATCAGCAAGCCTTGGGGAAGAGCCAGCCACCCCTGCGCGACGTTTGCCGTCGGCCAGAACACGCCGTACCCGAACCACGCCCCACCCAGGAACAGCCACAGCGGCAGCAGAAGAGCGCCGGCCAGCCCGTACGCGGCGAGTGCCACGGTCAGCAGGCCGAGCGTCAACGCGACAAGTGCGCCGGGCACCAGCCAGGCCGTGTCGCGCCAGGTAGCCGGATCCCGCACGATCCACCTCAGCCAGCGACGGCTGCCCACATCGGCGCCCTCCGGCGCGGGCCGATAGGGACGGCCGATCGGTACACCGGCCCGCGTGCTGAGGCGCCGCTCGAGGTCGGCGCGCCACCGCACCACCGTGGTGGTCACCGCGAGAAGCTCAGGGCCGAGCACCGGAACCGGGCTGAACACCAGCCCCACCAGCCAGAACGCCAACACCGCCGGGTTGAGCAGCGCCAAGCCGATCGCGAACAACCCGTCCGCGGACGCGCTCATGCCGATGTGTGCCCGGTCCCGGAATGTCATGACACCATCATCGCGTGGTGCCGAGCTACCGCCGATGATCGAAGGGCAAGGGTGCTGGCACCCCCATGCGGGTGGGTTCTCGCACTCCTGACCTTCCGGTCCGCCACGCCGACACTGAGAAGATGACGATAACCACCGAGCGACCGCGCTCGCCCGCCGGAAGCGACTTCGCGGGATTGAACCGCCAGGTGAACGCCGCGGGCCTGTTGCGACGGCAACCGGGCTACTACGCCCTGCGCCTGACGATCGTGAGCTTGATGGTCGCCGGCGGGTGGGCCGCCTTCTTCCTGATCGGCTCCTCCTGGTGGACGCTGCTGGTGGCGGCCTTTCTCGCGGTGACCTTCGCCCAGGTGGGGCTCGTCGCGCACGACCTGGCTCACCGGCAGGTCTTCCGCACCAGGCACCCCAGCGAGATCGCCGGCCGGATCGCCGCCAACCTGGGCGTGGGCATGAGTTACGGCTGGTGGATGGACAAGCACACCCGCCACCACAACAACCCCAACCACGACGATCTCGATCCGGACGTCGCGCCCGAGGTGCTGATCTGGGCCACGAAGTCCGCGCTCGGCCGGCGCGGCCTGGCCGGCTTCGTCACCCGCCACCAGGCGAAGCTGTTCTTCCCGCTGCTGACCCTGCTCAGCACCGATCTGAAGGTGTCCAGCATCAAGGCCTTGCGCGCGGGCGTCGTCAAACGGCCAGTCCTCGAGTCCGTGCTGCTGCTGGTGCACGCCGCAGCGTACCTGTCGGCCCTGTTCGTCGTACTTTCGCCGCTGCAGGCCATCGCCTTCCTCGTGGTGCACCAGGCATTGTTCGGCATCTACCTGGGTATGACGTTCGCGCCCAACCACAAGGGCATGCCGCATCCCAGCGGCACCGAGGACTACTTGCGCAAGCAGGTGCTGACCTCCCGCAACGTACGCGGCGGCTGGTTCACCGACATCGCCCTCGGCGGCCTCAACTACCAGATCGAACATCACCTGTTCCCCGGCATGCCCACCCCTAACCTGCCCAAGGCGCAGAAGATCGTGCAGCGGTACTGTGCCGAGATCGGCGTCCCGTACGAGCAGACCGGGCTGATCGAGTCCTATCGGCAGGCGCTCCGCCATCTGCACGAGGTCGGTGCGCCGCTGCGGGGCCGACGGACCGGCTAGCGTCTACGACATGGCAACCACGGTGCTACGTGTCCGGCTCATCGGCGGCGAACGCATGGATATCACGTACGACGAACCTGACATCGCCGACGAGGCCGAAGTTGTGGACCACGTGATCTCGACGTTGTCCGCCGATTCCGGGGTGCTGCGTGCCAAACACGGTGACCGGCTCGTGGTGCTCTACGGCCGAGGAGTCGCCGCCATCGAAGTCGCGCCTCGTGGCGCCGTGCTGTGATCCGGACCGCGCATGCCGGCCACCAAAGCAATGGTCGACGCCGGCCGATGATCGCCGGACGCTTTTCGCTGTTTCCGTGCTAACGTTGAGGGAGTTGCAGTTTTTGATTTCCTTGGACGTTCCGGCGCCTGATGGGTATCTCAGCCCGTCAGGCGTTTTTGTTTCGTCAGTACATGGTGATCAGCGCGGCGACGCGAGGTGACGCACGATGCGTCCCTCAACAGTCGACAAGGAGAAACACCATGGCCATCGGCACCGTGAAGTGGTTCAACGGAGACAAGGGATTCGGCTTCATCGCCCCGGACGGTGGAGGCCCCGACGTGTTCGCGCATTTCTCGGCGATCTCGACCTCGGGATTCCGTAGCCTCGACGAGAACCAGCGGGTCGAGTTCGACGTCGAGCAGGGCACCAAGGGGCCGCAGGCGGCTAACATCCGCCCGCTCTGATGATGCTGCCCGGTTGCTCCGCGCGGAGCAACCGGGCATGGTGGCGGCCGGCTGCCCTCGGTCGAAGATCCGCCTAATCCGCGTGATCTCCCGGGGCCGCCGGCCGTCTCCTTCGGGTCTGAGGTTGGGGTTCGGCGCCGCGGATCGGTTGTCCGCCTGATCGAGGGCCTTGTCGGCTCCCATTCGTCTTCGCTGGACCGTGTCCCCGCGTGCTTCGCGGGACGCGTGCTCACCGCGGGCCCGACGACAGGACCATGACGATGCCTGACAACCCACCGCCGTACGTGCCGGTGGCCCGCCCGATCAGCACGCGCACCCGCACCGAGGCGCTCTACCGCGCCGCTTCGGCTGCCCGGTACGCGCCATCGGCGTACAACGCGCAGCCATGGCGGTGGATCCTGTCCGACGAAGGTCTCGACCTGTATCTGGAGCCAGACCGGATGCCCCATGCCGACGATCCTGACCATCGACTTGCCACGATCGGCTGCGGCGCCGCCCTGCAGCACGCCCGACTGGCCCTGGCCACTCAGGGATGGCGCACGACAGTCACCCGCGACCCCGGCGGCACCGATCCGTGTCACCTGGCGCGGCTGCACATCGACGCGGTAGCGCGCATCGGCCGGCGGGCCGCCTCTGCGGCTCAGAACATCCGGCTGCGGCACACCGACCCGCGCCCCGTCACCGGAGACCCGCTCCACCCGGAGGACCTGACCGCGCTCCGGACGGCGGTGGAGGCCGAAGCCGCACATTTGCGCGTATTGCGTCCGGACGAGATCCTGCGGCTGCTCCTGGCGTCGGAGCCCGCATCCGAGACGGATCCGGTGGAAGCACAGTGGTACGACGAACTGGCGCGGTGGGCCGGCCGTGACCGGCTCGTTGGCTCCGGCGGCGAGCCGGGGCTGCCACGGTACGCCTGCGCGCACGTCCGGGCAGCGACGTTCGCGGTGCTGTACGGTCCGGGCGACGGGCGACTGGACTGGTTGCGCGCCGGCGAGGCGCTCTCCTCGGCCTGGCTGGTCGCGACCGCGATGCAGGTGTCGCTGTTGCCGTTCAGCGCGCCGATCGAGCGGCCCGCTGCCCGAGAGTCGCTGCGTCGTATTTTCGGTGATCTCGGCCATCCGTACCTGGTGATGCGTCTCGGCCGGCACCGCGGGCCGACGGTCGTGCCGCGCAGCCCTCGTCTGCCGGTCGACCGGTTCGTGCAGGTCCGGGACCAGTGATCGGGTTCTGATCGCACCTGCGGGCGGAGGGGTCCACCTCGGATTCCGCCTTTCGGCGCGAGCGCCTTCGCAGCTGAAGAGGCGTCGGGTCACGTTAGGCGTCATTCCGGGACCGAAATGCCGCAGGCAGTCATCGCCTACGCGCCAAGACGGTCTCCGCACGGCGGCCTGCCGGTTCGGCGGGCCGCCATGTGCGGTCCATCGGACGAAGATCCCGCCGGGACGGCGGGTACAGTGGCGTTGCAACGGCGCTTTGCGCCCCGCGACGGATCGCCGGCGGCCGGTCCACGGCCGAACACCCGTCCGATCGCGTCCCTATCGCCGGTCCTGGGAGGAAAATGCCCCTGACACCAGCCGACATCCACAACGTGGAGTTCGCAAAGACATCCCTCGGCCGGCGTGGCTACGACGGGGAGCAGGTCGACGCGCTCCTGGACGAGGTCACCCAAGAAATGATCAGGCTGCTGGAGGAGAACGACGCCCTGCAGCACAGGCACGACGCCGTGACATTGCCCGACGGACCGAACATGGCCGACCGAGCCGCCGAGGCCGAGTTGTCCGCAATGGCCGCCGAACTTGCCCGTGCACACCACGCGTGCGAGCGTGCCCAGCACAACGCCCGGCTCGCGCGTCGTCAACTCGACCAGGCATACCGGTCCGCCTCCGCGACCGCCACCACTGTCCACGGGGCGCGGCCTACCGAGGGGCCGGTCCTGATGATGGCTCAGCGGACCGCCGACGGCTACCTACGCGAGGCTCACGAGAGTTCCCGTGCGCTGCTCGCCGAGGCACGCGAGCGGGCCGACCGCACCGTCCAGGAGGCTCGCCAACTGGTCGAAGCAATCGACCAGCAAGCCCAACGCGACCAGGACGAGGCTTCGGCCCAGCTAGCGGCGAAGCGGACGGCCCTCCTGCACGACCTCGACGCTTTGACCCAATTCGCCAGCGAATACCATGCCGCCCTACGACGCCATCTGCATCGCCAGGGAGAACTCATCGACGGCAAGGCCGGTTCCACGACCGACCAACCCCTCACCTCCCGTGGCCAGGAATGAGAACCCAGGACTGACGCCGGCTGCGGCTCGATGCCCGGGACGCCATGGTCCTGCGCGCCTTGGGCCTGGGCAGTGTGCTGAGTAGCGCGGCCCAGCCATGTGCCTCACGCGATGTACTCGCGGAAGCTGCCCCAGATCCGGTCCGGGACCAGTCCGGTTGACGCGTCGCCGTCGTTGACCTCGTAGACCTGTCCGAACTCGGCGCGTGACCGATCGCAGCAGAGGAAGTGGAGGTGTCGCCATCCTCGCCCGCCGATCTCGAGCCACACGCCGACCGTACGCATCGCCTCGATGGAGACTTCGCCCTCCCACTCCGGGATGTCCTCGTTCGCCACGAGCTCCAGGGTCTCTGCATAGATGCCGACGGTCGCTGCGAGCGCGGTGGAGAACCGGTGAACCTGCCACCCGTACGGGTCCGCGGCACCCTCGTTGTCCAACGTCCACAGGCCGCCGCCGTGGCTGCGCACGAAGTCGCCGTAGTCAGAGGGGATCTCGAACGCAGCCACCGCACCACTGCCGTGGACCTCGGTGAGAAGCGCCGCCAATTCGGCCGGAAGGGCAGGTGACGGCGTCAATTCGATCGGACCGTCAACCCGTACGAGCCGAGGATTCGTGACGTACACCAGGCAACGCTATCCAGTGCAGCCGGCTCAGTCGTCACGGGGCCGGAGCGCAGGTCGGGCAGGTCGCCGAGATCGGCATCCGCACGGCGTACGCCGGCGCGCCGCCGATGACGGCCACGATGCCGGTGGCGAGCACGGTCGCGACCGCCGCCCGTACCAGCAAGGCTTTTGTCCGCATGAGGTATCCCCTCTCCCAGGATTCAACGTGTTACCTGGGTAGGCGTTCCATGCCGTTCCACGTGCGCTGCGCGGCCCCCGAGGGCTGGTCGAGGAGGTGGTGCCAGGGCGTGACCGTGTCGATGTAGACCACCACGTCGAAGGCCGCGGTCGGGTTGACCGGGGTGGCCTGGGAACCCGTCATGATCGAGGTGGCGGCGGCGAACCGGTCGGCAATCGGGCCGGTGCTGGGAACTGTGCGGAGGTCGAGCAGGTATCGCGGCATCCCGGCTGTCGCGAGGAGTTCGTCGAGGCTGTTCGGATCGGGCAGCCGCAGTTCCTCCACAAAGGTCTGCGTGTGGCCGGGTGGCGCGTCCGGCAGGGGCCGGTGCAGGAACAGTTCGCCGCCGCCGAAGGAACTGCCGATGACGCGCACCTGTTCGCCGAGCGCGTCGGTCAGGTGTTGCCCGAGCATGGTGAGCGGCTCGTTCACGATCGGCGGTGCCGAGAACGGCCATCGTTGGATGTGGCCGTTCGCCGCGCCGATCACGATGCGGTCTTCCCGGTTGAGGATCCATTCGACGTTGTCGGCCATGGCGGCGTCCCTGATGTTGGCGCCGGCGTAGGTGCGTTCCGCTCCGGCGGCGGCCGCCTGCAGGAAGGCGGCGGCATGCTGGGCGGTGACCGCGCACCGGTACGCCACCTCGAATGTCTCCGGATCGGTCCGGCCGGTGTAGACCGGTCGCATGGCCCGCATACGTTCGGCCAACTCGACGATTCGCGCGGTCATCTCGAAGCGGACGGCCGGTTCCTGGGCGAGATAGGCCTGGATGGTGGGTGCCGGCCAGGCGAGCCCGGCGCGGTCGGTCGGCAGGTAGTCGTACATCGGAACCAGCCGGTCGCGGACGGCTCGGGCGTAGGCGGGGTCGGCAACGTCGAGGTATTCGAGCGCCGACCTGATCGCCGGCAGGGCGGACGCGCTCGAGTCCGGCAGGTCCATGCCGTAGATATGCACCTGCCGGGCGTGGGTGGCGTTGTAGGAACGCATCCATTCCAACTGTTCGCGCATCTCCACGCACCTGCCCATCTGGTACGTGATCCCGTGGCGGAGTAGTTCGTCGATGTCGCCGGGGCCGCCCGCGACCCATTCGTTGACCGCGAGGCCCTCGGGAAAGCCCGACTCCATGACGAACGCCGTGAATCCGAGCTCGGCAAGCAGGAAGCGGGCCACGCGGTGCCGGATCTGGTAGAACTCGTGCACGCGATGGGTGCTCTCGCCGATCGCGACCACTCGCGCGTCACCGACCATGTCGCGCAGCGCGGCCAGGTCGGCGAAGTCCTCGTCGGGATCGATAGTCAGCAGCGGCGTGGCGTTGGCACGCAGCCACGATCCAACCTCGTCCACTCGGCACTCCTCGGGTGACCAGCCGGGCCTCCGGCACCTATCGTCAACCATAGGTTGACGCATGGCGGCCGTCAACTTGCGGTTGACGACAGCTGCGCCTCGCCGGCTACCTCGGCTCCGTCAGCCCGGCCGGCCGGAACTAGCGCTGCCCCGGGTGCGAAGACTTCCGGCATTCCTGGTCGCCGATAGGGCACAACAGGACGTTGGCATCAGCCGCACTTCGCAGGTGACGCGACTGGATGTGGGAGCCGCCCCCCACTCCCACGACGGCCACACCCACCAGCACAGCCGCGACAACGGCGGCGCGGGTAGTGGACGCGATCGACCCTGCCTCATCGAAATGCCGCATATCCATCCCCCTCGTTCGGCAACCAACGACGACCCACCGCTCACAATAGAACCGGCGCACTCGGCACCCGGGCACCGTGGTCGTCACGCCGGCAGGACGGTGAGCCAATCGGCGGTGCACGGGCGGTATCCGTGCCGCTGGTGCAGCCCTCGCACGATCGCCGGCACGTGGCCGGCGCCGTAGACGACCGCCACGTCGATCCGCTCCGCCGATCGGGTGCGGACCAGCTCCGACAGCACGCCGAGAACGTGTTCGTCCCGGTCACCGACGATCGTCCGCTCGAAGTGCTCGCCGAACTCGCTGTCGGTCAGCGCCTCCTCCTGGGCCGTCGGCAGATCGCTCACCTCCACCTCGGGCGAGAGCAGCCGCCGCGTGCCGCCGACGAACTGGGCCGCCACGACGAACGGGACGACGCACCAGGCCGTCAACCGGTGCCGCCACGGAATGGTCCGCCAGCCCGCGGCCAATTCACCCGACGTCACGTCGGCGTTGACCAACGGCACACCGAGCGACTCGTACGCGATGTCGTCCACCACGAGACCGGACCGCTTGTTGGCCGGAATGATCCGGTACGTGAGGGTGAGCGCCCAGGTCAGCGCCGAGCGCCCGCCGACACCCTCGACGATCAGCAGGTCACAACGGCGCAGCCGGTCGGCGACCGCCGCGTAGAACCGCGGGTCGGCCACGTGAATCATCGGGAAGAGCACGAATTGCAGGTCGGCCCCGCGGCGCTTCAGCCGCAGCACCGCCGACCGAGTCCCGATCATGCTGTGCTCGATGATCTGCATACCGCACCCCGTCCGGTGAGCCCCGCACCGCACACCTCACGGTAGGCCCGGCACGCAACGATTCCCGGTCGGGACGTGCGCCAGGTCCATGGCCTGCGTCCAGCAGTCGGATATCGACGGGAACCTGGGTGGCTCAGCGGGCACAAGGCAGTATGAGTGACATGGCCGAGGCCACAGACCGAGAACTGTGGCGGCGCGCCGGCGCGGGCGACACCGAGTGCTTCGGCGTGCTGTTCGACCGGCACGGGGAACGGATCCGCGCCTACTGCGCGCGCCGGACCGGGTCACTGGACGCCGCGGAGGACCTGCTCTCCATCGTCTTCCTGGAAGCGTGGCGCCGCCGCGCCGACGTGCAGCTGCTGGACGACAGTGCGCTGCCGTGGTTGTACGGCATCGCCAACCGGACCATGCAGCGACGGCTGCGGACCACCATGCGGCACCGGCGGGCGCTGGCCCGGCTGCCGGTGGAGGTCAGCGCGCCGGACCACGCGGAGAGCGTGGCGGCGCGGCTGGACGACCAGCGGCACCTCACCGAACTTCGAGCGGCCTTCGACCGGTTGCGTCGCACCGATCAGGAGGTGCTGCTGCTCTGCGTGTGGCAGGGGCTGGACTACGCCGCCGCGGCGATCGCTCTGGGGATCCCGATCGGCACGGTGCGATCCCGGCTGTCTCGGGCCCGGGACCGGCTACGTCAGGCGACCGCCGGCCTCACCCCACCGCTCACCCCTCCGTCCACCGCCCGATGCGTCCAGGAGTGATGATGAACGCCATCCTTTCCCCGCTGCCGCCCGAGCGCCGCGCGGCCATCCGCGCCATGCTGGTGTCCGCGGCCGCCGGTGACGTCCCGGAACCGGTCGAAGGTGCGGCACCGGCGCCCCGCTGGTCGTCGAGGCGCCGGCGGTATGCCGTCGCATTGGGGGTCGTGACCGCGGTAACCACAACGGCGGTCACGGTGGCCGCGCTGGCCGGCGATCCCGCCGCGAAGCCCGCCTTCGCCGGCTGGACAGCCGTGCCGCAGACCGCGTCCGCCGTTGCCCCGTCGAACCGGGACATGGTCGATTGGCAGTCACAGTGCCGGAAACTGACCGGCGCCAGAGTGGAGATCGAGGGCGTCCGGCCGCGCCGGGACGCCGGGCGGCGGCCCATCCTGGTGGACCGCAGGGGCGAGTACACCTTCTGCGTCGATGTCGTCGCGGGCAGCGGCACCGCGGTGGACCCGCTCGTGGTCCTGGCGGGGATCAAGGGCGGCGACATCCAGCAGACCTGGGCCACGGTGTTCGACCGGCCGGTGCGCCCGCCCACCGCCTCGGACGTGCTGATCCTCGGCGGGGACGGCGGCACAGGGCCGCAGCCGCCGACGATGAGCGCGAGTTACGGGTTGGCCGGCGGCGAAGTCCAAGGCGTCGACATCGTGCTGGCCGGCGGCACCCGGGTCACCGCCACCGTGCGAGACGGCCGGTGGGCGGCATGGTGGCCGGCCACCGTGGACGATCCCCGCATGAGCCGTCTGCTGGTGCGCACCGCAGCCGGGATCCGCTCGGTCGACCCCGCCACGGTGCAACTGCCATGGGACCGAACCGGGGGCTGAGTAGCATCCGGTCATGACTGCTGTGGAGTTGCTGCTCGATGAGTCTGACTGGCAGTACATCGGACACCGCAACAGGGCCGGGTCGTTCCCCCTGACCAGCAGGCTGCGCGTCTGGCGCGACGAGTCCGACCGGCTGATCGCCATGCTGTCCAATCGCTGGATCATGCCTGGCGTCCCGGGGCACCTGGGCGACGACGGCTGCGTCATCCCCGATCAGATCCGTGCCCGCTTCCCCGATCACGACATCGATATCTTCGCCTACGAACACGGCTGGTGGGGAGACCAGGCCCGCTACGTCCAGGCCGGCTGCACCGACGACGGTACGCAGCGGTGGGCACCCGTGGATTGGACAGTCCTGAATGAGCGCCTTGGTGAAGCGTTCGTCTACGACGAGGACGAGGACACCACAACCGGCGCCGGGTGACGGCAGCGCCGATTCACCATCACGGATTCATCCCGCTACAACATAATCGCCTTCGTTGCCGGCATCTTCGGAACGGTCCTATTGCGGAGCCACCGCCTCATGGCAGTACGGGGTCCGACAACTCACGAAAGCCCGCATGCTCGAAACGTAGGCAGATCGGCCGCGCCATCAAAGGTTGAAGCAGGACGGCACGGTCTGTTAATCAGCGAGCAATCCACCTCGGGGCTACGCTTGCCGCTGGCGATCAGCCCAACCCGGGGGAACGTACCTGCAGCGCGGCGTCGGGTCCCGGTGCTTCTCGGCGCCGGTCAACGTGATCTTTTGGTTCAGCCTAGCCGCGAGATTGGCGCTCAACGTCCCGATCGGCGTACTGATCGGAAGCCCGAGTGACGCGCTGAGCTCGCGGCTCTTCTCCTGCGACAACCCGCATTCGATGACCACCTCTTCGATGACCTCGGTCCCGGGAGACAGGACGGTCAGGGGGTCATTCCGAATCCATCGCCATGACAAGGTGAGCCTGCGCAGCTCCACGCGTTGATATGGCGGATCGTTGAACCGATACTTCGGGATGCCGCCCGCTTCACCCCTCGGCTCCGTCAAGGAACAGACATTCGGCCTTCCAGCCTCGAACTGGCTTCGGTGCCGCCTGGGGTGCGATGGGTGCCGGCCTGGTACTACGGCACGCGGTCGATCCCGACACCGACGTAGCCGCCATCGCGGCGAGTGTGCTCGCCGCCGTATTTCCACCTCGTTCCACGGCGCCTTCGGGCTGAACGGCGGGCATCCCTCAGCCATTCGGCGCCAATCGCGCCGACACTTTTCATTGCCAGGAGGAGACGGTGAGCCACCAACCCCCGCATGAGGTGTCCGACGATGAATGGGGCGCCGAGCGCCGGTCCGGCTTCATGGGCCGGCTACGACGCCGCTTCCGCATTCTCGGCGGCGTCGCCGGCGCAGTCTCCTTCGCCGACACCGGTCCCTACGCCGGCGCGCCGCGCAACCCCAACCTGCGAGTCGACGACGAACGGACCTACTCCACCGTTCGCTACACGACAAACCACATCGCGCACATCGCCACCAGCACCACTACGCATGTCTGCCCGAAATGCGGGTCGCCAGTCGCCGAAACTCACGAGATCCAACACCGCCAGGGCGACGACATCCGCCTCCGGATGGGCGCCACGAGCGCCTGCCGCTCCTGCGAGCCCAACTCCTGGCTCCTCCGATCTCAAATGAACGCCGTGTCGCGCTCGCGTGTTGCCGGACGGAAAAACGCCGTTTGATCGGCAACGAGGCCGATCCAAAGGCAGCAACTGCAGCGCCCGGCAACTGGCGGATCTCGATCGGGCGGACCTCGTCGCGTTGAGCGCAAGGTCCGTCTCCTCGGCGAAACACTCCATGATCAACGAGACGGGGGTCGGCACCAATGTCTCCGGTCGCCTCGCTCGAGCCTGCTGTGGAGTTGTCCGCGCTGGCGGAACCCTGCGGGACCACCGGGTTCGCCGCACACGCGGGAGCGCTGCTGGATGCGAATCCTTTCCTGACCTTGACCGGCGTTGCTTCTAGTCCGGCAGGGCCCAGCGGTCGATGAGGGCCTCGTGCGCCTCCAGACGCTGCTGGGTACGGCGCGGGTCGGTGCCGGCGATCGCATCGAGCAGGCTGATCGCCAGCACAACCGCGGCGGCATGCGAGTCGAAGACCAGGCCGGTGCCGACCGGGGCGACCAGCAGCATGTCCGCGTCCGGGGCGAAGGGGGCCAGGGCGCTGTCGGTGACCACGACGGTCTGGAGCCCGAGCTGCCGGGCGAGCCGGATCGCGCCGACCGCGGCGGCCGGGTAGCGGGGCATCGCGAAGATCAGCACCGCCCCGGCACCCTGTTCGTGCAGCTCCAGCACGGTGTCGTCGACGGTTCCGGCGTCCGTGCAGACCACCACCGCAGGAATCACCCGACGGGCGAAATATCCGAAGTACTGGGCTAAGGCGGCCGAGGCGCGCAGGCCGATCACTCCCAGGGGTGTCGTGCCGGCCAGCAGCCGCACCGCAAGGCGCGCCCGGTCGCTGTCGAGCGTCCGCTTCAGGGCGTCCAGGTTGGCGATCTCCTGGTCCACCGCCGGAACGCCGGGCAGCGAGGGCGCCGGAGCCAGGCCGACCACGACATCCCGCAGCGCGGCGCGGAACTCCGGGAAGCCGGCGAACCCCAGCGCCGTGGCCAGCCGGGTGACGGTCGGCTGGCTCACCCCGGTCCGCTCGGCGATCTCGATGGTGGACAGGAACGCCACGTCCGGGAACATACCGAGCATCCGCTGCACGATCTGCCGCTGGGCGGGCGAGAGCCGGTGCTGCTGGGCAAGGGCGAGGAGCCAGTCCTCGGCGCGCGCGGTGTCCGCCATCGAGCCATGCCTCCCGTCATCCTGAATAGCCTGAATCGCTCAAGCTATAGGGTGCATCACATGATTCACGCAAGGCCGGAGCTGTGGTTGCGGTTCCTCTCCGGGCCGGATGTCGACCGTCTCGGCATCACGAACGGCGAGGTCATCGCGGCCGTCGAGGCCGTCGTCGACGCGCACGGCCGGGGGCGCACCGTCTTCGAGCCGCGCACCCATCTGGTGCCGGACAACGGCGGAGCCGGGCATTTCAACATCCTCCGGGGGCACGTCGGCACACTCGGCGAGCACGGTCTCAGCGGGGTCAAGGTGGTCGGCGACTTCGTGCCCAACTACCGGCGCGGCCTGCCCAGCGAGCTCGCGCTGATGACCCTCTACGACCCCACCACCGGCGTCCCTCTGGCGATCATGGATGCCACGCTGATCACCGAGGTGCGCACCGGCGCGATGACCGCGGTGGGCGCGAAACACCTGGCCCGGCCGGACGCGCGGATCCTCGGCCACGTCGGCGCGCGGGGCACCGCCTTCGCCAACGTCACCATGCTGGACGGCCTCTTCCCGCTCGCGGAGATCCGGGTGACCAGCCGCCGGGCGGAGTCGCGGGAGGCCTTCGCCGAGCGGTTGCGTGCGGTCACCGACACCCCGGTGCGCGCGGTGGCGACCGCCGACGAGGCCTTCGACCGGGCCGACATCCTGGTCGAGGCGTCGCGCTTGGAAATTCCAACACCCCTGTTGCGTACGGCTGCCGTCAAGCCGGGCGCGTTCGTTGTACCGTACGGAACCGTCAGCGCGGTGGAACTCGACCTGCTCGACGTGATGGACAAGGTGGTCGTCGACGACTGGCGGGAGTCCCGCTCGGGGCGGTTCGGGGCCCTGCGCGCACACGTCGACACCGGTCGCCTGAGCGAGCGGACGTTGTACGCGGAGATCGGCGAGATCGTCAGCGGCCGCAAGCCGGGCCGGGAGAGCCCGGACGAGCGGATCCTCTTCTGGCATCGCGGGCTGTCCATCCTCGACGTCGCGCTGGCCCACCTGATCCTGACCCGCGCCGAGGCCGCCGACGCCGGCACGATGGTCCGCTACCGATGATCCGCCGCCCTGCGGATCTGTCGGCCGCGGTGATCGCCGCGGTGGCGTACGCCGGGCAACCGGTCGTCCTCGCTCCGGAACTGCTCGACGCGCTGGCGGCGAGCCGCCGCGACACCCTCGACGACCTGGCCGCCGACCGCCCGGTCTACGGCGTGAACACCGGGATGGGCGCACTGGCCGGCGTCCGCCTGGACCCCGCCGCCCAGGCCCGGCAGCAGAACACCCTGATGATCGGCCGATCGGTCGGCTCGGCACCGTGGCTGTCCCGGCGCGAGGCCCGGGCCCTGCTCGCGGCCCGGCTGCGCACGCTGCTGCACCCGGCCGCCGGCGTCTCCCCCGAGCTGTGCCAGTTCCTGGTCGCCGTGCTGGACGCCGGCGTGGTCCCGGCCATCCCCCGGCGCGGCGGCGCGGCCGGCGAGATCATCCCGCTGGCCCATGCCGGTGCCGCCCTGATCGGGGCCGGCCAGGTCCTCTCCCCCAGCGGCGAGGCGGTCGACGCGGCCCCGGCGCTGGCCGCGGCCGGCCTGGCCCCGCGCCCGTTCGAGGCGAAGGAGGGTGTCGCCTTCCTCGAGGGCGTGCCCGGACTGACCGGGCTGGCCGTGCTGGCCGCCACGGACACGCGCACGCTGCTCGACCAGGTGCTGTTCGCGGCGGCGGCGGCGCACGCGGTGATCGGGGCGAGCGGCGATCCGCTGCATCCCGCGCTGGCCGACAGCGCCGAACTGGACGCGGTCCTCACCGGGATGCGGGGGCTGCTCGGCGGCGGGACCGCCCGCCGGTTGCAGGCGCCGGTGTCGTTCCGGGTCACCGCGCCCGCGCTGGCCGTCGCGCTGCGCGCCGTGGCCGGGCTGGAGGCGGCGACCGAGCGGGCGCTGACCGCGGTGACCGACTCCCCCGCCCACCTGGACGGGCGGTTCGTCGGGACGTTCGGGTTCGCCGGCACCGAGCTCGCCCACGCGGCCGGGGCGCTGACCGTCGCGCTCGTGCACCTCGCCGAGCTCGGCGCGGCCCGGCTGCACCGGCTGCTCGACGCGGAGCTCACCGGGCTGCCGCGGCAGCTGTCCGACGCGCCCGGCCCGCACGCCGGGATGGTGCCGGTGCACAAGCGGGCGGCCGGGACCGTGCACCGGCTGCGGCGCTTCGCCACGCCGGCGCCGGTCGGGGCGGTGGAGACGTCGCTGGGCCAGGAGGACGTGCAGAGCTTCGGTTTCGAGGCGGCCGAGTGCCTGCACGAGGCGATCACCGGGATGCGCGACGTGCTGGCCTGCGAGCTGCTCGCGATTCACCAGGCGCGGCTGCTCGGCGGCCCGGTCGGCGGCGCCTTCCGGCCGGGGCTCGACGAGATCGCGGCGGCGCTTCCGGAGGGGACCGCGGACCGGCCGTACGGGCGGGACCTCGACCGGCTCATCGGTCTGCTGGCGGGCGGCTGGTCGAGCCGCGCACGATGAGCTCCGGGCGGAACAACGGCGCCGGGTCGGCCGGGCCGGCCAGCTGCCCGATCGCGGCCTCGACCATGGCGTCCTCGTCCCACGCCATCGTGGTCAGGGCCGGGTCGACCAGGGCGGCCAGCTGGTGGTCGTCGTACCCGACCACCGAGAGGTCCTCGGGCAGGCGCAGGCCGGCCTCGCGGGCGGCCCGGTAGACGGCGAAGGCCAGCGAGTCGCTCAGGCAGAGCACGCCGGTCGGCCGGCCGGCGCCGGTCAGCAGCGAGGCCGCCACCTGGACCGCGTCGGCGGTGGCCGCGGGGGCGGAGATCTCGATCAGGTCGACGCCGAGGCGGGTGGCGACCTCGGCCGCCAGCACCTGGGCCGGGCGGCCGGGCGTGGACGGCAGGGTGGGCGCCAGCAGGCCGATCCGGCGGTGGCCGAGGCCGGCCAGGTGCGCGAGGGCGGCCTCGACGCCGTACCGGTTGTCGAACAGGACGCTGCCGGAGCCGGGGCGGGCGGTCAGCGCGTCGCCGATCGCGACCACGGCGACCTCGGGGCCGAGCAGCCGCCAATAGCTCGCGGTGGGGTCGACCGGGGAGACCAGGGCGCCGTCCACCCGCTGGGCCACGAACTGCTCGACGATCAGGCGTTCCTGCTCGGGGTCGGCGTCCGCGTCGGCGATCGTCGCGTACCGGCCCTGGCTGCGCAGGGCGCGGGTCAGCAGGACCGAGAAATCCTGCTGCCACAGGTCGCGCAGCGAACCGCTGACCCCGATCGATCCGGTACGCCCGCTGGCCAGCGCCCGGGCGATCGGGTCGACCGTGTAGCCGAGCTCGTCGGCCTTCTGCCGCACGCGGTGGATGGTCTCGGCGGAGCCGCGGACGCCGCGCAACGCATACGACGTGGCGGCCAGGGAAAGCCCGACGGCGTCGGCCAGGTCCTGCAACGTACGTCGCTGTCCCGCCACCCGGCGAGACTAACAGCTGGGATTCGCTTGCGCCGGACGGGAGGGAAGCGCTTCACTCAATGCATCGTGTGAAGCGCTTCCCCCTCGGAGATCGCCATGGTGATCGACTGCCACCAGCATCTGTGGCCGCCGCGGCTGATCGACGCGTTGCGCCGCCGCCGGTCGTATCCGTTCCTGCGCGGCTGGACCCTGCACCTGGCCGGGGAGCCGCCCTATCAGGTCGATCCGGCCGCCCACGACGTCGAGGCCCGCCGCCGCCGGGAGACGGGCACCGGCCGGGCGCTGGTCTCGCTCTCCAGCCCGCTGGGCATCGAACACCTCGCCGACCCGGAGGGGGCGGAGCTGATCGACGTCTGGCACGAGAGCGCGCTGGAACTGCCCGAGCCGTTCCGGGTGTGGGCCGCGGCCTCGGTGGCCGCGCCCGACCCGGACGGCCTGGCCAAGGTGCTGCGGGCGGAGCGGGTGGCGGGGGTGCAGTTGCCGGCCACGGCACTCACCTCACCCTCGGCGGTCGAGCGGATGGGGCCGCTGCTCGAGACGGCGGAACGGGCCGGCAAGCCGGTGCTGGTGCATCCCGGGCCGGCGCCGTCGCCGGGGGACGCGGGGCTGCCCGCGTGGTGGCCGGCCCTCGGGCCGTACGTCTCGCAGATGCATTTGTCGTGGCTGGCGTGGCACGTGGCGGGGCGGGCGCGGCATCCGGCGCTGCGGATCGCGTTCGTCGCGCTGGCGGGGCTGGCGCCGCTGCATCATGAACGGCTGAGCGCGCGGGGTGGGGCGTTCGGGGCGGTCGACCCGCACGTGTTCTACGAGACGTCGTCGTACGGGACGCGGGCCATCGACGCGATGGTCCGGGTGGTGGGGGTCGACCCGATCGTGCACGGCAGCGATCGGCCGTATGCCGAGTCGGCCGATCCGGGGCTGGGCGCGGCGTTCGCCCATGCCATGTTCACCGCCAATCCAGGAGTGCTGATCGGAGGTTCGCGATGAAGGTCGGGTCTGCTCTGCCGGTTCTTCCTGGGCGGGTGCTGACTCGCCGGGAGCTTCGGTCGTTGGTCACGGCGGTGGCCGAGCGAGCGGATCTTTGGGAGCCGCTGGTCCGGCACGACACCGGCGGGCGGCACTTCGCGCAGCTGCACCGGGACGGGGACATCGACGTCTGGGTGCTCTGCTGGAACCTCGTCGACGACACCGGCTGGCACGATCACGACACGTCGTCCGGGGCGGTCGCGGTGACCCGCGGTGCGGTGGCCGAGGCCACGCCCCGGATGGGCGGGAAGCCGGCCGTCCGGGTGGTCCGGCAGGGGCGGGCGTTCGCGTTCGGCCCCGACCACATCCACCGGATGTCCGGCGCGGTGGACGGCTCGGTGTCGATCCACGCGTATTCGCCGCCGCTGTGGCGGATGGGTCAGTACTCGATCAGCCCGTCCGGGGTACTGCGCCGCCGGGCGGTCAGCTACGCGGACGAGCTGCGGCCCCTCGACTAGAGCTCCCCCAGCTCCGGCAGCAGGGCGGCCGCCCGGGCCAGGTCGTCGCCGAGCGGGCGGTCGTCCATGGCGTCGTCCAGTGTCTTGGCGGCCAGGTCGAAGGCCTGGCGGGCGATGCCGTCGGTCAGCCGGCCGGGGGCCAGCCGGAGGGCGCGTACCGCGGCCACCAACTCGGCCGCGAGCAGGGTGGGGGCGAGGTGGGTCATCGTTCGCAGCGAGCGGGCGCCCTGGGTGGCGAAGCTCGCGTGTTCCTCCAGGCCGAGCGAGATGGTGAGCGTGCCGGCGGCGGTGGGCTGCATGCCTACCCGGATCTCGGTGAGCAGGTCCTGCACCACGTACTCGGCGATCATCAAGCCGGAGCTGCCGGGCGGGCCGGCGGCCAGGAAGGCCCGCAGGCCGGTCAGGTCGGGGCGCATCAGCAGGCCGAGACGGGCCGCGGACAGGGACAGCACCGGCAGGAAGGTGCCGCGGACGGCGTCCAGGTGACTCGCTAGCGTAGCGGTGTGGAACTGGCCGTGGTGACGTACGCCGTCGTCGGTGACCAGGGGATTCTCGACCGCCGCGTTCAGTTCGCCGAGCAGCACGTCGTGCAGGGCGCGGGCGGCCGCCAGGGCGGGCGCGGTCACCTGGGGCAGCACACGCAGGCCGAACGGGTCCTGGATGCGGGCGGGGGGCGCGCAACCGGCGACCAGGGCGCGCAGTTCGGCGGCGATCTCGGCCTGGGCGGGGTGGGCGCGGTTGGCGTGGACCGCCTCGTCGTACGCCTCGGGGTTGCCGCGCAGCGCGAGGAAGCTCAGGGCGCCGACCACGACGGAGGCGCGCAGCTGGCTGCGCATCCGGTCCAGGGCGAGCGCCGCAACGGTGACGGTCAGCGCGCTCGAGGAGATCATCGGCAGCGCGTCAACGGCGTCGATCGTGGTGACCGGGCCGTGGCCGGAGCGCCACGGTCGCTCGCCGGCCAGGGTCAGGCCCAGCTCGGCCAGCGCGGCCAGGTCGGCGGTGCCGATCGCGCCCCAGGAGTGGAGGGTGGGCACGGCGCCGTCGCGCAGGGCGGCCAGGAACGCGGCGGCGACTCGCCCGGAGATGCCGGAGCCGCCGGCCAGGATCTGGTTGAGGCGGGTGACCATGGTGGCGCGGGCGGTCAGGTCGTCCTCGATCGGGCCGGTGCCGGCGCAGTGGCTGCGCAGCAGTCGCAGGGCGTGCGTCGCCTCGTCGGCGGACTCGGTGCGCTCCTGCCGGTTGGCGCCGACGCCGGTGTTGGCGCCGTAGACCGCGCCGCGGGCCCGGGCCGCCAGCAGCAGCGCGTGCCGCTCGTCGACCAGCGCCACGGCGGCCGGCTCGGCGGTCACGTCCGCGCGGCCGGCGGCGACGGCGATCAGGTCGTCGATCGTCAGCGAATGCCCGTCGAGCCGGACTTTTGCGCGCATATCGACACCACCTAGTTTCAGCAGCGTAAAGCCTCGGGCTGGGCGTTGACATTCTATTCAGCACGTCGAGACTATGAATAGCCTCATTCATTGAGCGGGAGCGCCATGATCACATTTGACGATGTCGTGAAGGTCTATCCAGGCGGCAGCACGGCCGTGGATCACCTCTCGCTCGAGCTGCCGACCGGGCGGACCACGGTCTTCGTCGGCCCGTCGGGCTGCGGCAAGACCACCTCACTCCGGATGATCAACCGGATGATCAGCCCGACCTCCGGCCGGGTGCTCATCGACGGCAAGGACGTCGCGGGACAGGACGAGGCGGTGCTGCGCCGCGGCATCGGCTACGTCATCCAGCACGCCGGGCTCTTCCCGCACCGCACGGTGCTGGACAACGTCGCCACGGTGCCGATGCTGCTCGGCAAGACCCGGCGGGAGGCCCGGGCCGCCGCGCTTGAGCTGCTCGACCGGGTCGGGCTCGCCCCCGAGTTCGCGGGGCGCTATCCGGCCCAGCTCTCCGGCGGCCAGCAGCAGCGGGTCGGCGTGGCCCGCGCGCTCGCCGCCGACCCGCCGGTGATGCTGATGGACGAGCCGTTCAGCGCCGTCGACCCGGTCGTACGGGAGGGCCTGCACCGCGAGTTCCTGCGCCTGCAGAAGGATCTGGGCAAGACCATCGCGATGGTCACCCACGACATCGACGAGGCGATCAAGCTCGGCGACGTCGTCGCGATCTTCCGGCAGGGCGGGGTGCTCGCCCAGATCGGCACCCCGCAGGAGCTGCTCACCCAGCCGGCCGACCGGTTCGTGGCCGAGTTCGTCGGCCGCGACCGGGGGCTGCGCAGCCTCTCCTTCGACACGGCTGCCGACCTGCCCGTACGCCCGGTCGCCGAGGCCACCGAGCTGCTCCTCGACGACGCCGGCCGACCCCAGAGCTGGCAGCTCAGAAATGTCAGTGCGGAGGTAGAGACGTTCACGCCGGAGGACTCGCTGCGGCGGGTCACCGACCTGACGATCACCTCGCCGGCCGGGATCGCGGTCCGGGTCGGGCCGGACGGTAAGGCCGACGGCATCGTCTCGCACCACGATATCGCCGACCACATCGCCCGGATGAAGGGCCGGCAATGACGACGTATCTCTCGAACAACTGGGACACCGTGCTGACCGCACTCGAGCAGCACATCTGGCTCGCCCTGCTGCCGGTGGTCATCGGCCTCGTGGCGGCGCTGCCGATCGGCTACCTCGGCGTCCGGTTTCCCTGGCTGTACCACCCGCTGGTCAACGTGTGCGGGGTGCTCTACTCCATCCCGTCGCTGGCGCTGTTCGTGTTCCTGCCGGTCATCCTGGGCACCAAGATCTTGTCGCCGCTGAACATCGTGGTCGCGTTGACCATCTACACGGTGGCGCTGCTCGCCCGTACGGTCGC
>Ga0070668_100000462_pt1 | contig 26876 bp, 25 predicted proteins | sample KBSS43metaG_FD_64661 | JGI IMG/M metagenome (GOLD analysis project Ga0070668, IMG submission 64661) | Switchgrass rhizosphere microbial communities from Kellogg Biological Station, Michigan, USA - KBS S4-3 metaG | ecosystem: Host-associated > Plants > Roots > Rhizosphere > Soil ...
CCATCGCCTGCTGGAAGGCCCAGGCCTTTCCGCGTTCCCACTGCAGATCGTCACAGCCAACGGCGTGACGCAGTGATTGTCGAGCCGCGTCATCGAACAGGTGCCAGGCACACACCAAGTCCAGTGCGGGATCGGCGGGACCCAATCCACCCACGTCGATCACGCCCACCAACCGTCCGCCTGCGACGAGGATGTTTCCCGGGATGAGGTCACCGTGCGTCATGACGTCGCGATCGGTGCGGGGCAGCTCGCGTAGGTCAGCCCAAATCCGGCACAACCGCGCCACGTCCAATAACTGCTCACTGCGGAAGAAGCACTGCTCCATCCACTCGTCGTGCGACCGAAGGTCACCGCCGCGGCCGTGGCCGTGGCCGGCGAATGTTCTTCCGCCGGTGTCGATTGTCTGGACGCCGGCGATGAAGTCGGCCAAGTCTCGCGCCAACCCATCGAGGTCGCTGATGCCCTCACCCGTGGCCGGCGTGCCAGGTACCCAGGTCTGCACCGACCACGGGAGCGGATACCCGGAGCCGGGTTCTCCGAGCGCGACCGGTTCGGGTGTGGCGAACGGGGTGCGGCCGAGCAGCGTCCGCGCGGCGGCCGCCTCAGCCCGCAGCGATTGACGTGTCGATTCGGGGTCGTCGGGTTCCAGCGGAAATCGAGCGGACAACTCAAGGCCCAGACGAAACAGGGCATTGACCGTGCCCCCGGAGGCGACCCGCTCTACGTCGAACCCCTGCCACTGTGGAAACTGGGCCTCAACCAATGCGCGGACCGTCGTGACGGTGATCGTCAACTCACCGGGATGCATTGCCACACCCCTAGGTTCCCGTGGCCTGACACCTGGGTAAAGCGAATTTGCCGAGCCGCCACCGGCCTCGAGCGTGCGGTGAGGGCGGAAATTCGGCGAATATCTCGCCCTGGGCGCACGCTCGGCGCTAGGGCGCGATCGCTCCCGCGCACGCCCGCGCGATCGCGAGTTCCTCGTCGGTGGGGATGACGAGCACGGTGATCGGTGACATGTCGGCCGAGATCCGTCGCGGCCCCTTAGCGGGGCTGGCGTTGAGGTGCTCGTCGAGTTCGATGCCGAGCGGCGCAAGGCCACTCAGCGCGTCGTGCCGGACGGCGGCGTCGTTCTCGCCGACGCCCGCGGTGAAGGTGATGACGTCGGTACTCCCGAGCAGCGCGAGGTAGGCGCCGATGTACTTGCGCAGCCGGTGGATGTACACGTCGTAGGCCAATTGCGCTGCCTCGTCGCCTGATTCGATCCGCTTGTGCAGCAGGCGAAAGTCGATGTCCCCGGACAGTCCCGACACGCCGGAGTGCCGGTTCAACATCGACTCGATGTCCTCGACGCTCATGCCCGCCGTGCGCCAGAGGTACATGATGATCCCGGGGTCGACGTCGCCCGAGCGCGTGCCCATCACGAGCCCCTCCATCGGCGTCAACCCCATGGAGGTGTCCAGCGGACGACCACCCACGATGGCCGACGCCGACGCGCCGTTTCCGAGGTGGAGCACGATCTGGCTCAACGATTCCAGCGGCGCCTGCAGGTACTCGGCGGCCTGTTCGCTGACGTACTGATGCGACGTCCCGTGGAAGCCGTACCGGCGAATGTGCCACTGCGCGGCCACGTCCCGGTCGATCGCGTAGGTCGCCGCGGCGGGCGGAAGGTCGTGGAAGAAGGCGGTGTCGAACACGGCGACGTGCGGCAGGTCCGGGAGCACGCGGCGGGCCACCTCGATGCCGAGCAGCGCGGGCGGATTGTGCAGCGGTGCCAACGGCGAGAGGGTCTCCAGGGTCGCAATCAGCTCGTCGTCGACGATGGTGGGCTGGTACAGGTCGGGTCCGCCGTGGACCACCCGGTGCCCGACCGCGACGAGCCCCAGTTCGTCGAGCACGTGGCCATCGTTGGCGAGCGTGTCGAACGCCGCGCGTAGCGCCGCCTCGTGATCGGCGATCGGGCCCTCGCCGATGCGCTCGACGATGCCGTCGACCACCAGTCGTCCCGTATCTGGTTCGACGACTGCGTATTTCAGCGACGACGAGCCACAGTTGAGCACCAGCACGGTGCGCGCGTTCTTCACTTGCCCTGCGCCTGGATTGCGGTGATGGCCACCGTGTTGACGATGTCCTCGACGAGCGCGCCGCGGGACAGGTCGTTGACCGGCTTGTTCAGCCCCTGCAGCACCGGACCGATGGCGATGGCGCCCGCACTGCGCTGAACGGCCTTGTACGTGTTGTTGCCGGTGTTCAGGTCGGGGAAGATCAGCACCGTCGCACGGCCCGCGACCTTCGAGTCCGGCATCTTGGTGGCGGCCACCGACGGCTCGACGGCGGCGTCGTACTGTATCGGCCCCTCGACCAGTAGCGCAGGCTCCCGCTCGCGCACCAGTTCCGTTGCCGTCCTTACCTTGTCGACGTCAACGCCCGTCCCCGACGTGCCCGTCGAGTAGGACAACATCGCCACCCGCGGTTCGATGCCGAACTGCGCGGCCGTACGCGCCGACGAGATGGCGATGTCCGCCAGCTGTTCCGACGTCGGGTCGGGAACGATCGCGCAGTCGCCGTAGGCGAGCACCTGGTCGGCCAGGCACATCAGGAAGATGCTCGACACCGTCGACACCCCTGGCGTCGTCTTGATGATCTCGAACGCCGGCTTGACCGTGTGCGCCGTCGTGTGCCGCGCTCCCGACACCATGCCGTCGACCATGTCGTTGTGCACCAGCATGGTGCCGAAGTACGAGACGTCGCGGATGGTCTCGTGGGCCTGTTCGACGGTGATGCCCTTGTGTTTTCGCAACTCCGCGTACTGTTCGGCGAACTGGTCGCACAGGTGGCTGGTCCGCGGATCGAGCACCACGGCCTCGGACAGGTCGACGCCGAGTTCGGCCGCGCGCGCCCGGACGGCCGGCTCGTCGCCGAGGATGGTGAGCTCCGCCACCGAGCGCTGCAGCAGCCGGCCTGCGGCCTTGAGGATGCGGTCGTCGTCGCCCTCGGGGAGCACGATGCGCTTGCGGTCCGACCGCGCCCAGTCGAGCAGCTGGTGGGTGAACATCTGCGGAGTGACCACCGAAGGTATCGGAATCGACAGTTGCGCAATGAGTTCCGCGGTGTCAACGTAGGTATCCATCAGTTCCAGCGCGGTGTCGATCTTGCGGTGCGAGCTCGCGGTGACCCGACCTCGCGTGAGGGCGACCGCACGAGCGGTGTCGTACGTGCCGAGTTCGGTCGCGACGATGGGTAGCCGCAGCCCCAGCCCCGACACCAGTGCCTCGATCGATGGGTGCAGCGGCAGCCCGCCGTTGAGGATGAGGCACGACAGCGACGGAAAGCCCGCTGCGGCATGGGCACTCACCATGGCCAGCACCACGTCCGAACGGTCGCCAGGGGTGATGACCGCCATGCCGTCGGTGAGTCGCTCCAGCACGTGCTCGGCCGTCATGCCCGCCACCAGCACACCGAGCGCCTCGCGGTTCATCAGCTCCTCGTCGCCGCTGATGCGCGACCCGTGCACCGCGTCCCGCAACTCCGCGACCGACGGGGCCACCAGAAGCGGCTCCTCGGGAAGCACGTAGCACGCCACGCCGTCGGGCTCGATGCGCCGCAGCGCGGCCGCTACCGCGTCGAGTTCGGCTGGGGCGCAGCGGTTCGCGACCACCGCCGCAGTGTGGGCGTGCTGGCCGGCGAGCTCCGCCAGACACAGCTCGACGACGTGCGCGACGTCGTCGGGGGTGCGGTCGGCCGCCCGGACGGCAAGCACCACCGGCGCGCCGAGGTTCACCGCGATTCGCGCGTTGACCGAGAGCTCGCTGGGAGAGGCGACGTCGGTGAAGTCGCTGCCGACGATCAGGACGGCGTCACATCGGTCGGCGACCCGGTGGTAGCGGTCGACGATGTCACCGATGGCGGAGTCGGGATCCTCGTGCAACCGCGCGTAATCGACGCCGACGCACTCCTCGTAGCTCAGCCCCGCCGTGGTGTGGGCGAGCAGGAGTTCCAGGATGTAGTCGCGCTCCTCGCCCAGCCTGGTGATGGGCCGAAACACGCCCACCCTCGCGACGGTGGCCGCCAACCGGTGGAGGATGCCCAGCGCGATGGTCGACTTGCCGGTGTCGCCCTCGGGCGACGCTACGTATATCGCGGAAGCTGGCGCTGACTGCACGGGTGCCAGCCTGCCAAATCACCCCAGCTTGCGCAGGCGCGGCTCCAGATCCTTCTTGAAGAGTTCAAGGAAACGACGCTGATCGTGCCGAGGATCGTGGAACACCAGGTGATTCAGGCCCCACTTCACGTATTGGCCGACCTTCTCGACGGCCTCGTCGGGATCGGACGCGACGATCCAGCGCTTCGCGACCTGCTCGATGGGCAGCGCATCGGCGGCCTTCTCCATCTCGAGCGGGTCGTCGATGCTGTGCTTCTGCTCCGCGGTCAGCGACAGCGGCGCCCAGAATCGGGTGTTCTCGAGTGCCGTCTTGGGGTCGGGATCGTAGGAGATCTTGATCTCGATCATCCGGTCGACGTCGTCGGGGTTCTTGCCCGCTGCCTCCGCGCCCTCGCGCATCGCGGGTATCAGCTTGTCCTTGTAGAGCTCCTCGCCCTTGCCCGACGTGCAGATGAACCCGTCACCGGCGCGGCCGGCGTACTTGGCCACCTGCGGCCCGCCCGCGGCGATGTAGATCGGAATGCCGCCCTCGGGCACGTCGTAGATCGACGCGCCCTTCGTCTTGTAGTACTCACCCTCGAAGTCGACCCGGTCGCCCAGCCACAGCTCGCGCATCAGCCGCACCGATTCGCGCAGCCGGGCGTAGCGTTCCTTGAATTCGGGCCACTCCCCCTCGTAGCCGGTCGCGATCTCGTTGAGCGCCTCGCCGGTGCCGACGCCGAGGAAGATCCGGTCGGGGTACAGACAACCCATCGTCGCGAAAGCCTGTGCGATCACGGCTGGGTTGTATCGGAAGGTCGGGGTCAGCACCGACGTGCCAAGGATCAGCCGCTCGGTGCGCTCGCCGACTGCGGTCATCCAGGCCAACGAGAAGGGCGCGTGGCCGCCCTCGTGACGCCACGGCTGGAAGTGATCGCTGACGGTGGCGCTATCCATGCCTGCCGCTTCGGCCGCGACGGCGAGTTCGACGAGTTCACGTGGGGCGAACTGCTCCGCCGACGCCTTGTATCCCAGTTTGAGTTGAGCCACGTTACGTTTCTACTCCTCGCACCCCGTTGCGTATTCCCCGGGCACTCGGAGCCCGTCGGGACCCGCCTAGACTGAGCTGCGTGGCGAGTTCGGTCGAGTTGCACCAGATCACCGACACCGTCCACTTCGCCCACACCGACCTGGTCAACTGGACGCTGGTCGCCGACGGCAACGGGCTGCTGATCATCGACTCCGGATTCCCCGGGCAGCGCGACCAGGTGCTCACGTCGATTCGCACGCTGGGCTTCGACGTCGACGACGTTCACGCGTTCCTGTTGACCCACGCTCACGTCGACCACTTCGGGACGGCGATCTGGTTCGCGAAAACCCATGGCACACCGGTGTTCTGCCACGAAGCCGAGGTGGGCCACGCACATCGCGAGTACCTCGAACAGGTGTCACTGCTCGACCTGGCCACCAAGATGTGGCAGCCGCGCTACCTCAAGTGGTCACTGGAGATCGGCATGAAGGGCGCACTGACGCGCGCTGGCATTCCGACGGCGCACGCCTTGACCGAAGAGGTGGCGGCGGCACTGCCGGGTACTCCCATGGCCATCCCGTCCCCAGGGCACACTGGCGGGCATTGCTCGTACGTGGTCGACGGGGTGCTGGTCAGTGGCGACGCGCTCGTCACCGGCCACCCCGTGTCGACGCTCAGCGGCCCGCAGCTGCTGCCCGGCATCTTCAACCACGACCAGGGCGCGTGTGTGCGTAGCCTCTCTGCGCTCGGGATGCTCGACACCGACGTACTGCTACCAGGACACGGCCCGGTGTGGCGTGGGTCCATCCGGGAGGCCGCCGAGCGGGCCGCGGCCGGTGACTAGGTGACCGAACGAGCTCCGATCCATCGCGATCGGCGTAGGGCCGAGGCGTTCGGCTCCGCGGCCGACCGCTACGACGCGTACCGTCCGCGTTACCCCGACGCGCTCATCGCGGACTTGGTGCAACGCGACGGCCTCCGCACGCTCGACGTCGGCGCGGGCACCGGCATCGCCTCCATGCAGTTGGCCGATGCGGGAGCCAATGTGCTTGCCGTGGAACCGGATTCGCAGATGGCGCGCGTCGCCTCCGCGAAGGGACTTTCCGTCGAGGTGGCGAACTTCGAAGCGTGGGATCCGGCGGGCCGCACGTTCGACCTGGTGGTGTTCGCGCAGTCGTTCCACTGGGTCGAACCGCGACTCGGGTTGCGCAAGGTCGTGGCGCTGCTCAACCCCGGCGGACGGCTGGCGCTGCTATGGAACCGCATTTTCCCCGTCACGCCCAACAAGCAGCAGCTCGATCGGGCGTACGCGGGCCTGCTGGACGAATGGCAGCGGCCGTCCGTCGACGTCGAGGGTGAGGAGCTCCTGCCGCTGCTCACCGAAGTCGGCATGGCGAGCGACCGCCGACGCTACGTCGAACATCTGCACTACCCGACCGAGCGTTGGGTCAACCTGGTGACCACCTACTCCAACGTGCTCACCTTGGATCCAGCCGTCCAGTCAGAACTACGGGCTCGGCTCGAGGCATGCATCGGGGACTCCGGAGTCGACGCGACCAGCGATGCGCTCGCGGTGGTGTGCACGGCCGGCGATCAGGTGAGCACCCCGTAGCCGAGTAGGAAGACAGCCACCAGGCACAGTCCGCACGCGATGATGATCGCGGGCATCAGGATCATCGCGTCGAGTTCGCCGTCGTCGAGCGCGTCATTGCCGATGGGCCCGAAAAGCACCCGGGCCACGCGGGTCTCACGGAAGCCGCGCACGATCCGCGCGACCGCAGCGCTCCTACGGTTGCGGCCAATGACCACCCGCATGGCGATGCCGACGCCGAACGTCAGCACCGCGGCGGCAACGAGCAACCATCCCACCACCGTCTGCGACAGCATGCTCACCCCTGCCGGGTGTTCGCCTCACCCGCAACTCAGCGTAGTCCTCACCCCAAGCCCCAGCGCTGCGCCAGCAGCCGATGCGAGTTCAGCCGGTCCTCCTGGCGGTACGTCACCGACGTCACGACCAGTTCGTCGGCGTTGGTCGCGCGCTGCAGGGTGTCGAGCCGGTGGGCCACCTCGTCGGGATCGCCGACGAATTGCGTTGCGGTGCGGTCCCTCGTGACCTCGTGCTGCTCCTCGGTCAGCGGCTCGACCGAGTCGGGATCGGGATACGGGGCCGCGCCACCACCCGCCCGGATGGAGTACACCCAGTGGCCGTAGCTCGACGCCAGGTGCCGTGCGGTGGCGGTGTCATCGGCCACGACGACGTCGGCCGACACCACGACGTAAGGTTCGGGCAGGCCCGCCGAGGGCTGGAAGTCGTTGCGGTACACCTCGATTGCCTCGAGTGCGGTCGCCGGGGTGATGTGGTAGCTGGCGACGAACGGCAGCCCGCGCGTCGCGGCCACCCGTGCGCTCTGACCCTTGCTGCTGCCGAACACCCACGGCCGCAGCGCAGTCCCGGCGGCGGGCGTGACACGGACGTCGAAGTCGTCGACGGTGTAGGTCCCGCCAAGCATTGCGAGGATGTCGTCGACCTGATCGGCGAAGTCCGGAGCCACGGCCTCTGGCTGTTGAAGCACCGACATCTGTGCCCGCAGCACCGGATTGCGCATCAGCGCGCTCAGGTCGAACGGGGCGGGCACGACGACGCCGTCCACCTCGTGCCACTCCCGCGGCGGTGACGTCGGCCTCGGCGCTTGCTTCTCGTTGGCCTCGCGGCGACGCTGACCGGAGCGCCCGACGCCCAGGTCGATGCGGCCTGGGTGCAGGGCGTCGAGGATGCCGAAGGATTCGACGACCGCCACTGCCGTGGTGAAGCCGAGCTGCACCGCCGCCGCCCCGACCCGGATCCGTTCGGTCGCGGCCGCGAGCTGCCCGATGAGCACCGCGGGCGACGAGCTCGCCACCGCGACGAAGTGATGCTCGGCGAGCCAGTACCGCCGATACCCCCAACGATCGGCGTGTTGGGCCAGCTCGACGGTGTTGCGCAGCGCCGTCGCGGCGTCACTGCCCGCGCTGATCGGCGCGAGGTCGAGTATCGAGAGCGGAACGTTCACGTGTGGAGCTCCTTCGCGAACGCCATCGGGTAGACCTCGCCCTCGGACCTGCTTCCCGGGTCGCTTCGCTCCTGCCCTCCGGCGGGCAACGGCTCGTCGAGCTTCGCGTACCCGGCTGCTAGGTACAGCGCCTCGGCCTCCGGCTGGCGGTCACCCGTCGTGAGATACACCCGGCGATACCCGCGGGCCGCGATCTCGCGTTCGAGTTCGTCGAGGAGCAAGCGCGCATGACCCCGCCGCCGGAAGCGCGCGTCCGTCCAAATGCGCTTCAGTTCGGCGGTCTGCTCGTCGAAGCGGCGGAACGCTCCGCCTGTGACGGGCTCGCCCGCCAGCAGCCCGACGAGCATGCCCCCGCCCGGCGCGGCGAACTCCTCCGCCGGGTAGCCCCGCAGCCACCTGCCCACCCCCGCGACGGTGCCGCCGTATCGGGTGGCGTACTCGACGGCGAGTTCGGCAAGCAGTGGTTCGGCCAGCGGATCGTCCTGACCGACCGCGACGAAGCGCAGACGGTCGACGGCAGACACGGGCATCACCTAACTCTCCAACGCATACCGGGCGCCCGCATTCCAAACTGACGGTTCCACTCGGCGTGATTGCAAATGACCGCAGGTCGGTCGAGCAACGACCGCTTTGGAACCAAACTTGACAGGTGTAAAGTTCGCCGTCATGGACAACATCAGGGGTAAGACCGTCGCCATCACGGGTGCCGCGCGCGGCATCGGCCACGCCACCGCGAAGGCGCTGTTGGCCAGGGGCGCACGCGTGGTCATCGGCGACCGCGACGTCGCGGTGCTCGAATCCGCCGTCACGGGATTGGCCAAGTTCGGCCAGGTCAGCGGCTATCCACTGGACGTCACCGACAAGGAGTCGTTCGCGACGTTCCTCGACAAGGCCCGCACCGACGGGCAGGGCCACGTCGACGTGCTGATCAACAACGCGGGCGTGATGCCCGTCGGACCGTTCCTCGACCAGTCCGACCAGGCGATCCGCTCCGCGATCGAGGTCAACCTCTACGGCGTGCTCACCGGCTGCCAGCTGGTGCTGCCCGAGATGGTCCGCAGGCACCGGGGACACATCGTCAACGTCGCGTCGATCGCGGGCATGGTGGCCGTGCCCGGCCAGGCGGTGTACGCCGGGACGAAGTTCGCGGTGGTCGGGTTGTCCACCGCGCTGGCCGACGAGTTCGCGCCGCAGGGCGTCGAGGTGACCGTCATCATGCCCACGTTCACCAACACCGAGCTCATCGCGGGCACCGATGCCACCGGCGCGCAGAAGCCGGTCGAGCCCGAGGACATCGCGGCGGCGATCGTGAAGGCGCTCGACAAGCCGAAGACCCATGTGTCGGTGCCCGCCCCGCTGCGGTTCGTCGGCGTCGCCACCTCGATGCTCGGCCCACGTACGCGGCGTTGGCTCTCCAAGAAGACGGGCACCGACCGCGTGTTCCTCGACTTCGACACGACGGCTCGCCAGGCCTACGAGGAACGCGCGCAGTCCTCGACCGGAGTCAACGACCTTCCCGTCGCTCCGCTCGCCCCTAACGAGACGGAGTAGGGCCCATCCCCCTGCGCATGATCTCCGTCAGCTCGCCACGCGTGGTGACGCCGAGGCGCTGACACGCCCGCAGCAGGTGACCTTCCACCGTGCGCACCGACATGACCAGCTTGTCGGCGATCTGCTTGTTCGTGAGATTGGCCGCCACGAGTTCGGCGACTTCGCGTTGCCTGCCGGTCAAGGGGACGGGAGCGGTCGCGCTGCGCGTGGCAGGCGTGCACAACCCACCGCATTCGCGGGCCAGCTGCTCGGCCGCCGAGGCGGCGAACTGCGCGCGGCCCCGGTGCTGCGCGGCGGTGAAGACTGCCGCGGCCTGCGCGGCGGTGTCCGCCGCGGTGCACCGGTCGCCGATCGCCTCGTACGCCCGCGCCGCCTCCAGCAGGCCCTCGCCGCTGTGCGCATGCAGCGAATAGGCATGGGCGGCAACGGTATCGGCCAGCGGCAGCGCCAGTGCATCAGCGAGCTCCCGCGTCCGCTTGACGATGTCGTCCAGCCCATCGACGACGCCCCACTGCAGGGCCGCTTGCAGACACGCCACCTCGTGGGTGAGCTGCTGCCGGTCGCGAGCCACCCTCGCCTCGGTCAGCACCGTCTCGATCGCCTCGGCGAGCGAACCACTCGCCGCCAGCGTCCAGCCCGTGGCCAACGCCAGCGCCGTTTGCATGAACAGGAAGTCGTTGGGGACGGCACGGCGGGCCTCCGCCAGCATCTCTGCGGCCTCCTCGGGCCGGCACTGCTTGGCGTACAGCTCGGCCAATGCGAAGGCCGACGCGGGCCGCAAACCCGTTGTGACGCCATGATCTTCGACCCCAGCGAGGGTTTCCCGCAATAGCCGTCCCGCCGCCTCCAGGTCACCGCGCATCAGTTCCGCGCTGGCCATCAAGAAGACCAGGTTGGCGTACGCCAATCCCGGAACGTCCCTGGCGCGATCCACTTGCGCCTGAGCCGATTCGTAGCATTCCTGCAGGCGGCCGGTCAGGCGGCACGCCCGCGCGTACACGCCACCGAACCAGAACCGCATGTGCGAGGTTTCGTACGAGTTCGTCGCACGCTCGATCGCCGCGGCCCCCACCGGAGTGATCTCTTCACCCCGGCCGAGCGCGCCGCACGCCATCACCAGGGCCACCGTCGCAAGCATCGCGGACAGATCGGACAGCTCCTCGGAATCCAGTGCGGCCCTTGCCTTTTGTTCGGCATCGACGCAACGCGCGAACACCGCGTCGACACAGGCCTCGACCGCCAACCGCTCGGCCCGTTCCGCATCGGTCTCGGGCCCCTCGGCCAGCGTCGCCAGCACCTCTGCCGCTTCGGCGGGGCGGGCACGCATCCAGATGAGGTTCGCCGCAAGGAACGTGGCCCAGCGGTGGTGGTCCGCGCCGCCGCGCGCGACGAGTTCACGCGCTAGCTCGTCCGCCTTCTCTCCCTCGCCTGCCAAGAATCGGTTGATCGCCTGAAGTTCGACTGCCTCCACCGAGCCCAGTTCCACGGCGGCCGCGGCGAAACGGTCCGCGAGGTCGAGATCCAGCAGGCGCATGGTCTGCCGGGCCGCCTCGACGTACAACTCCGGATCGGGTGCCAAGTCCGATTGGAGCACCAGCAGTGCGCGCCGGACCGTCGCCTGCGGATCGCGATCGTCGGTGTCGTACAGGCGCCGGGCCAGCTCACCGCGCACCTTCGACAGGTGAAGCTCACCGACCGCCGCCCGCCGCAGCTCCCCGAACAGGGGATGGGCAAGCCGCGCCAGCAAGGTGGTCCCGGAGCGCTCGACGGTGATCAAGTGCATCGTGTCGGCGGCCTCGACGTGCTCGCGGCCGACCACGTCGGTCAGCACGTCGACCTCGAGTGGTTCGCACTGTGACAACGTGTCGACCACCCGGGCGAGTTCGGGCGGCAGCCGGTCCAACTGGCTGCCGACGAGGTCACTCATGCTCTGCGACACCGCGACGTCGCGGTCCCAGATCCACAGCCCGGCCGCCTGGTGGAAGCGCTCGGCCGCCATCTGGTCCCTGATCAGCTGCTGCAAGTACAGCGGGTTGCCGCTGGTGAGCTTCCAGAACCGCTTGGCGGTACGGGCGTCGACCGGTCCGCCAAGCGTGCGCTCGACCATCGAGCGGGTGGCGTCCTCGGTCAGCGGGTCCAGGTCGAGCCGCGCCAGCAGCCCGTCCTTCCACAACGCCGTCACGGCGTCGGGCGCGGAGTTTCCGGTGCGCAGGGTGACCACCAGCCGGGCCTCGCGGGTCTGGGCGAGGTGGTGAACGACGTGCGCGGAGAATCCGTCCAGCAGGTGCGCGTCGTCGATGCCGATCAGGCACCGGCCATTGCTGCCCTGGCCGACGAGCGAGTCGATGACGCGGCGCACGCTGGGCGCTGGCGCGGCGACGGCCGCCATCGCTTCGCTAGATAGCGTTGTGGTGAACGCGCCCAACGGAATTGGACGAGCCGACGCCGTCCCGACGATCCAGTTCGTCGGCACTCCCGTGGCCGCCGCCCGGCCGATGAGCTCGCGCGCGAGCCGCGTCTTGCCGACGCCGGCCGCGCCGGCGATCACCACACCCGCATACTTGCCGACCCCACTGAGCGCACGGCGTAACTCCGCCAGCTCTGCGTCCCGCCCGGTCAGCGCATCCCCGCTGGTCACGGCCCGACTATAGTCCCGTTCCGCGCCGAGCAGGCACCGAATTCGGGGTGAACCTTTAGGCCAGCTCCGGCTCGGCGTCACCCGCGCGGTAGGCCTCAATGAGCGGGAGCCGTTCGAACAGTTTCTCGACGGTCAAAACCACGTCGACCACACCGGCGCCCACCAGGATGACGTGCGGGTCCTCGGGATCGCTGACCCAGATCCGCGTGACGGCCTCGGTGGTCTCGTCATCGTCGTCGACCTCGATGGCCGACGGGGGGTAGTACCAGGTGAGGTAGTCCTCGGTGGAGAAGTCGCGGTCGAATTCCCAACCCCTGGGGATGATCTGATTCGCGATCTGAGCCACGCCCTCGACGTCGGCGTGGACGTCGGCGGGCAGCCAGCGCTCGTTGCGCGCGACCAGCCGCCGCTTCCTGCGCGCCTTCTTCGCCGCGCTCGCCTTGGACACGAGACGATGCTAAGCCCACTGCGCCGAGTGCCGGGTTATGTCACGCCGTAGGGCGTTTTCGCGTGACGGTAATCGGCGTTCGGCGGCGAATTAGCTGAGCGCCTGGTCGAGGTCGGCGATCAGGTCCTCGGTGCCCTCCAGGCCCACCGACACTCGGACGACGCCATCGCCGAGTCCGATCGCGGCGCGGCCCTCAGGCCCCATCGCGCGGTGAGTGGTGGTGGCCGGGTGGGTGATCAAAGACTTCGCGTCGCCCAGGTTGTTGGAGATGTCGATCAGGCGCAGCTTGTCCAGCACCTCGAAGGCGCGCTCCTTGCTACCGCCCTTGAGCTCGAACGTGACGACGGTGCCGCCGCCACTCATCTGGCGCTTGGCCAGGTCGTACTGCGGATGCGACTCCAGGAACGGGTACTTCACCCACGACACCGACGAATGACCTTCGAGGAACTCCGCCACCCGATGCGCGGAGCGGTTCGAGTAGTCCACCCGAACGGCAAGCGTCTCAAGGCCTTTCAGCATCGTCCACGCGTTGAACGCCGACATCGCGGGACCGGTGTGGCGCATCAGCTTCTGCACCGGTCCGTCGATGTACTCCTTGTCACCGAGGATCGCGCCGCCAAGCACCCGGCCCTGCCCGTCGATGTGCTTGGTGCCCGAGTACACGACGACGTCGGCACCAAGCGGCATGCCCTGCTGCAGCAACGGCGTCGCGAAGACGTTGTCCAACACCACCTTTGCGCCCGCCGCGTGGGCCAGCTCGCACACCGCGGCGATGTCGACCAACGACTGCATCGGGTTGGACGGCGTCTCGAAGAACACCGCCTGCGTGGGCTTGCTCAGCGCATCCTCCCACTGGGAGAGATCGTCGCCGTCGACGAACACGGTCTCGACACCCCAGCGCGGCAGGATCTCGTTGCACACCACGAAGCACGATCCGAAGAGGCTGCGCGCGGCCACCAACCGATCGCCCGCACCGAGCAGCGCACCGAGCGACGTGAACACCGCCGCCATGCCGGTCGCCGTCGCGAACGCCGCAGGCGCACCCTCGATGAGCCGCAGCCGCTCCTCGAACATCGAGATCGTCGGATTGCCGTACCGCGAGTACACGTAGCGGTCGATCTCGCCGGTGAACGCCTTCTCCGCGTCGGCCGCGGTGTCGTAGACGTAGCCGGAGGTGAGGTACATCGCCTCGGCCGTCTCGTCGAAACCCGACCTCAGCAGGCCACCGCGCACGCCGATGGTCGCCTGGCTGACACCCTCGGGAAGGGCGGCCGGGACTCGAACGGAAGGTACCGACGACCCAGACTTGCTCACGATTGTCTCCAGGGAAGTCCGATGGCCCGCCATCCGGTGCCGCCGCGATGGCCGTGCTCGTCGAGGTTGCCCTCGAATCCGTCGAGCACGTTGTAGGACGGCGCGATGCCCGCGGCCGTCGCGGCCTCGGCGGCGCCGATGGAGCGGTTGCCCGAACGGCACAGGAACACCACGGGGCGCTCGCCCGGTGTCACGCCCGCGGCGACCAGGTCGTCGACGAAGCCGTCGTTGTGCGCGCCGTCGGTCGTATTCCATTCGACGTAGACGACATCGCGTCCAAGGCTGGAGATGTCCGCCACCCCAACGAAGCGCCATTCGGCGGCCGTCCGACAGTCCACGAGTACGGCCTCGGGGTGGTCGCTCAGCAGTTCCCACGCCTCTTCTGGCGTGATGTCTCCGGCGTAGCTCACGACGGCGAGTGTCTCATGTCGGCCTGTCGCAAACCTTCCACGCCCCGTCCTCCTTGACGAGGGCCACCTCGGAGCTCGACTTGTCGTCGGGCTTGCGGCCGAAGTGGTAGGTGACCTTGACGGTGGCCTTGTCGCCGTCGATCCGCAGGTCCGAGACCTCGTCGACGTAGCGCTCTCCGTTCTTGTCCACCGAATCGCGCTGACCAGCAAGGACATCGGCCTCGACGCCCGGCGCGGCAGCACAGGTGAAGCTGCGGTAGTCGGCGTAATTCTGGCGCTGGAGCGCGTCGTTCTGTCCGACGACGGCAGCCCTGAGCTCCTGATCCGGAGTCAGAGGGCGGGAGTCGAACGCGTTGACGGCGAAGATTCCGATCACCACGAGCACGATGATTGCCAGCGCACCCAAGAAGGGGGCGATCGTCGGCCGGTCAGGGGATTCGGGCGCCGGCTCGGGCTCGCTCATCAACCGGCTCCACCGAGCGCGGCCGCCACCCGGTGCGCCCGGTCTCGCGCCCGCACGACGTCGGGTGCGGTGGCCAACGCGACGGGCGCGCCGTCGACCAGTCGCACGTCGGTCTCCGGTATCGCCAACGCGTCGGCGAGCGCATGCAGGCCCACGGGCGACGCGGCGTCGCCTGCACCCACCTCCGCGGCTGCGGGTGAGATCGTGATGGTGTCGAGCGGCAACCCGAGGATGGCCCTGGAGTGCAGTTCGAACTGCGAAAGCCGTTGCGAGCGAAGCGTTACCAGGCCGCTGTCGACGGGTCCGGCGACCACGGTGGCGAAGTAGACCTCGTCGCCACGGAGCAACAGTTCGACCCCGAACACGCCGCGCCCGCCGAGCGAGTTGACGATGCGGGCCGCCACGGAGCGGGCGGCGTCGAGCGCGGCCAACGGCATCGCATGCGGCTGCCACGCCTCCAACGCACCATCGGGGTGAACGCGGTGGCCGATGGGTTCGCAGAAGTGCACCGCGGGACCGGACTGGCCGGTGGTCCGCACGGTGAGCAGGGTGACCTCGTCGTCGACCTCGACGATCGACTCGGCCATCACCCGCGCGGCGGTTGGGCTGGCCGCCTTCCATGCCGGTTCGACGTCGTCGGGACGCAGCATCACCGAGCGCCCCTCGGACTCGGCGCCCGCGGCAGGGCTGACGGCCAGCGGGAACCCGGCGTGCTCGGCGACGGCGGCGAGTTCCTCCACCGAGCCCGCGAACCAGAACGGCACCGTCGGCAAGCCCAGTTCGTCGGCGGCGAGCGTGCGCAGGCCCTCGCGATCGACGGACAGGCGCGTTGCGCGGGGGCTGGGGAACACCTCGACGCCCTCGCGCTCGGCGGCCGCGATCAGCACCTCGGCGGAGACGTCGTCGGACGTCGCGACGACGTAACTCGGCGCGTGCTCGTCGATCAGGGCCGTCACGGCCGCGGCGTCGGCGCACTGCTCGACCGCGACGACGGCGCCGAGGCGCCGGAAGGCCAATGCGAGCTCGCCGCCCGTGTCACCCGAGCCGAGCAGCAGCACCGTAGGAGCGGTCGGGGTGTCGTCGTGCGTCGGTTCACTCATCGCGAGACCACCTTGCCAGACCTTCAGCCCAATCGGATGTCGACATAGCACCACCGCCAACTCTCGCCAGGCTCGACCGACCGCATCACCGGGTGGCCCGTCTGGTGGAAGTGCGCGTTGGCGTGCTGATGCGGGCTGGAGTCGCAGCAACCGACATGCCCGCAGGTCAGACACATGCGCAGGTGCGCCCAGGTGTCGCCGTCGTGCTCCGAGCATTCACCGCAACGGCCAGGGGTCAACGGTGCCGGCTCGTCGGCGTCAGCGGTCTCGGCCAGGTGCTCGCAGGTGACGGGCGGGGAATTAACGTCGCGTTGTCGCGTTCTCCTCCGCATGCTGTCAAGGATAGGGGCGGCTTGGTCTTGAACCATCGGTAGGGAGGTTCGGCGCGTGGGTGCCCCACTGCTTGCGGTCCTGGTGATCTCGGTGTTGTTGGCCGGGGTGGCTCGCCGGTACGACGTGTCTGCGCCACTGGCCCTCGTCGTCGCAGGCTTGCTGGCGGGGATGATTCCCGGCCTTGGTGGCTTCGAGCTCGAACCCGAACTGGTGTTGTTCGTCATCCTGCCCCCGCTGCTCTGGTCGGCGGGTCTGGAGAGCAGCTACGTGGCGCTGCGCCGGAACGTGCGGCCCATCGGGCTGCTCGCGGTCGGGCTTCCGCTGGCGACGACGTTCGCCGTCGGTGTGGTGGCGTTCCACACGGTGCCCGAGCTGACGATCGCGGCGGCGTTGACGCTCGGCGCGATCGTGGCGCCGCCGGACGCGGTATCGGCAGCGGCGATCGGCCGTCGGCTCGGCCTGCCGCGCCAGATCATGACCCTGCTTGGCGGCGAGAGCCTGCTCAACGACGCGACGGCCCTGACCGCATACAAGGTGGCGCTGGCCGCGGCGATCGGCACCGCCGCGACGTGGCAGTCGGGGCTCGGGACGTTCGCGTTGGCGGCGGCGGGTGGCGTCGTCGTGGGCGGCCTCATCGGCGGCGTGATCGAGTACGTCAGGACGTGGTTCGACGATCCGATGGTGGAGAGCGCGATCGGGTTGGTGGCGCCGTTCTTCATCTACTTCGTCGCCGAGCGCGTACACGGTTCCGGCGTGATCGCCGTCGTCGTGGCCGCGCTCATCCTCGGCCAGCGCTCGTCGCGCGCGAGCTACGCGACCAGGCTGCAGGACGACGCGGTGTGGAAGGCCGTGCAGCTGATCTTGGAGTCGTTCGCGTTCCTACTCATCGGGTTGCAACTGCCAACGGTGGTCGGCGAGCTCGCCGGGATCCGGGCGTCGACGCTTGCGATCGCGTCGGTGGCGGTGTTGGCGACCGTCATCGTGGTGCGGCTGGTGTGGGTATACGCCTTCGCGTACCTGCCGCGCATGTTGTCGGCGAGCATACGCGAGCGCGAACCCCGAAAGCCCACGCCCGCAGAGGTTTTCATCGTCGCGTGGGCAGGCATGCGCGGGGTGGTGTCGCTGGCCGCGGCGTTCGCCGTCCCGATGACGACGAGTTCGGGCGCCCCCTTCCCCGGGCGTCCGCAGCTGGTCTTCCTAACGTTCGTCGTGGTGATCGGGACGCTGCTGCTGCACGGCCTGACGCTGCCCTGGTTGATCAAGGTGCTCGACGTCTCCAGCGACGACGACCAGCAGGACACGTTGCAGCGGGCCGCGGCGCAGACCAAGGCCGCCACCGCGGCGGCCGCCCGACTCGACGAGATCGTCGACGATCCGCGGGCGGGCGCGCGTGCCCACGACGCGGCCGAGGTGCTGCGCGGCTGGAACGAACGGCGTCAACGCGCGGCGTGGGAACGGTTGGGGCGCGGCGCGGACGAGATCGGTGAAAGCCCCGCGTCGGCCTTCAAGCGACTGCGGCTGGAGATGCTCGCGGCCGAACGCGCGGCGTTCATCGCCGAACGAGACGCGGGTGCCATCAGCGACGAGGTGCTGCGCGCGGCGCTGCACGGCCTGGATCTGGAAGAGGCCACGCTCAACCGGGACTGAGCGACGCGGCCCGACCGCTAGCGTGGGTGACGTGGAGGACCGCACGCTCGACACCGCACTCGGTCGCGTGCGGGTGCGCACCGGCGGCACCGGCGAGGCGATCGTGTTCTGGCCGAGTTTGTTGATGAGCGGTGACATGTGGCGTGCGCAGGCCGACCACTTCGGCCGCGACCATCGCGTCATCCTCGTCGACTCACCGGGGCACGGCGAAAGTCAAAGGCTCACCGCCCCGTTCACGTTCGACGAGTGCGCGCAGGTCGTCGTCGACGTGCTCGACGGACTCGACGTCGAGCGCGCACACTTCGTCGGGAACTCCTGGGGCGGCATGATCGGCGGCACCTTCGCCGCCGCCCATCCCGACCGCATCGGCCGCGCGGTCCTGATGAACTGCACGGCGTCCCCGGCGGGGTCGTGGCAGAAGTTCGAATACGGCTTCCTGCTTCGGATGGCCAAGCTGATCGGTGGCATCCGGCCACCGTTGACGCGGTCGGTGCTCAAGGCGTTCCTCGGCCCGACGACGTTCCGCACCCGACCCGACGTCGTCGACTTCGTGCGGCGCTCCGTGCAGTCCGTCGACCTCGAGTCCAGCGCGTGGGCAGTGCGCAGCGTGGTGCCCCGCCGCCCGGATCAACGCGCGCGGTTGGCGGGTATCACCGCACCCGTGCTCGTCGTCGCGGGCGCCGAGGACGCGACCTTCGGAAACCCCGAGACCAAGGCGATGGCCGACGCCATCCCCGGCGCGCAGTTCGTCGTCCTCGACGGCGTCGCACACCTCGCCGCGCTGGAGGATCCCCCGCTGATCAATCGGCTCGTCGCCGACTTCCTGGCGGGGTGACGGCGGGCGCAGGCGTACTTTCGAAGAGGTGACCCAAGCTCCTGCCCTGCCACCGGTGCACATGCGGCGCAACGCGTTCGATCCCACTCCCGAACTCGGCGAACTCCGGGAGGGCGTCGGAGTGCAGTCCGTCGTCAACGCGTTCGGCATGCAGACGTACCTCGTCACCCGCCACGACGACGTCAAGGCGATGCTGTCCGACCACGAGCACTTCGCCAACGCGCGTCCACCTGGGTTCGTGCTGCCCGGCGCCCCCGAGTTGTCCGAGGAGGAACAGGCGAGCTCCCGCGCGGGCAACCTGCTTGGGCTGGACCCGCCCGAGCATCAGCGGCTGCGACGGATGCTCACGCCGGAGTTCACCATCCGCCGCATGAAGCGCCTCGAATCACGCATCTCCGAGATCGTCACCGAGCACCTCGACGCGATGGAGGCGGCCGGCCCGCCAGCGGATCTGGTCGAGTCCTTTGCCCTACCCATCCCGTCGCTGGTGATCTGCGAACTGCTCGGGGTGCCCTACTCCGACCGCGCCGACTTCCAGAAACGCGCATCCCGCCAGCTCGACCTGTCGCTGCCGGTTCCCGAGCGGCTCGAAGTCGTCCGCCAAGGCCGCGAGTACATGCACACGCTGGTGACGGGCGCCCGCCGCCACCCAGGCGACGACATCCTCGGCATGCTCGTCCGCGAGCACGGCGCCGAACTGACCGACGACGAGCTCGTCGGCATCGCAGGTCTGCTGCTGCTGGCCGGCCACGAGACCACCTCGAACATGTTGGGGCTCGGCACACTTGCGCTGCTGCGCCACCCGGACCAGTTGGCCGCCGTGCGCGACGACCCGGATGCCGTCGGCCCCGCCGTGGAGGAGCTGCTGCGCTGGCTGTCGATCGTGCAGACGTCGATACCGCGGATCACCACCGCCGAGGTCGAGGTCGCAGGCGTGACCATCCCGTCCGGCCAGCTGGTGTTCGCGTCGCTGCCTGCGGGCAATCGCGACCCCCACTTCACCGACGAGCCCGACGTGCTCGACATCAGCCGTGGCGCACCCGGGCACCTGGCGTTCGGCCACGGCGTGCACCACTGCCTTGGGGCGCCGCTGGCCCGCATGGAGATGCGCATCGCGTGGCCCGCACTGCTGCAGCGGTTCCCGAACCTGGCCCTCGCCGAGGACTTCGCCGATGTCCAGTTCCGGTCGTTCCACTTCATTTACGGGCTACGGTCGTTGTTGGTTAGGTGGTGATTTCATGAAGCTGAGTGCCGATCACGACGACTGCATCGCGTCGGGCAACTGCGTAATGATCTCGGACGCACTGTTCGATCAGGACGACGACGGCATCGTCGTGCTGCTCGCCGAGGACGTGCCGGAGTCCGAGGAAGAACACGCCCGCGAGGCCGTCAGGACCTGCCCGGCGTCGGTGCTTCACCTGACCTGACATCGGGGTCGTCGTGGCCTGCGGCGGGGGCGCGGAGGCTGCCACCAGATCAAGCCAGGTTCGGAGTTCGATGTACCGGTGACGCCGGGACGACCGGATCTCAACCTATGCCGCGGTTGCCGCGATACCGATTGTTATCGACTCTCTTACTTGATGCGGTCCCGCTGCTGCCGGACGGATTCCACGACCTCGTAAGAGATCTGGCGAAGCATGTGGGGCACCGGGTTATCCAGCGGGATGGGATCAGCCCAGTCTTCACCGAGCTTGGCTAGCTTGCTCGGCTGGGCAGCTGGCTTGCTCTCTGATGGTGCGGGTTGCCCTGGTTGCGAAACGGGGATCGGCGCACTCGTAAGCTGCTTTCCCTCAGGCCCCTCGGAGTAGGTCCAACCCATCGAGTTGAGGTTTGCAATCTTGTTGTAGGACTCCAGAATCTGTGGATCGACGTGAGCACCTCCCTCCTTGTTGGCCAGGGCCATTACAAAATCCTTGCGGGAGAACAGAGTTCCGTCAGCGTCCTTCACTACCGGCTCAGTCCACCACTCGTCGAGAAGAATGCGAGACCCACGCGGCAGGCGAAGCGTCTTCGTCCTGATCCGCGTCGGTGGGCCGTCTCCCAGTGGAGCTCTATAGCTCGCCGTGCCTTTGCCGTCTTCGATGTGCATTCCCGCCTGGACGAGGCCCCACTCGGGCAGGAGGTTCTCCGGGTCTGGCATCCCAGCCGAGTCAACCCACGTAAGCGTCTCGTTGAACCCCAACTGGTTCAGGAGAGCGTGAGACTTCGGTGTGTGGTGGAACAGGACGCGAAGGGGCACCGACAGCCGTTTCGCCTCGCTCAGGTGGCCTTCATCGAAGGCCGCGTTCGATCGCTCCAGGAACTCAATCTGTTCTTCGAAGAGCTTCAGGAGTTCCTCACGGGTGCGTTGGTTTGCCACGTCCGAAGGTTATCGGAGCGGCCCGACACCAATGCCGCTATGAACGTCGCTGGAGCATTAGCCGCAAAGAGATAATGGCTGCATGCCGTGGGAATGGGTGGGGCCTGTCGCTACGGCGGCGGTGGGCATAGCTGGCATCTTCGGCACCTGGCTCAACGGGAAGCAGGCCAGAGACGACGCGAAACAGCTTGCGGGTCAGGTGCTGACACATGAGCGGACTCTCGCCGAGGACGCACGCAAACAGCAGCGGTTGGAGAGCGCCTACATCGAGCTACTGGAGATGGCAGAGCGGGCCAGCCAATGGGCACATATCGCGTATCCCTTGATGGACACGAACCCACCGGCACCCGTCCCAGACCTGCCTTCGCTGGACTCGCAGTCACACGTAGAGGCCCTCGTCGGGGCATACGGGTCGGACGAGGCGCTGTCGCTGCTAAAGGTGTGGCGAGACATCATCCACCAGATGCTCACGTGCGACCGGCTTATCAAGATGGGGCTGGAGCACGAACGCGAAGCGGGAGAAGAGAATCCGCGACTCACGTTCATGAACCTGCGAGCCAAAGAGCGCGAAGCCCGCGAGGCACTGCGTAAGCGGGTCTCGGTCGAACTCGGACACCGCAAACCCTGATCAGCGTGCATTACCTAATGGTGTAATCCATACCAACCGAGTACACGCGAGATGCCGCAACACACCACTTACACGCGTAGACGACTACGCAAATTCTGGGCAAGAGGTGTGCCATTGACGGGAGCCGAGGCAGTCCAGCGGGACACCACGAACTACGCACGTCGACTACGTGATCGAGCGACGACAAATTTTCACGGGGCTACCACACACCACCGACCAAATTGGGTCTGAATCCTCGGCGTGTCGGTGCCAGATTAAGCGAGCTGAGCTGAGATAATGGTTGGCTGGCTAAGAATCTGCTGTGAATTTCACCGTTGTAGTTAGCACACTTCCGCGTCGACTGCTAATGGCGGTACGCTCCCCTCAACGCAGCAAGCCTTCAGGGTCCAATGCCCTGAGGGCTTCGGTTACCTGAAGGCTTGTGCTCTACTCTGGCGAATAGATCAGTCCAAGCTATCAGGAACCATGCGCCGTTGCTAATCATTCGGCGCATCGTGACCGAAGTTTCACCTTGCTTGCGTTACTGGTCGCGCCCAAATGGGGGCGTGGCCGTGACGAAGGGAAGACACACGATGTATTTCGTGGTCGGCAATACAAAGGGTGGAGATCCATCCTGGTGGCTCTACGGCGGCAACAACGAGATGGTGGCATGGGCGGGCGAGATCTTCCCTACCACCACCAACGCGAAGCGCGCCGCCGAGTCGTTCAGGGTCGGTGCCGCGACAGCACGCTACGAGGTATACCAAGACCTTGGTGACAAGTGGCGTTGGCGCGCATGGAGGTCGAGCGACAAGGTCGCAGCCTCCGGCGAATCGTTCTACAGCAAGTACGACGCCGAGCGTGCGGCTGCGAACGTCCGTGACAACGGTGGCGGCGCAACGGGACCGTAGGCCCCGCCCGGTTGCCTGTTTGGGGAAGCGGCACCACCTACCTGTGTAGGTGGTGCCGTCCTCTCTGTGAGTTGTAAACCGTTGGCCTCTTTGACCGACCTACCTCTTCCCGCTCGACGCACTGTGGTTTCAGGCCTGTGAAGTGCTGGTCCCGTACATTCGGCGGATGGTTCGAGATGAACAAACGTCGGAGCAGCCTGACGAAGGCTCGCCAAAACAGCCCGATGAAGCTCCGTTGGAACAAGTCGACGAGAGTCCATCCGAACAACTTGGTGGAGAAGTCGAGAAGGTCCGGCGACGTGACCCCTTGCTAGTGGCCGCTGCCTCGGCTGTAACCGTCACGCTGGTGGTCTTGGCGGCAATCGCCGGTGCCGCCTACGCATTTCATTGGGAGGGTTTCTGGCGAGGGATGGGCCAGCCCTACGCCACCGCGCTCGCCGCCCTAGCTGCCGTCAGCGCCGGAGCAATCGCGTTGCACAACAGTCGTTCACAGCTGTCGGAGTTAAGAGCTCAACGGGAACTGGATCACACACGCTGGAAGCAACAGCGAGAACAGGATCAAGCGCAGTGGCAACAGGATCAGATCCGATTGGAAGACCAGAGGAAACGCGACGCAGTCAAGGACCTGCGCGGCCGGTTCTCTGAAGTCACCACTCAATTGGCTGACGAGAACGCAACGGTACGGCGATCCGGGGCTTACGCGATGGCTGCCCTCGCAAATGACTGGCGCAGCATAGGCGAAGAATCAGAGACCAAAGTCTGCTTCGGAGTCCTCGCCGCCTACTTGACCACCCCGAATTCCACCTACACGGACACACCGAAGCCAAATGCCGGGGAAGACGGGACTGTGCGTGCGCTCATGGTTGCTCTTCTCGCGAGTAACGCGGGTCGCGGCCTGGAGGACCTTTGGGGCAATTCCAGCCTCCTGGCTGGTGCCGATCTGCGCGGCGTCTCATTCACCGCCCCCGTGGACCGCGTCGACTTCTCCGAAGCTGATCTGACGGGTGCAACATTCGTCACGAAAAAGCTCGGTCAGTCTCGATTCTGGTCGGCCGACCTCTCCAAAGCAAACCTCTCCTTCGCGGACCTCCGGGGGGTCGAGTTGGGGTTTGCGAAGCTGATAGAAGCCGACCTCTATGGTGCGGACCTTAGAAACGCCAAGCTTTTCCACGCGAAGTTTCGAGGGGCTGATCTCGACAATGCAAAGCTGGATGGAGCCGATCTTGAAGGTACGGACCTTCGCGGTGCAGACCTCAGAAACACCGCGCTCGACGACATTGATTTGAGAGACATCGACTACGACGAAGAAACGCAGTGGCCTGACGGATTCACTCCGCCGCCCGCTCCGGTGTAATTCCCTAAAACCGAGTACTCCGCCGTCGACATCCCGCCACCGGCCTCGATGACGACAGCGCACTCCAGGCGGATGGAGACGAGCACGGTCGTCAGCTGACGTTCGGTTCAAACGTCGCGCTGAAGTTGTCAGATCCCTTGGCAGTGAACGGATTAAGAGGCGCCATCGATCGACCCAACGGCCCTGCCCTCGGCAACTAGGGTTTCTTTGCAACCTCGTCGTCGTGATGAAAGTCGATGACGCCTGCCCGCACCAGCGCCAGCAGGCTGACCAGCAGCACCCAGACCGGGAAGGCGACGGTCAGCCACTTGCTGAAGTCGCTGCCGATCAGAATGGCAAGCGCGACAAGGTAAGTGGTTGCGATCAGCCACGTCGGCATCAGCCGCGTCTTCAGCCAGATCGTGGCCAGCGAGATCATGAACACTCCCGCCATGCGTAGCGCATAGGTGTTGCTCAGCGTCGTCAGCAGATGCTGGCCGAACACCGCGACCTCACCGCTGGCGGCGGCGTCGGCCTTGGTGGCCCGCAGCGCGATCAGCCCGACCCCGACGGACAACGACGCAAACATCATGGCCAGGAACAGCAGCCCGCTGCCGAGGAACACCGACGAGAAGAACTTGTCCTCGAACTTGCCGAAGCCGTCCCGCACCACGCCGATGAACCACAGGAACGTGATGCCCGCGAACGGCATCAGGATGGCCGCCAGCTTGAGCTTGCCGTGAGCGCCGTCGATCCACTCCGACCCCGGCTGGCCACCTTCGGGCAGGGCCGTCTTGATGAGCACCAGTGCGGTGCCGAACAGCACCGCGAAGAGCACCCCCGCGAAGCCCGCGGCGCGCGGTGTCGAGAGCATGCGGATATTGCGTTCGGCTGGGCTTTCGCTCACCGCGTCATGGTGTCACGGGAGTGGCAACTCGCCCGCCGAAACTGCGGGCAGATCGCGAAATTCGCGAGAATCGTGATCTGCCCGCAGACTCGGCGAGGTGGTTGTCAGGGTTGGCCGGGCAACAGCCGGATCATCAACCCGTTCGCCTCGGCCAGCAGATTGCCGTCGGGGTCGCGCAGCTCGGAGTTGACGAACGCCTTGCGCCCCTCGGTCTCCCGAATCCAGCCCGTTGCGGTGAGCGGGACGTCGATCGGCGTGACCTTGCGGTAGTCGACGTGCAGGAACCCGGTGCGGCTGATCGGCCGACCCGCGCCGTGGATGACCATGCCGAACACCGAGTCGAACATCAGCGGCAGCACCCCGCCGTGCACCGCGTAGTTGCCGCCCACGTGGTAGCGGCTGAACTGCACCTTGGCCTCGACGCCTTCGGCGTCCATCTTGGTCACCGTGAAGGGCGGCATCAGCAGGTTGCCGCCGCCGGGCATCGAGGGCATCCGCCCCGCCGGCCCGACGCCCTCGCCCACCTGGAACGGCTCGAGCAACGCGACCAGCTCGGCGACGCGCGCGGCCGCCTCGACCCAGGTGTCACTGTCGGGATTGGTCGACACCGCGAGGTCCTGCAACCGCCGCATCGACGAGATGAACGGCGCGAAGCCAGGTCCCGGCTGGGCCGGTTCGAAGAGCGGGAAGCCGCCATGCCTGTCGTAGTCGGGGTCGAGGTCCTTCGGATCTGCACTCATGACAACACGTCGCGGCGCACGATCGTCTGCTCGCGGCCCGGGCCCACGCCGATGCATGAAACATGGGCTCCGGCAAGCTCTTCCAGCCGCAGCACGTAGTCGCGCGCCTTGGCGGGCAGGTCCTCGAACTCACGCGCGTCGGAGATGTCCTCCCACCACCCTGGCAATTCCTCGTACACCGGTACGGCGCGGGCGATGTCGCTCTGCGTCATCGGCATCTCGTCGGTGCGCTTGCCGTCGACGGTGTACCCGACGCACACCGGCACCGTCTCGAGGCTGGAGAGCACGTCGAGCTTGGTCAGGAAGTAGTCGGTGATGCCGTTGACGCGGGTGGCATACCGCGCGATGACCGCGTCGAACCAGCCGCAACGACGAGCCCGGCCGGTCGTCACGCCGACCTCCCCGCCGGTCTTCGACAGGTAGGCGCCGAACTCGTCGAACAGCTCGGTGGGGAACGGGCCAGAGCCGACGCGGGTGGTGTATGCCTTGAGGATGCCGAGCACCGTCGTGATGCGGGTTGGCCCGATGCCGGAGCCAACCGCCGCGCCGCCCGCCGTCGGATTCGACGACGTGACAAAGGGATACGTGCCGTGGTCGACGTCGAGCAGCGTGCCCTGCGACCCCTCCAGCAGCACCGTCTCGCCAGCCTCGAGCGCCTCGTTGAGCAGCAGCCGCGCGTCGGCGATGCGGTGCTTGAAGCCCTCGGCCTGCTCGAGCAGCGCGGTCACCACTTCGTCGGCGTCGAGCGCCTTGCGGTTGTAGATCTTGACCAGCACCTGGTTCTTGAAGTCCAGCGCCGCCTCGATCTTCTGAGCCAGCGACTCCGGGTCCAGCACGTCGGCGACGCGGATCCCGATGCGCGCGATCTTGTCCTGATAGCACGGTCCGATACCGCGGCCGGTGGTGCCGATCTTCTTGCTGCCCATGTAGCGCTCGGTGACCTTGTCGATGGCCACGTGATAGGGCATCAGCAGGTGCGCATCGGCCGAGATCAACAACCCGGAGGTGTCCACCCCGCGTTCCTCGAGCCCGCTCAACTCGGTGAGCAGCACGCCAGTA
>Ga0070668_100000465_pt1 | contig 26782 bp, 24 predicted proteins | sample KBSS43metaG_FD_64661 | JGI IMG/M metagenome (GOLD analysis project Ga0070668, IMG submission 64661) | Switchgrass rhizosphere microbial communities from Kellogg Biological Station, Michigan, USA - KBS S4-3 metaG | ecosystem: Host-associated > Plants > Roots > Rhizosphere > Soil ...
CGCGTGCGCCGCGTCGGCTGCCGGGCGACGATCGTCGGGTTCACGTTCTCCCGGACGGTCTGCTCGGTGATGACGACCTTCGCCACGTCGTCGCGGCTCGGGATGTCGTACATGACCGGCTGCAGCACCTCTTCCATGATGGCGCGCAGCCCGCGGGCACCCGTACCCCGCAGCACCGCCTGGTCGGCGATGGCCTCGAGCGCGGTGCCGGTGAACTCGAGCTCGACGTTGTCCATTTCGAAGAGCTTCTTGTACTGCTTCACCAGGGCGTTGCGCGGCTGGGTGAGGATGCTGACCAGCGATTCCTTGTCCAGGTGGCTGACCGTCGCCACGACCGGGAGCCGGCCGATGAACTCGGGGATCAGCCCGAACTTGATCAGGTCCTCGGGCATGGTGTCGGAGAAGACGTCGCTCTCCTCGATCTCGGACTTGGTGCGGATCTCCGCGCCGAAGCCGAGGCCGCGCTTGCCGACCCGCTCGTTGATGATCTTCTCCAGCCCGGCGAACGCGCCGGCCACGATGAACAGCACGTTCGTCGTGTCGATCTGGATGAACTCCTGGTGCGGGTGCTTGCGGCCGCCCTGCGGCGGGACCGACGCGGTGGTGCCTTCGAGGATCTTCAGCAGCGCCTGCTGCACGCCCTCACCCGAGACGTCCCGGGTGATCGAGGGGTTTTCGCTCTTCCGGGCGATCTTGTCGACCTCGTCGATGTAGATGATCCCGGTCTCGGCCCGCTTGACGTCGTAATCCGCCGCCTGGATGAGCTTGAGCAGGATGTTCTCGACGTCCTCGCCGACGTACCCGGCCTCGGTCAGCGCCGTGGCGTCCGCGATGGCGAACGGGACGTTCAGCAGCTTCGCCAGGGTCTGCGCGAGGTAGGTCTTGCCGCACCCGGTGGGGCCGAGCATGAGGATGTTCGACTTGGCGAGCTCGACCGACTCCTCCTTGGAGTCCTTCGGCCCGGCCTTGTCGTCCGCCTGGATCCGCTTGTAGTGGTTGTAGACCGCTACCGCGAGGGTCCGCTTGGCGTCCTCCTGGCCGATGATGTACTGCTCGAGGAACTCGTGGATGTCGGCGGGCTTGGGCAGCTCGTCGAGCTTCACATCGCCGGCCTCGGCCAGCTCCTCCTCGATGATCTCATTGCAGAGGTCGATGCACTCATCGCAGATGTAGACCCCGGGGCCGGCAATGAGCTTCTTCACCTGCTTCTGGCTCTTCCCACAGAAAGAACACTTCAGCAGGTCTCCGCCGTCACCGATCCGTGCCATGGCCGTTGACCTCGTCCCCTCCGGCGCGGTTGTCCACGCCTGACGTGTGTTGCGACGGTGCGGCCCCCGGCCACACACGACCGGGCTGAGCCTCACGCATTGCCACTGACGGTACCCGTCCGATGCCGTGGGCGGGAACACCCGCGAGCGCCGGGAGCACGTCAGAGGACGACCCTAAACCAGGATGCCGGTGTATGTCGTCTTCTCGACACACACCGGCCCGGCGGATCTACAGAGCCGACGCCTTGCGGTACGGGAGCACCTCGTCGATGATGCCGTACGTCTTGGCCTCTTCGGCGGTCAGGATCTTGTCGCGCTCGATGTCCGTGCGGATCTGATCCGGGTCCTTGCCGGTGTGCTTGCCGAGGATGACCTCCATCTGGCGGCGCACCCGCTGGATCTCGTTCGCCTGGATCTCCAGGTCGGAGACCTGGCCGTACGTGCCCTCGGTGGCCGGCTGGTGGATCAGCACCCGCGAGTTCGGCAGCGCGTAGCGCTTGCCCGGGGTGCCGGCCGCCAGCAGCACGGCGGCCGCGGAGGCGGCCTGGCCGAGGCAGTAGGTCTGGATGTCCGGGCGGACGAACTGCATGGTGTCGTAGATCGCCATCAGCGAGGTGAACGAGCCACCCGGCGAGTTGATGTAGATCAGGATGTCGCGGTCCGGGTCCTCGTGCTCGAGGTGCAGCAGCTGGGCCATCACGTCGTTGGCCGAGGCGTCGTCCACCTGCACGCCGAGGAAGATGACCCGCTCTTCGTACAGCTTGTTGTACGGGTTCGACTCCTTGACGCCGTAGCTGGTGCGCTCGACGTACGACGGCAGGATGTACCGCGACTGGGGGATGTTCGGAGCCCGGAAGTCACCCGGGAGCCTGAAGTTGCTCATCGAAACTCTCCTTGGTGCTTCGGGCTCAGCGGGAGCCCGGACGGGCGATGTCGGCGGTGAGGACGTGGTCCACGAACCCGTAGTCCTTCGCCTCCTGCGCGGTGAACCAGCGGTCGCGATCGCCGTCCGCGATGATCTGCTCGACCGTCTGCCCGGTCTGGTCCGCCGTGATCCGGGCCAGCTCCTGCTTCCACTTGTTGAACAGGTCGGCCTGGATCGCGATGTCCGACGCCGTGCCGCCGACACCGGCCGAGGGCTGGTGCATCAGGATCCGCGCGTGCGGCAGCGAGTAGCGCTTGCCCGGCGTGCCCGAGGAGAGCAGGAACTGCCCCATCGAGGCCGCCATGCCCATCGCGTAGGTCGCGACGTCCGGGCGGATCAGCTGCATGGTGTCGTAGATCGCGAACCCGGCGGTGACCGAACCGCCCGGCGAGTTGATGTAGAAGCGGATGTCGGACTCGGCGTCGTCGGCGTCGAGCAGCAACAGCTGCGCGGTGATCCGGTTGGCGATCTCGTCGTTGACCTCGGAACCGAGGACGACGATGCGCTCCTGGAGCAACCGCTCGAACACCGAGTCGGTGAGGGTGAGCCCTGCGGTGCCGGTCCGCGCCTCGGGCGTGTGCTGCGTCACGTCTGCCTGCCTTTTCGCCGGCGGCGGCCCGGTGAAAACGGCCACCGCTGTCGTTTCAGATGCTTGAGATCTTGTAACCGACCCTAACGAACTTGGGCGGCGCAGAATGCCTGACACCGCCCAAGTTCGCTTACAGCTTCACTCCGCCGGAGTCTTCGCCGTCTCGTCGGTGACCTGCGTCTCGTCGGTTGCCACGTCGGCGGCCGGCTCGTCGCTGCCGAACAGCTCCGAGAGGTCGACCTCGGCGCCCGAGCCGTCGGTGACCGTGGCCTTCCGGACGACGGACGCGAGCGCCTTGCCGCGGCGGACGTCGGCGTAGATCGCGGTCAGCTGGCCCGACTGCTGGGCGCGCTGGACGTACTCGTCCGGGCTGATCCCGAAGCGCTGGGCCTGGTAGATGATCCGCTCGGTGAGCTCGCCGTCGTTGACCGACACCTCTTCCTTGTCGGCGATGGTGTCCAGCAGCAGCTGCGTGCGGACGGCCTTCTCCGACTCGGTGCGGGTCTCCGCGTCGAACTCTTCGAGCGTGCGGCCTTCGGCCTCGAGCGCCTGCGCGAACTGGGCCTCGTCGTGGTCGAACGGGTGAATCGCGTCGTGCTTGCGGTTCTCGATCTCGGAGTCGAGGACCTTCTCCGGGATCGGCACCTCGGTGCGCTCCAGGAGCTCGTCGAGCACCTTGTCGCGAGCCTGGACGCCCTGCTGCATCTTCTTGACCCGGGCGAGCCGCTCGCGAAGGTCGTTCTTCAGCTCGTCGATCGAGTCGAACTCGCTCGCCATCTGGGCGAACTCGTCGTCCGCCTCGGGCAGCTCGCGCGTCTTCACCGACTGGACGGTCACGGTCACCTCGGCGTCCCGGCCGGCGTGGTCACCGGCGACGAGCTGCGTGGTGAACGACTTGGTCTCGCCGGCGGAGGCGCCGACGATCGCCTCGTCGATGCCGTCGACGAGCTGGCCGGAGCCGATCTCGTACGACAGCCCGGACGTGGCGGCCTCCTCGACGGCCTCGCCGTCGACGGTCGCGGCCAGGTCGATCGAAACGAAGTCGCCGGTCTCGGCCGGGCGCTCGACGCCGGTCAGCGTGCCGAAGCGGGCGCGCAGCTCGTCGAGCTGCTCGTCGACCTCGGCGTCGGTCAGCTCGACGTCGTCGACCGTGATCGTGAAGCCGTCCAGGTCGGGCAGCTCGATCTCCGGGCGCACGTCGACCTCGGCGGTGAACTCGAGCACATCGCGGTCTTCGAGCTTGGTCACGTCGAACTCGGGGTTCCCGAGCGTGCGGACCTCGTTCTCGCGGACGGCCTCGATGTACTTCGCCGGGATGGCCTCGTTGACGACCTCGTCGAGCACCGGGCCACGCCCGATCCGGCTTTCCAGGACGCGAGCGGGCGCCTTGCCGGGCCGGAAGCCCGGGATGCGCACCTGCTGGGCGATCTTGCGGTAGGCGCGGTCGAAGTTCGGCTTCAACTCGTCGAACGGCACCTCGACATTGATCTTGACTCGCGTCGGGCTCAGCTGCTCGACGGTGCTCTTCAAGGTCTTCTCCTCGAGCGGTAACGATTGTGTTGGACAATCCAGCGGAAATGGCCCCTGGTCACCTGCAGACCGGGACGTCCGAGTCTAGGCCAGTGGCCCGCGCCGCCTGGGTGGGGGCCACCTGCGGCGGCGCCGCCCGACCATCAGTGCCCGAGCAGCCGGCCGATCACCCAGCGCATCTGGCCGGTCGCGTGCTCGACCGACCCGCTGGGCTGCACCAGATGGGACAGGAGCAGCCGGACGATGGCCTCGACCGCGACCGTCCATTCCGACGGGGTCAGCCGCACCTCGGGGTAGCACTGCGCGAACAGCGCCGCCACGGTGTCGACCGACCGCCCGAGCACGCCCTCGGGCCGCGTGGTGAGCAACGGGAGGAAGTCGTCGCGGCCGCCCTTCGGGCAGCCGAGGGCGATCAGGATCAGCGGGTTGACCTTGGCGGCTTCGAGGGTCTGGTGGAACGCCGCGGTGACGCCGTCGACCGGCCGGCCGGGGTGGGCGGCGACGACCTCGGTCACGCGCTCGGCGAAAAGCTCGGTCTCGCGCAGCATCAGCGCCTCGGCGAGCTCGGTCTTGGAGCCGAGTTCGTTGTAGACGGTCTGCCTGCTGACGCCGACGTGCGCGGCCAGCTTGCCCATCGTCACCGCGGCCCAGCCGTCCGCGGCGATGAGGCTCGTGGCCGCGTCCAGCAGCCGTTCCCGGGTGCGCGCCGGGGCGGGATGGGTGACGGCCTTCACAAGGGGAGCTTACCCGCCGCTTGCGTTCCGCTGGCCCGGCCCTTTTTTCGAAGCCTGGTTCGACGTTTACAAACCGGTCCGGGTTGTCTACGGTGACTCCCGCCTCGCCAGGAGCTTCTCGACCGAGGAGACCGCTCGATGCCCGTCGTCGATACCCCGCCGCGTGGCTCCGGGACGTCCTCGTCGGCCACGGTTTTCCGCGCGGTGCCCTCGCCCCGCATCCCGCTGCCCCGCCTCTCGGTGCCGACGCTCCTGCTGTTCGCCGGCGGCGTCGCGCTGTGGGTCACCGCGACCTGGCTGCTGCTGACCGGTGTCGCGCCACCGGTGTACACCGTGCCGCTGCACGCGATCGTCACCTTCACGATGTTCACGGTGGTGCACGAATCGGCCCACCACGCCGCAGGAAAGCTGACATGGGTCAACGAGGTGCTCGGCAGGCTGGCGATGCCGTTCGTCGCCGTCTACGCGTCGTTCCCGCTGCTGCGGTTCGTCCACAGTGAACACCACCGCAACACCAACGCGGACTCGCACACCGACCCGGACGCGTGGACGTCGCAGGGATCCTGGTGGCAGCTGCCGTTCCGCTGGCTGACCATCGACTTCTGGTACGCGCGGTTCTACACGGCCCGCGTACGGAGCCGCCCGCCCCAGGAGCGGGCCGAGACGATCGTGGTGCTGTCGCTGACGTTCGCCGCGGCCGCCGTGCTGGTCGCCTGCGGCCACGGCCGCGAACTGCTGCTCGGGTACGTGCTGCCGCAGCGGCTCGGGCTGGCCGTGCTGGCCTGGTGGTTCGACTGGCTGCCGCACCACGGCCTGCCCGCCGCGAAGCCGCGTGACAAGTTCGGCACCACGCGGGTGCGGGTGGGGCTGGAGTGGCTGATGACGCCGATGATGCTGTACCAGAACTACCACCTGGTGCACCATCTGCACCCCGCCGTGCCGTTCTACCGGTACCTGCGCGCGTGGAAGGACAACCGCGAGGCCTACCTGGCCCGCGACGTCCCGATCATCACGGCGTGGGGCCGGGAGCTGACCCCGGCGGAGTACCGCTCGTGGCGGCGGCTGGCCGACGGCCTCGGCGCCCGCGAGCCCGACCCGGAGCCCCCGCGGCTCGGACCGAGCCGGTTCCACCGGCTGCGGGTCCGCCAGGTGCGGCAGCTGACCGCGGACGCCGTCGCGATCACCTTCGACGTCCCCTCGCACCTGGCGGCGGAGTTCCGGTTCACCCCGGGCCAGCACGTGGCGGTCCGCGCGGTGCTCGACGGGCAGACCGTGCGGCGGACGTACTCGATCTGCGCGTCGACGGGGTCCGGCGAGCTGCGGATCGCGGTGAAGCGGCGGCCCGGCGGCGCGTTCTCCGGCTTCGCGACCACCACGCTGGCCGCGGGCGACTTCCTCGACGTGCTGCCGCCGTCCGGCGGGTTCACGCTCGTCCCGGATCCTTCGCGGACCGCGCACTACGTCGCGCTCGCCGCGGGCAGCGGCATCACGCCGGTGCTGTCCATCCTGGTCAGCGCGCTGACCGCGGAGCCGCACAGCCGGGCGACGCTGCTGTACGTCAACACCTCGGGCGCGACGACGCTGTTCGCGTGCGAACTGAAAGCACTCGCCGAGGGCTTCGGCGGGCGGCTGCACGTCGTCCACTACCGCACCGACGAGCGCGACCCGGACCTGCACGCGCACCGGCCCCGGCACTTCGACACGGTCGGCGAAGCGCTCGCCATCTCGCACGAGCGGTACCAGCGCGGGCGGCTCGACGGGACGCGGCTGCGCGCGCTGCTGCAGAACCGGCTCCACCCGGCGAAGGTCGACGAATGGTTCCTGTGCGGGCCGCGCGGCCTGATGGAACTGGCCCGCCGCACCCTGGCCGACGCGGACGTCCCGGAGGAGAGCGTCCACTTCGAACTGTTCCGCGGCGCGGCACCCCTGCGTGACCCGGCCGGGACGGCGGCCCGGCTGGCGGTGACGCTGGGCGGTGCGACGACGTGCGTGCCGGCCGGAGCCGGGGAGACGGTGCTGGACGCCGCGCTGCGCGCGGGGTTCGAGGTGCCGTACTCGTGCACGGGCGGCGCGTGCGGCACGTGCCGGGCGACACTGCTGCACGGCCAGGTCGACATGGACGTCCGGTACGCCCTCACGGAGGACGACGTGGCGGCGGGCCGGATCCTGACGTGCCGCGCCCGGGCGACGACCCCGGAGATCGCGGTCGACTACGACCACCGCTGACCCCGGCCCCAAGCGCCCCAATGTGGCGTTGGGTGCGTCCAGCGCACCCAATGTGGCGTTGGGTGCGTCCAACGCACCCAATGTGGCGTTGGGTGCGTCCAACGCACCGAACGCCACATTGGGGCGCATGAGAGCCGCGTCAGCCGGTCCGGGTGGGGGCGCCCGATGGCGGGGTTCCCTGGCCGCCGCCGGGCGCCTGGCCCTGCCGGCCTTGGCCTTGGGCGCCGGTGGTGCCTTCGGTCACCGACGTCGCCGTGGCCGAGCTGCCCGACTCCGTCGCCACCACCGTGACCGTGTCGCCCGTCGCCACGTCCGTCGCCTGGGCCGAGGTGATCGTGTACGTCTTCGAGAAGCCGTCGTCGCTCTGCGCGGTCAAGGACGTCGCGCTCAGCGCCGTCACCTTGCCGGTCTGCATGATCTTCGTGACGTAGCCACCGTTTCCGTCGGAGGAGACGTACTCGCCGTGCAGGGCCGTGCCCAGCGCGCCCAGCCCGCCGGTCATCCCGCCGGGGCCGCCCGTCATGCCGCCCGGCCCGGCCGCGGCGTCGGTGGACGCCGACGACGACGCGGCCCAGATCGCCGCTCCCCCGCCGGCCACGATCGCCACCGCAACGGCGCCCGCCGCGATCTTCTTGCCCGGCGTCCAGCTCGGCCGCGGGGGCGTCCCCGGTGCGGGCGCCGCGCCCCATGCCTGGTCCGAAGTGGACGGTGCCTGCGGTGTGGTCATGGTGTTACTCCTTAACGAGGTGCTTCGGTGCGATCCACGGTGGAGCCACTCGCTGTGTGCGCACTGTGCCTGCCGTCAGCCGTTCCTGTGACCGGAGAAACCGGACATGGCGCGACGAGCCGGTCACCGCACAGCAGCCTCACAGGCAGCACACAACCCGCACACACGGCGCGGACGGACGCTGAAGCCATGGCCGCGCGCACCACCACGCACCGCCCGCACCGGATCGGCCGGTCGGGGCGGCTCTCGCTGCGCACGAAGCTGACCGGCTCGATGGTCGCGCTGCTCACCGTGGTCTGCCTGATCGTCGGCGTCGTCAGCGAGTTCGCCCTCGACGTGTTCCTCACCCGCCAGACCGACCAGCAGCTGTCCGCCGCCGCGAACCGTTCGCTGGTCTTCGCGGGCAACGCCGCGCAGCAGCGCGGCGGGCCGCAGCCCCAGCCGCCGCCGGCCGACCAAACGAACCAGCACCCCCTGGGGCAGAACGTCGGCACGGTGAGCGGCACCTTCTCCGGGCAGCGGCTCGTCCGCGATGACAGCATTTCCGAGCACGGCGAACGGCTTGAGCTCACCGCGGCCCAGCAGGCCGTCATGCGCTCGGTGCCCGCCGACGGCAAGCCCCACACGGTGTCCTTCGACGACCTCGGCGAGTACCGCGTGATGGCGCTGCCGGTCACCGGGACGTCCGACGTCGTGGTCACCGGCCTGCCGATGAAGCCGGTGAACGACACGCTGGTCACCGTCGGGCTGATCCTGTTCGGCGTCGCCGCCGCGGGCGTGCTCGGCGCGGCCTTCCTCGGCGCGTTCGCGGTCCGGCGCACGCTCCGGCCGCTCGAGCGCGTCGCGGCCACCGCCGGCCGGGTCACCCAGCTGCCGCTCGACCGCGGCCAGGTGGCGCTGTCCATCCGCGTCCCGGCGGCCGACACCGACCCGCGGACCGAGGTCGGCCAGGTCGGCTCGGCGCTGAACCTGATGCTCGGCCACGTCGCGCAGGCGCTGGAAGCCCGGCACGGCAGCGAGATCCGGGTCCGGCAGTTCGTCGCGGACGCCAGTCACGAGCTGCGGACGCCGCTGGCGGCGATCCGCGGGTACGCCGAGCTGGCCGCCCGCGGCAGCGCGCTGGTGCCGCCGGACGTCGCGCACTCGATGGGCCGGATCCAGTCCGAGGCCGTCCGGATGACGGCGCTCGTCGAGGACCTGCTGCTGCTCGCCCGGCTTGACGCCGGCCGCCCGCTGGACGTGCGCGAGGTCGACCTCACCCGGCTGGTCGCCGACGCGGTCGGCGACGCCCAGGTCGCCGGGCGCGAGCACCGGTGGTTCCTGGAACTGCCCCGGGACCCGGTGTTCGTGCTCGGCGACGTCCAGCGCCTGCACCAGGTGCTGGCGAACCTGCTGGCCAACGCCCGCACGCACACCCCGCCCGGCACCACGGTGGTGACCTCGCTGGCGCGGTCGAAGGACACCCACAGCGCGGTGCTCACGGTGACCGACAACGGTCCCGGCATCGCGCCGGACCTGCTGCCGGACGTCTTCGAGCGGTTCGCCCGCGGCGACTCGTCGCGCTCCCGCAGCGCCGGCAGCACCGGGCTCGGGATGGCGATCGCGTCCGCCGTCGTCGTCGCCCACCACGGCACGATCGAGGTGCACAGCCGTCCGGGCCGGACCGAGTTCGCGGTGCGCCTGCCCGTGGCCGTGCCCGCACAGCGAGTGCACAGCATCGACACAACCCGGCCCCAGCTGGGCACCGGAAGCTGAGCACATGACCGCTGTGACATCCGGGGCTTCGCCCCGGGCCGGGGGCTCCGCCACCCGGAGCCCCCGAAAAGCCGCTCTCGCCTCGCGCGAACCTACCGTCGTAACCCCTTCTCCGCCCGCTCGTCGCACCTGGCATCGCCCCGCACTCGCCGCGCTCCTCGTCGCCACCGCCGTGCTCTACCTGTGGGGTCTCGGCGCCTCCGGCTGGGCGAACGCCTTCTACTCCGCGGCCGCGCAGGCGGGTTCGCAGAGCTGGAAGGCGCTGTTCTTCGGTTCCAGCGACGCGGCGAACGCGATCACCGTCGACAAGACACCCGCGGCGCTGTGGGTGATGAGCCTGTCGGCGCGGCTGTTCGGCGTCAGCGCGTGGAGTGTCCTGGTGCCGCAGGCGCTGATGGGCGTCGGCTCGGTCTGGCTGCTGTACGCGACGGTGCGCCGCACCTCCGGCCCGGCGGCCGGGCTCGTCGCGGGCCTGGTGCTGGCCCTGACGCCCGTCGCCGCCTTGATGTTCCGTTTCAACAACCCGGACGCGCTCCTGGTGCTGCTGCTGGTCGCGGCCGCGTACTGCGTGGTCCGCGCGCTGGAGAAGGCGAGCCCGCGCTGGCTGGCGCTGGCCGGCGTCGCGGTCGGCTTCGGCTTCCTGGCGAAGATGCTGCAGGCGTTCCTCGTGCTGCCCGCTTTTGCGCTCGCCTATCTCGTCGCTGCTCCGGTGTCGCTCGGCAAGCGGCTGCTGCACCTGCTCGGCGCACTCGCGGCGACGGTGGTCGCGGCGGGCTGGTACCTCGCGGTCGTCGCGCTGTGGCCGGCGGCCGACCGGCCGTTCATCGGCGGCTCGCAGACGAACTCGTTGTGGGAGCTGGTCTTCGGCTACAACGGCTTCGGCCGCCTCACGGGCGACGAGGTCGGCAGCGTGGGCGGCGGCGCGGGCCGCGGCTGGGGTTCGACCGGCCTGACCCGGCTGTTCGGCAGCGAAATGGCGGGCGGAATCGCCTGGCTGCTGCCGGCGGCACTGCTGGCGCTGGGCGCCGGCCTATGGTTCACGCGCCGGGCGCCGCGCACCGACCGGTCCCGGGCGGCCCTGCTGCTGTGGGGCGGCTGGCTGCTGGTGACGGCGCTGGTGTTCAGTTATATGGGCGGAATCATCCACCCGTACTACACGGTGGCGTTGGCGCCGGCCGTGGGCGCCCTGGTCGGCACGGCGGCGGTCCAGCTGTGGCGCCTGCGTGCGAGCCCCGCCGCGTCCGGCCTGCTGAGCGGCGGCGTCGCCTTGACGGCTCTCACTGCTTATTTGGTGCTGTCGGGCTCGTCGTGGCAGCCGTGGCTGGCCCCGACGATCCTGGTCGGCGGCCTGCTGGCGGGAGTCGCGCTGTTCTTCGCGGCACACCTGACGCGCTGGGCGGCTTCGCTGGTGGCGGCGTTGGGGTTGGTTGTACTGCTGTCCGGCACTGGTGCGTACACGCTGGCCACAGCGGCGACGACCCACAGCGGCGCGATCCCGTCGGCTGGGCCTTCCTCCGGCTTCGGTGGCCGCGGTCCCGGCGGCTTCGGCGGCGGTCCTGGCGGTGGCTTCGGCGGCGGTCGCGGTGGCGGCCCGGGTTCGCTGCTCTCGACGACGATGCCGGGCGCACAGCTGACGGCGTTGCTTCGCCAGGACGCGTCCAAGTACACCTGGACGGCGGCCACGGTGCTGTCGAACGCGGCAGCGGGCTACCAGCTGGCGAGCGATGCGCCGGTGATGGCGGTGGGCGGTTTCAACGGCACGGACCCGTATCCGACGTTGGAGCAGTTCCAGCAGTACGTCGCGAGCGGGCAGATCCACTACTTCCTGGGCGAGGGCATGACGATGCAGGGCAGCACCGGCTCGGACGCGGCCCGGCAGATCGCCGAGTGGGTGGCATCGACTTACCAGTCGTCCACGGTGGATGGCGTGACCGTCTACGACCTCACCGCGGCCGTCTGAGGACGGGACCGACGAAAGCAGGGTGCGGGCCGGATGACCTGGTCAACTCCCCGCCGTCTCCGGCACTATGGAAGTACCCGGAGAACGGAGCCTCTGCAGATGACCGAGCCCCACGTATCGCGGGCCCGCGCCGCAGACCTGTTTTCGTTCGCCGCGGCTCTCGGCGACGGCGGATTCTTCAGAGATCGGCTGATGCGCCAGCGAAACGACCAGGGCGTGCTCTTCTTCGCATGGCTCGGCACCAGCCCGGCCGGCGCCGTGTACCTGTGGCTGGAGGAGGCCGAAGAACCGCCGATCCGCCGGCACCTCCCCGACGTCGCGCTGCTCACCCACCTGCAGGTTCACCCCGAGCTGCGCAGGCTCGGCGTCGGCACGGCCCTGGTGAACGCGGTGGAGCAGCACCTGATCGGCGAGGGCCACGAGAGAGTCGCGTTGGCCGTCCGCACGGACAACCCGGCCGCGGCCCGGTTGTACGACCGTCTGGGCTACGAGGATTGGGGCCACGGCAAGGTCACCTGCTACGCGCGCATAACCCTGCGGAACGGCGGTGTGCTCGAAGTGCCGGAACCGTGCTACGTCCTGGTCAAAGACCTTGCCGTAGCTACGCCGGAACCGCGGGGCGAGCCGCGGGCAATCGGCGCCTCGAGCCGGTACTGATCCGGCCGTCGATACCGGGCTGGGCGATGTGGCCGATGCCCAGGGTGGCGAGTGCGCTGTCGATCCCCGTCCCGTCCCGGCGGTCACGCTGGAGTTCGCGGATATGCCGCTGCCAGCGCAGGCAGTCGGACTGCCAGGCCCGCAGGTACTGGACGCACAGCTCCGGCGTGATCAGGTGGCTGCGCCCGATCGAGGCCTTGAGCGCCTCGACCATCCTGGCCTTCTGACCCGGTTCGATGTCGGAAGATCGCACCCGATCGATGGTCGTGCTGATGATCCGCCGCCGCTCGGGCAGGAAGTCACTCCAGTACGCGTTGTCGGCGTCAGAGAGGCCGAAACCGTTGTCGAGGAGGCCGAACACCCCTTCGGCGAGGGTGTCGCCCAGTTCCTCGCCGCGAGCCCGCCGGTCGTTGTACGGGTCGTAGTTGTACTGCCACGCGGTCCCGGTGACGGCCGACGGCCGCAGCTTCAGTCCGTCCAGGAGGAAGAACCAGTCCTCGTTGTAGATGTTCGGGAAGAACGACGAAAACGCGGCCTCGCCGACGACGAGCGCGCCCCCGCCGATGAACACGTCCTGGTCGTCGCCGACATCGCGGAGCGCGTGGCAGACCACCGAGTTGTCCGGCATCCCGGCGTTCGCCAGCCCGACCACGGGGTGGTCGTCGAGGAGCCCCGCCGCGGCGGTGAGATCGCCGGGGTTGGGCAGCTTGATGTCGTCGTCGAGGAAGAGGATCCGCTTCCACCCGGCGAAGCTCGCCAGGAGCAGACCGAGATTCCGCTTGAGGCTGGTGTCGACAGGCCGGTGGAACCGGCCGAGCCGCAGCAGCTTGTCGGTGGCGAAGTCGGGTACGACCCGCTCGGGCAGGAAGTCGACGTCGATCGCCGTGACCCGGACGTCCCCCTGTTTGGCGGCGAGCGCCGCACTCGAGGCGTTGGCTCGCATGCTGCAGAGGAGCACCAGGTGGGCATCGACGAGTTTGGCCGCCTTGATGGCCTCTTTCAGGTACGCCACCGGACGGCCGTTGGGCACGATGATGGCGTCCAAGCTCGCGCACGCGACTTTGGCCGAGTCGAAGTGGTCCAGCAGGTCTTGGTGCGACTCGTGCTGCCGCGCGTTCACTTCACGTCCTTGGGCCACTCGTGGAGCCGGTTCTCTTCGACCGTCCAGTCCGGTGTCAGGCCTTGCCCTCCGACGACCGGCACCCGGCTGATGATGCTGAACGGCTTCCGGTAGCCGAACCGCTCCCGTACGTAGGCGGTGTTCCGGTCCAGGAACCGGGCATCCGTCAGCGCTCTCACCGCGCCCAGCGTTCCTCGACCGTACATACCATTGCATACGGTCACAGTGCGCTTTCGGTTGAACGGAGATACGCCGCGATAGAAGTGCGCAACGTCTTCCAGCAGGTGCTCCTGGGCATCGAGCTGCGGCTCGATGAGCTTGGACTCGCCGTTCTCCATGACCCGGAACCCGCCGTGCGCACCGACGTCGTCGCGGGCGACCTGCTCGACCGGCAGGTCCAGCCGCTCGATCACTTCCCGCGTCACGCTGTTGAAGTCGACTCCGCCGAGCAGGACCAGGTGGCTCGTGTAGTCATCCGCCGCGAGCTCGTCGCTGGTGTGGAAGGTGACCGGATTCTGGGGGTTGCGCGACCGGATGTGACCGAACAGCTCGATCAGCGCGTCCGGGTCCGCGTAGGTGTACAACGACACGAAGTCCGGGCTCTCGGGATCGGCGTAGCTGAGGTGCCGACGAAACTCCTCCGGGAGCTGGGCACAGACGATCGTGATCCGCTGCTCCGGTTCGTCGAAGGTCCAGAGGTCGGCCGCCCCGGTCTCCGCCGGGACGGGTTCGTTGCCTTCGCGCAGCCACAGCAGCTCGTCCAGCAGTTCTTTGCGCTGATCCCGCTCGTCGTCCGTCAGCTCTTCGAGGGGGAGGACCCGCAGGGACTCGCCGTCCCATGAGTGTCGTGTCGCGAACAGCGTCGCGTACGCCTCCAGCCGCCGGACCGGCGGACGGACCGGCCGGTCGGCGCTCTCCCATGACGAGATCAGCGAGATGCTCAGTCCGCCGAGCGCCTGGGCCAGCTGGGCCTGTGTGAGCCCGGCGTCGGGCCACTGCTCCTCGCGCAGCCCCTTGAGGCGGCGGGCGAGCGCCCGCGGCGCGACTGAGGACACAGTCTCCGCCACCCTTCAGTAAATTTCAGCAAGGCCGAGAGTGGCCTGATAGTACTCCCTGTAGCTAAAGTCACGATCGGCGACCCACGGAAGCGAGTACTGAACGTTACCCAGGGCAGAACTTCCTCGCACCAAACGGGTAACGCCGATTCATCTCCATTGTTCCAGGGTACTCCAGCCTCTACAGTGAATTTGACTGAACTTCAGTTCACACCTGAAGGCAGGAGCAGGCCATGGACACCTCAGCTGACATACCCCGGCACCGGGCCATCGTGGCGGTCGACATCGAGAACTCGACCAAGCAGACGAACTCGGTGCGGACCCAGCTCCGCAATGTCCTCTTCCAGCTGCTCGACGAGGCCCTCGCGGCCGGCGGGATCGGCAAGAAGCACCGCGACCCCTTCGTCGACCGCGGCGACGGGGCCCTCTGCCTGATCCGGCCCTTCGACCAGCTGCCGAAGACGCTCCTGCTCACCACCGTCGTCCCCGCACTGGGCGATCTGCTCGAGAAGCACGCCGAAAGCCGGCCCGAGCTCGCCTTCCGGCTGCGCGTCGCCGTGCACGCCGGTGAAGTGCACCGCGACTCGCGCGCCTCCTACGGCGAGGACGTCGACATCGCGTGCCGGCTGGTCGACGCCCCCGAGCTGAAGCGGCGGCTGCGCGAAACGACCGCGCCGCTCGCGCTGGCCGTGTCGCAGGAGATCCATCGCGCGGTCGTGCGGCACGGCTACCCCGGCATCGACCGGGCCGGGTTCACCCAAGCCGTCCACATCAAGCTCGGCGAAGAACGGCTCCGCGGCTGGCTCTACACGCCCGAAGCCGGCGCGCCGGAGGAGGGCTTGACCGCATAGGACGGAAAGTGAGGTGGGGACGTGGAACCGACGGGATTCTGGGCCGATCTGGCCCCGGCCGATCGCCGGCTGCTGGCGGAGTCCGCCACGCGGCGCGCCTATCCGCGTGGCGCGACCCTCTGCCGGGAAGGCGACCGCTCCAGCGTCGTGCTGGTGCTGCTCACCGGGCACGTGCGGATCGTCCACGGGACGCCGGACGGGCGTGAGGTCGTCGTCGGGGTGCGCGGCACGGGGGACATCATCGGCGAGCTGGCCGCGATCGACGCGCAGCCGCGCTCGGCGACCGTCGAAGCGCTCGATGACGTGGACGTGCTCGAGGTGCCGGGCGACCGCTTCGCCTCGCTGTGCCGGACGCGGCCCCGGATCTCCTGGGCGCTGTTGCTCGTGCTGTCGACGCGGCTGCGGTCCGTCGGCCGGCAATGGCTGGAGCTCGGGGGCGGCGCGGCGGCGCGGCGAGTGGCCGCGCAGCTGATGCAACTGGCCGTCCAGCACGGGGTGCCGCGCGGCCAGGACATCGAGATCACGGTCCCGGCCACGCAAGCCGAGCTGGCGATGACCGCGGCGATCTCCCGCGAGTCCTGGGCGCGCGCGACGCGCGACCTGCGGCGCCAGGGCGTGATCAGCACTGGCAGAAGACAGGTGACGATCCACCGTCTGGCTGAACTTCGACAACTGGCGAGCTGAATCCCGCCTTCTGTGTCAGCTGACACAGAAGGTACGGCGAGCTGGAGGTTTCCTGGAACCACGGGCAGAGGGAGGGCTTTCATGGACACCGACAACACCCCGTCGCGCCCCAGTCGCTGGCGCCGGGGCGTCTACGCGGCCGGTCTCGTCATCCCCTTCACCGCTTCGCAGGTCTGGGCGCTGCTGGTGCTGCTGCGGCTGGCACCGCTCGACGGGCTGGTGGGCCAGGCTTTCGCGCTGGTCCTGCTGGGATCCGCCGTCGCGATCTGGGCGGGGTGGCGCTGGGCCTGGCAGCTCGGGCGGGACCGGGACCGCCGGCCCGAGCACGACCCGAAGACGCGGATCCCGACATGACATCCGCACCGGCGATCATCGCTGCCCTCGTGGTGGGCATCGCGGCCGGACGTCTCTCGCGCCACCTCGGCGGCCTGCTGCGCCGCCGGCTGCTCGGAAGGAGCACGGATATGACCGACAGGCGCACCCCCGCGAGTTCGTTCCCCGCCCGGCTTTACCACTGGCGGTGGGAGATCCTGGCCGTGACGCTGCTCCCCTACGGCGTGGTGACCTTCGCGCTGTGGGCCGGTCCACTGTGGACGCCGATGGCCTTCGGTGCGGCCGCCGTCCTCGCGATGCTGCGGCGACGGCACCTGCGGGCGCGGATCCGGGCGGTCGCTCTGCAGCACCGGCTGCGGGCGACCTTCCCGCGGCTGCGCCTGCCCGGCGGCCGCCGTCCGGCGATCCTGTGGAGCCGTCCGCGCGGCGGTGACATCGTCGTGTCGCTGTTCGGCCGCGACGCGTTCGAGCACCTGCACCGCCACCGCGCCGTCCTCGCGGCGGCGTGCTCGGTGCCGGAGGTGTACGTCGACCGCCACCCGAAGTACGCGAGCCTGGTGACGCTGACGATCAGCCCCACCGAGGCCCGCCGGGAGCGGGCTCTTCTCCCGAGCAACGTCGTCCCGCTACGCGCCCACAGCTGACTTCAGCGCTTCCCCAGCACACTGGTGATCAATGTGGACAGTTCACCGCCGTGCCACGAACTGGGCGAGAACCGCTCCTGGGCGATCCCGTCCCACGGAGCGGTTCCCGCGATGAGCCGGGTGTCCGTCGTCAGCGTCCCGATTTCCTGCACCGCGACACCTTCCGCGCGCAGGGTCTTCGTAACCACCCGGATGTCCGCCGCGCGGACCACGACGACCAGCCCCCAGTCGCCCCAGGTCTGGGCGAGGTCGAAGGGCCGCAGACCACACTGCCCGGCCACCTCGGCCAGTGGTGCGTCGAGCGCGAACTCTCCGGTGACCGCCGCGCCGAGGCCGTTGGCCGCGCAAAGCGAGCGGACCGTGGCGAACAGGCCGTCGGAGACGTCCATCGCCGCCCGCGCGTATCCGGTGGTCGCCAGCACCTGGCCCGCATTCAACTGCGCCATCGGACGGCAGGCGCGCTGCCAGATCTCGGCCCGGGCCGGCTCCGGAAGCGTCGCCCGCCCGGTCTCCAGCAGCGCCGAGGCCCAGAGGTAACCGGGCGACCCGACCAGTAGCAGGCGGTCCCCGGCCTGCGCGCCGGACCGCCGGAGCCTGCTGCCCGGGGCACACCGGCCGATCGCGGTGGCCGTCAGCTGCATCGCGGCGCCGTCCCGGATGTCGCCCCCGACGACCTTCGTGCCGTGCTCGCGGCAGCAGGCGTCGACGCCGTCGAGCAGCCGCTCGAACTCCGGCACCGTGGTCGTCTTGGGCAGCGTGTAGTTGACGACGAGCCCGAGCGGCTCGGCTCCGGCGGCGGCCAGGTCGGACAGGTTGATCGTGGCCAGCAGCCAGCCCGCGTGGAACAGGTCCGGCTCGGCGAGGAGGTTGACCACCGGCGTCGGGCAGCTGTCGGTGGTCGCGACGAGCTCACTCGGCGTTTCCACCCTCGCCAGGAACGCGCTGTCGTCGCCGAACCCCTCGGTGCCGCCGTATCTCGGCTGCAGTACTTCTCGCTGGATCCACTGCTCACCCAGGTCGCCGAGGCGTTGCTCAGTTGTGCCGGACATGATCCGCCAATCGGGACGCGACGACCGCGTGGTCGCTCGAGTAGTTGTGCGGCAGTTCGCCGTAGGGCAGCTCGCTCCCGCTCGAAGCGAACAGCATCAAGTTGCAGATCCGGGCACCGGGATACAACAGCACCGGGTGCCGGAGGTGGTTGACGATCTCCAGCGTGAGCACCGCGCCCGTGTCCCGGCCGAACCCGGGGCTGACCTGACCGCACAGCACCACGCCGATGCCGAGCCGTGCGTAGTCGCTGGTCCCGTCGACGAGGCCGGCGAGGTGCCTGGAAAGGCCGATCTTCTCCAACGTCGGCGCGAGCACGACTTCGCCGGGGTCGACGACCAGCCGCCCCTGGGCGTCCAGTTCCTTCGGGACCAGCTCGGGGTGGGTCGAGCGGTCGGCGACGTCGACCGGCCCGGTCGTCACCAGGGTGAACGCCTCGTGCCCGAGCCGCAGGCTGAGCGCGGCCGGCCGCACGAGCGCGTCGTCGAACGGCTCCACCCGCAGCTCGCCGGTCCGGTGGGCTCGCCGGATCGCCCGGTCGGTCAGCACACCGCGGTCCACGGACGTCATGGTGCGACCTCCTTGTCGAGGCTCACCAGCAGCTCGCTCACGAGCTCCGCGAAGTCGGCTTCGGTGAGGTCGAAGTTCGGCTGGTCGTCGCTTTCCCCCGGCGCGCAGTAGACGACGGTGGTGGGCGTCCGCCGCGGTCCCTGCACCACGACCGTCGCGGTGAGCCCGGCGTCGATCGGGCGCACCGTGTGGACGACCGAGGTGTCACACGTGTAGACGTCGCCGCTCTGGACGTGCGGCACGCCGCGGCGTTTGAGCCGGACCTCGCCGTCGGCGACGAGGGCCGCCGGGTTCGCGGGGTCGGTGCCGTAGCGGTACCGCTGGTAGGGCTTGCCGCCTTCGGCCGTCTCCGCGAACTCGACCATGTGCATCCCGGTTCCGGTCAGCACGTGGGAGGCGAACTCCCAGCGATGGCTGTGCGGGTTGGACTCGCCGTCCGACGGCGTCTCGCTCCGCGGCCAGACGTGGAGGCGGATGCGGAATTCCGGCTCGACACCCGTGTGGAGGACGATCTTCGCGAAGCCGTTGGGATGCCAGTACGAGCGTTTCGCGATCTCGGCGACCGCCGCGTCGTCGGCCGCCAGGTCTCGCAGCCAGGCCGCGAACGCGCGCCGCGAGGCGCGGATGTGCCCGGCCGCCGCTTCGAGCTGGGGCAGGCCGGGCCGGGAGTCGTTGCCGCGCAGGGCTTCCGCGACCAGTCGCGGGAAGGCGTGGTCGGCGGCGACGACGGAAGGAGTCGTGCTCATCGTGGGAGGGGCTTCTCTATTCTGCGGCTGATGGGGGAAGGAGCTGGGGTGCCGCGAAGGCCAGCGCGGCCGAGCGCAAGGCCGTCACGGCGTCGAGGGTCATCCAGATGGGAAGATCACCACTACCCCAGGCCCAGAGGCCGCGACCGGGTTCGTAGCGTTCCCACAACGAGTTGAGCGCGCGGCTCAGCCTGGCCACCGGCACCTGGGGTGCCTCGGCCAGCGCCTGCAGAACCCAGGCGGACGTGAAGTGCTTGATCGTGACCCGCACGTCCGGCAGGCCACCCGGTTGCGGCAGGCCGAGGTCTTCCGACACGCCGTCGTCGGGGTGGACCCGCTCGACGAGCCACCGGGTGCCGACCTCGACGGCTTCGGAGACTTCGCCGCTGCCCTGCCCGGAGCGCAGCAGTTCTCGCAGTGCCACCACCGCCCGCGCGGTGTGCGCGGTGGACGGCTCCGGCGCCACCAGCCCCTCTTCCTTCTTCTCGCCCCAGAGCGGGACGCCGTCGAAGTCGAGCCGGGCCGCGAGGAGATCGCCGGTCAGGCGCCGGGTCAGCGGGGCGTCCGGCCGGAGCCGGACCGAAGTGCGCAGTGCGGCGGAGAGCAGGAACGGCCGCGTCCGGGTGCGGTCGTCGAGCGAGTGCTCGAGGTGGGCCAGCCCTTCCTCGGCCGAGAGGATGGTGCCGGCCTGGAACAGGGCGCTCACGACCGCCGCCGTGACCTCGGGGCGGCGGCCATCCGAGCGGCCCTGCCAGCCGAAGTCGGAACGCTTCTCGTAGAGGTCCCTGACGACGGAATGTAGGTCGATGTAGGGCTCGCCTACCGCGACCATGGCCGAGATCCCGTAGGCGGTGGCGAGCGTCGTGGGCTCGCCCCGCTTCTGCAGGTTGTGCCGCCAGCCGACCGCACGACCGTTCTCGTCGCGGATCAGCTCCTCGGCGAGGCTGGCCCCGGCCCGGCGGAAGACCTCGAGCAGGGAGCCACCCGTGGCCAGCACCCCAGCGGCCGCCGTCGCGGGCGATCGGGCCGCTTCGGCCAGCTGGACCAGCGCGTTCGCCGCGCGGAAGTGATCGTCGAGCAGCCGGGCGTTCTCCACCGACGGGAGGTAGCGCCCGGTTTCCCACTGCGTCAGGTTGGCCCGGCTCACCCCGACGATCCGGGCCACGTCCGCCTGCGTCTGGCCGGCCGCTTTGCGCAGCCGGCGCAGCTCGGCGCCCACTTCTTCGGCCGTCACCGTTACCACATCAGTACCTATCGGCCGGGCCCCGGCCGATCTAGAATGTAGGTAAGCATTCTGCACCAGACTTACCTACTCAGGTAGGCGAAGGTAGGGAGGTGACAATATGTGGACACAGAGCGCACTTTATCCCATCGGCGACTCTTTGATGGTGCGGACTGGGGTCGACTCGCCCGAACGGGTTGAACCCCCTGCTCGCGGACCACCTGTTCGCCGCAGCGGACGCGACCACGCGCAGCTGGGGCACTACCGACAGTGTCCGGCGGCCTCCCCGAGCCGCCCGTGGGCGCCCTTGCCGGGCCGCCCGTCCGAGTCCGTGCGGTGTTTCCGGGGGTGTGCCGATGCAAGACCACAACCTACCTACGTCCCGCGCACGCGGTTGGTTCGACCGGCTGGTGCTCCGCCTCGGCGAGTGGCTGTTCGCCGCCGAGGAAGACGCCCGCGCCACCGAGCGCGGCTGGGAGGTCCGGCGCGGGCCGCGAGGCGCCCGCACTTATCGCGATCCCCGCTGGGACACCGTCCACGGCTGCCACTCCTGCGGCGGTCACGGGCTCAGCCTCACCGACGGCGTGGCCTGCCCGGCCTGCGCCGGCACCGGAGTCGTTCGCTCGGCACCCGCGACCACCGTCCCGGTCGCCGACGGCTGGAAAGGAGCACGGTCATGACCCGCAAGCGGACCGCCGACCACCACGTCACCGAACTGGCCAGGCAGCTGACCCACGTCAAGCGGCCCAACCCGGTGCTGTGGCTCTACCACTGGCGTTACGAGCTCCTCGCCGTGACGCTCCTGCCCTACGCCCTGGTGAACCTCGTCCTCTGGCTCGGGCCGCTGTGGTCCCTCGTGGCCTTCGCCGCGGCATTCAACTGGGTCTTCTACTGGCGCGCCGCCCGCCGTCACGTGCGCGGCCGGCTGCGCTCGATCGTGGTGCAGCACCGGCTCCGCACGGGCTTCGCGGGCGCCCGGATCTGCACGGTGGACGGCCGCCGCCCGGCGATCCTGTGGACCCGCCCGGTCGACGGCGACGTCGTGGTCTCGCTGTTCTGCCCCGCGGGCATCGGGTTCGAGCAGATCCACGAACGCCGCCACGTCCTCGCCGCGGCGTGCTTCGCCACGGAGGTCTACGTGGACCGGCACCCGAAGTACGCCGCGCTGATCACGCTGACCGTCTGCAGCACCCCGGCGCGGAAGGAGCCGGGGAGAGCCGTGTCGCCCAACGCGGTCGTCCCGCTGCGCGCCCACAGCTGAGTCCGCTGTGCCCGGCTCCCGAGCCGGGCACAGCACACAGGCGCTGCACAGAGAGATCACACGATCACCAAAGCGGGACCGGCGACTGTGGGTCCCATGACAGCCACCGCCTCCGCATCGCGGCCCGGGACCCTCCCGGTCGACCTGGCCGGCCCGCAGCCTGTTCTCGACGTCGTCATCCCGGTCTACAACGAAGAGACCGACCTCGAACCGTGCATCCGACGGCTGCACGACCACCTGGCCGAACACGTCTCCTACCCGTACCGGATCACCATCGCCGACAACGCGAGCACCGATGCGACGCTGCAGGTGGCGGAGCGGCTGGCCCGGGAGTTCCCCGAGGTGGCCGTCCACCACCTCGACGAGAAGGGCCGCGGCCGCGCGCTCAACGCCGTGTGGCGGGCCTCCGACGCCGCCGTCCTCGCCTACATGGACGTCGATCTCTCCACCGATCTCGCCGCGCTCGCGCCGCTCGTCGCTCCCCTGCTCTCCGGGCACTCCGATCTCGCCATCGGCAGCAGGCTCGCCCGGGGAGCGCGAGTGGTGCGTGGCCCGAAGCGCGAGTTCATTTCCCGGTGCTACAACCTGATCCTCCGCTCGACGCTCGCCGCGAAGTTCAGTGACGCGCAATGCGGCTTCAAGGCCATCCGCGCCGACGTCGCCCGCGAGCTGCTGCCGCACGTCGAGGACACCGGCTGGTTCTTCGACACCGAACTGCTCGTCCTGGCGCAGCGGGCCGGGCTGCGGATCCACGAGGTGCCGGTCGACTGGGTCGACGACCCGAACTCGTCGGTCAACATCGTCAAGACCGCCACCGCGGACCTCAAGGGCATCATCCGCGTCACGAAGGCCACGTTCACCGGGGAGATCCCGATCAGCAGGCTGCGCGAGCAGCTCGGCAGGCAGCCGATCGGCGTCGACGCGCCGGGCGTGCCGCCGCGGCTGGTGACGCAGCTGGTGCGGTTCGCCGCCATCGGCGTCAGCAGCACCCTCGCCTACCTCGTGCTGTTCCTGCTGCTGCGGACCGTCGTCGGCGCGCAGGCCGCGAACTTCGCCGCGCTGCTGGTGACGGCGATCGGGAACACCGCGCTGAACCGGCGGCTCACGTTCGGCATCCGCGGCCGCACCGGCGCCGGGCGCCACCAGTTCGAAGGGCTGATCGTGTTCGGCCTCGGGCTGGCGCTGACGAGCGGTTCGCTCGCCCTGCTCCACGGAACCACCACCCCCGGGCTGGCCCTGGAGACCACCGTGCTCGTGCTGGCGAACCTCGCCGCCACGGTGCTCCGGTTCCTGCTCCTGCGCGGCTGGGTGTTCAACCCGCGCCGCCAGGCCATCACTCAGAAGGAGTACTGATGACCGCCGTCCTGTCCGCCCCGGTCACCGAACAACCCAAGCACCGCAAGGAGTCCGAAGCACACGCGCCACCGCGCTGGGTCCGCCCGGCGGTGTTCGGGCTGCTGGCCGCGACCGCGGTGCTGTACTTCTGGAACCTCACCGCGTCCGGCTACGGCAACTCGTTCTACGCCGCCGCCGTGCAGTCCGGGACGCAGAGCTGGAAGGCGTGGCTGTTCGGGTCGCTGGACTCCGGCAACGTGCTGACCGTCGACAAGCCGCCCGCGGCGCTGTGGGTCGGCACGGCGTTCGCCCGGATCTTCGGGTTCTCCAGTTTCACCGTCCTGGCGCCGCAGGCGCTGATGGGGGTCGCGTCCGTCGGGATCCTGTACCTCGCGGTGAAGCGGACCTCCGGCCCCGCCGCCGGGCTGATGGCCGGCGGGATGCTGGCGGTGACGCCGGTCGCGGCGCTGATGTTCCGGTTCAACAACCCGGACGCGCTGCTCGTCCTGCTCATGGTCGCCGGCGCCTACTTCGTCGTGCGGGCCACGGAAAAGGCGAGCCCGAAGTGGCTCGCGCTGGCCGGTGCCGCGATCGGGTTCGGCTTCCTGACCAAGATGATGCAGGCGTTCCTGGTGCTGCCGGCGTTCGGCCTCGTGTACCTGATCGCCGCGCCGACGTCGCTGGGCAAGCGGCTGCTGCACCTCGGTGGCGCGGTGGTGGCGCTGGTCGTCTCCGCGGGCTGGTTCATCGCGCTGGTCGACCTGTGGCCGGCGTCGTCGCGGCCCTACATCGGCGGGTCCGAAGGGAACAGCCTGCTCGAACTCGCGTTGGGCTACAACGGTTTGGGCCGCATCTTCGGCGGTGAAGGCAACGGCGGCGGCATGGGCGGCGGCGGGATGGGCGGCAACACCGGGTTCGGCGGCTCCTCGGGCCTGTTCCGGATGTTCGGGTCCGCCTTCGGCACCGAGATTTCGTGGCTGCTGCCCGCCGCGCTGATCGGCCTGGTCGCCGGGCTGTGGTTCACGCGCCGCGCGCCGCGCACCGACCGGACCCGGCCGGCGCTGGTGCTGTGGGGTGGCTGGCTGGTCGTGACGGCGCTGGTGTTCAGCTACATGAGCGGCACCGTGCACCCGTACTACTCGGTCGCGCTCGCGCCGGCGATCGCCGCGCTGGTCGCGATTTCGGGTCGCGCGCTGTGGCAGGGCCGGGCGCACCTGGCGCCGCGGGCGGTGCTGGCCGGGATGGTCGTGGCGACCGCGGTGTGGTCGTTCATCCTGCTCGACCGGACGCCGGAGTGGTTCCCGGCGCTGCGCTGGATCGTCGCGGTGCTCGGCGTGCTGACCGGCACGGTGCTGGTGATGGGCGTGCCGCCGCTTCGGAAGGCCGCGGCGGTGGTCGCGACGGCCGTGATCCTGACGATCGGCATCTCCACGGCGGCTTACGGCGTCACGACGGCGTCGGTGGCGCACAGCGGCTCGATCCCGGCGTCCGGCCCGACGTCGAGCACGATGGGCGGCGGCTTCGGTGGCGGCGGCGAGGATTCGTCGTCGAGCGCGATCGGCGCACTGCTGGCGAAGACGACGACGAAGTGGGCCGCGGCGACGACGGGTTCGCAGAGCGCGGCCTCGCTGGAACTGGCCGGCGGCAAGGCGGTGATCGGCATCGGCGGCTGGAGCGGCTCGGATCCGGCGCCGACGCTGGACGAGTTCAAGGCGTACGTGGCGGCGGGCGAGATCAAGTACTACATCGAAGGCGGCCGCGGCGGCGGTCCCGGTGGTGGTTCTTCGGAGATCACGTCCTGGGTGACGGCGAACTTCACCGCCACCACGGTCGACGGCCAGACGGTCTACGACCTGCAGAGCTGAAAGTCGCGGAGGGGTCGCGAGCGGAAGTCCGCTCACGACCCCTCCGCGCGGTTCTTACAGAGAAAGTATAGAAATCTTCCGTACCTTGGCGGCAAGCGGCGGCAGGGGCCCGCCGCGCCAGGGGGTAATCATGACGCTCGATCGCCGTAGCCTGCTCAAAATCGGTGCCGCCACGGTGGCCGGCGCCGTACTTGTCGAAGGGACGGCCACGGCGGACAGCGGCCTGCCGCCGGTGCCCGGAATGCTCGGGGACCGCCGCGCCAACGAACTCTGGTACCAGCTCGACGAAATCTCGCTGTACCACCCGTCCCAAGAAGTCCAGGACGCCTACGCCGTGCTCTTCCCGTTCATCCAGGAGAACGCCCCGGAAGGCTTGTACGAGAAGTGGCGGGCGCTGAGCCGGGAACCGTCCTACCCCGGGAACTACGCCGAGTTCGCCAAGCCGGTCGAACAGCCGTTGCGCACTCTTTCCACGCTGCAGCTCGACAACTTCGACCACTTCTACCGCGGGGACGACGCCGGGCTGACGAACGCCTTCGCCGCCTTCGGGCAGGGCATCCTCTTCGATCCGCGGCGGGCGGAAGCCGAGTCGGAGGTGCACACCATGAACGGGAACCCGCCGAGCGGCTACCACTTCTGGCACGCCGTCCAGCGCGCGCAGATGTTCCTCGGCATCGACCGGCACCGGTGGGCGCGGATCCACCCGATGCTCGGCTTCGCCTGGGCGCTGCAGTCGATCGCGAAGCCCGACCACCGCCACGTCAACCCCGGCCTGCCGCGGGAGCAGGTCCGTGCGGAGGCCCGGTATTGGCTGCCGCGGTCGTCCGCGCAGCTCGACCGGGACTTCCAGTCGGCGCCCTACCCCGCCTGAGCGTCCAGCACCCGCTGGTACGCCGCCCGCAGCGCCGGGCCCGGCGCGATCCCGAGGCGCTCGTCGAGGATGCGCCGGCCGCGGTGGTACACCGCGATCGCGTCCGCCGGGCGTCCGCTCGCGCAGAGCCCGGCCATGAGCAGGGCCCGCGCGCGTTCCCGCAGCGGGTGTTCGAGGACGAGCGCGGTGGCGTCGGGGACCGCCCGCAGGTGGTCGCCCGACGCCACGTCGGCTTCGATCCGGCCTTCCAGCACCGCGAGCCGCAGTTCCTCGAACCGCGCCGACTGGCCGGCCCGGAGCGGCTGGGCGATGTCGGCGAGGACCGGGCCGCGCCACAGCTCCAGCGCGGCGCGAAACACCTTCGCGGCGCGGGCCGGCCGCCCCGCGCGCAGCTCGTCGTGGCCCGACCCGGCCAGCCGCTCGAACTCCTCGGCGTCGACCGTGCCGCCCGGCGTCAGCAGATACCCGCCACCCGACCGGACGAGCCGCGCCGGCCGCCCGATTTCCTTGCGCAGGCGGGAAACGTACGTGCACACCTGTGCGTCGACGGTGGACGGCCGCTCGCCGTCCCACAGCAGCGAGATCAGCCGTTCGTCGGGCACCACGCGCCCGCGGGCGAGCAGCAACGCGGCGAGCAGCGTCCGCGGCTTCCGCCCGCCGAGCACGGCCGGGTGGCCGTCGGCGCGCGAAACCGCCAGCGGCCCGAGTATCCGGAACTCCATGCCCCACCCCGTTTCCACCGTACGCGAATCGACACGGCCGGCACAGGAAAGTCTCAGACGGCCCACAGGTTCGGCGCGGATCATG
>Ga0070668_100000467_pt1 | contig 26774 bp, 32 predicted proteins | sample KBSS43metaG_FD_64661 | JGI IMG/M metagenome (GOLD analysis project Ga0070668, IMG submission 64661) | Switchgrass rhizosphere microbial communities from Kellogg Biological Station, Michigan, USA - KBS S4-3 metaG | ecosystem: Host-associated > Plants > Roots > Rhizosphere > Soil ...
CAACGTCCAGCCACGCCCACACCACCCCGACACGCGCAGAAGCCGGACCAGAAACGTCACAGCGTCACTTCAGTGATTCGTACGCTGTGCTCGCCACGATCTGGGAATGAACGACAACGAACCAACGACTCGACACCGATATGCGAAACGGGTGGGCACGACGGCAGGGCTCGCCGCCGTCGCCGCGATGGCGGCGCTGAGCCTCGCTCACGGTGAATCCGCCCCCACCAACACCACGCTGGCAGGCTCCGGCGACGCACCCGCCAGCACCACCTACACCCAGCCCGTCGTCGCCGGAATGAGCATGGGCGCCACGGCCACCTGGGCGACTCCGGCATCCACCCTCGCGACCAGCATGGCCGTCCCTCCGCTGAAGGCAGGTGGGTAATGAGCAGGCGCGCAGCCCTCGGCGCAGGGGCCGCACTGTGTGCAGCGGCGGCGATGTCGCTGGCCACCGCAGGGCTGGCCAACGCGGCTTCACCACCAGACGTGAACGGCAAGACCTACAGCGACGCGTCGTCGGCCCTGACCAGTGCGGGCTTCAAGCCGGTGGTGTCGACCACCGTCGGCGACCAGAAGTCGTGGAGCGACTGCCTCGTCACCAACGTGGTGAGCCGCACGGTACCTCCCCCGGAGAACTCGTCCGGGTCGCCGACGAACGAGGCGCTGGTCTCGCTCAACTGCTACTCCGCCGAGGCGTCGGCGAAGGGATCGGGGTATTCGGCAGCCAGTCCCGAGGGGAAGGCCATCGCCGCGGCGGCCAAGGAGAAGGCGGACGAAGAGAAGGCCGCAGCCAAACCGGCGAGCTAGGCGGCGCGAATCCCCTGAAATAACAATACGATTCCGATCACCAGCAGGATGGCGGCGGTGAGCTCGGCGTGCTGGCGCTCGATCCAGAGCTTCAGCCGTGTCAACGTTCCGTCGAAGCGCGCAGGGGCCGATGCGTACACGAGGATCGGCCCGACCGCCGACGACGCGGCAAGCAACGTGTAGCCCCCGACGGCGATCCATACCCCGACAACGCTGAGCCCGGCCGTCGCAATGCCAAGCCCCGCTGCGGCGTTCGCGAACAGGAACTTGGGGTTGAGCAGCGGCAGCACCACCCCTAGCGCCAGCGCCGCGGCGGGTCCGACCTTCGATAGTCCGTTCAGCCACGCGGGCGTGCGCGTGGCACGACCACGCGTCAGCCAGCGCGCGACGCCGGCCACGACGAGCGCCGCACCGATCCCGATGCGGACGTAGGCCGACCAGGCCCCCTGCTGCGCGTCGGTCCCCCCGATCGCCCGGGGCAGCAGCAGGAACACCGCCGTGGACAGCCCGAGTCCGCCGAGCCAGCCGAGTGCGAACGCGAGCCCGCATGCGCGGGGCCGCGCTGTGTGCAGGACGAGCAGCAGCGGCGGAATGACGGAGAACGGCGACAGCGCCACGACCAATGCGAGCGGGACGAGCTCGCCGGCGAGGGCCTGCCAGGTCGCTGCCACGTGAGGTCCCTCTCCGGTGGGATGGAACCTCGAACGTAACAGGCCCGCATGCGCTTTCCTTGTGGGGAACCACCGACGATCCGATGGAGGACTTCATGGACCAGGCGACCTACGACAAGGGCCGGGTGATCCGCGCGGCCGTGCTCGGCGCGGACTACGTCGAGTTGGCCGCCGCGAACGCCGACGAGTTCTCCCAGCCGCTGCAGGATCTGGTCACCGAGTACTGCTGGGGCGCCGTGTGGGGACGCGACGGGCTGCCCCTGAAGACGAGAAGCATGCTGAACCTCGCGATGATCGCCGTGCTCAACAGGCCGCAGGAACTACGCACCCACATCCGGGGCGCCCTGACCAACGGCGTGACTCGCGACGAAATACGCGAGATCTTCCTTCAGGTCGGCATCTACGCAGGCATCCCCGCCGCCGTCGACAGCTTCCGCCTCGCGCGGGACGTGTTCGCCGAACTCGAAGGGGCGTAGCCGAGTCCGGCGCTCGTCAGTACAGCGCGCGGGGTCGGCCGAATCGAGCGTGGACACCAGGCGAGAACAGCGCGCGCAACGGCTCCCCCGTCGTTGGCACGCCTGCGGCTCGCACCAGGTCGGTGTCGAGATCCACGAGATCCGCGGCGCGCAGCGGCCACGGGCCGTGCTCGTTGGGCACCCACCACGTCCGCCCCGCCTTGCGGGTGTGCGCACCCCAGCGGGCCGTCAGCCAGGTCTCCAGTGGAGTCGGGTCGACCGGGTCGCCGACGACCACCTCGACGCGATTGCGCAGCCCGCGGTGAGGCCAGCGGCGCACGCTGTCGTACGTGACGCGGTCACCCGTGCGGGTCAGCCGCATCTTCGCCCACGTGTATGGCACGCCGAGGCCGACCCGGACGGCCGGCACCACCGCGAGCCGTTCGGTCTCCAGCGAACGGAAGAGCACGCCGTGGCGGCCCTCATCGTCGATCGAGTACAGCCGGACATTGGTCTCCAGGAATCGGCCGAAGTAGGGCATCGGAGGCGAAACACCCACTGTCAGTTCGCTCATCACGAAGGGCACCAGTCCGACGTAGGACAGGCCGTCGTCGAATACGTCCGGTCGCGCGCCCGGCGGGTAGAGGTGGGCGACGGACTCGGGCCGCACCGGCCAGTGCACGAACGTCACCTCGCTCCATCGGTTCGTGCTGAAGACGGGGCGCGCCAGCGGCGGCGGGACGACCGGGTAACCGGCCAGACTCATCGAGCCGCCTCGATGCGCAGCGCGAGGGTGACGGTCCACTCGCTCACGTAGGCCTCGTCGGGGACCGCCACGCCCTCGGCGTGAAAGAGCATCGCCGTCGCCCGCTTGCCCAGCAGCGCGTCGACCCCGAGCACAGCGATGCCGCGGGCTTCGGCCGCCGGCAGCTCGGGCGCCCAGCCACCGACCCAGTCGGCGAGTTCGGTGTAGAGGCCGTCGACGAGCGCCGCGTATGCGTCGTCGAGCCGGGCCGAGCGATTGGTCGGGGTGCGCGCCGCGATCTGAAGGAGCTGGCTTTCGGCATCGATGACGTTGAGCAGGTACCTGCCCAACAGCGTGAGCTCGGTGTGCAGGTCACCGAGGCCGGCGAACAGGGAGCGGATGTCGTGCATGGCGCGGCGTCGGTCCAGCTGCCGGTCGATGCCCGCCTCGAGCAGGGATTCCTTGGACTTGAAGTGGTGGTAGAGCGCGCCCGACCCGGCCGCCAAACCTGCGGCGGCTTCGATCTGCGCGACGCTGGTCGCGCGATAGCCCTGTTCACCGAACAGCCGCATCGCCTCGGTGACCAGCCGGTCCCGCGTCGTCGTCGGCTCAGCCATTGACCTTCTCCAAAGTGAGTACTTAGTATCGTCAAGTGAGTACTTTAGCAGCGAGGGGGCGAGCGATGGTCGATTCCGAGCGACCGGTGCCGCGCGGACGGATTCGCCGCACGATGCCGTTGGCGGGGTTCACCGCACGCGCCGCCGGGGGTCGGGTGGTCGCCGGTCTGCGCAAGCGGGCCGGCGACTCCGACGCCGTCGACCGACATCACGAGCGCACCGCCGAGCGGTACGCGGAGCTACTCGGACACTCGAAGGGCGTGCTGATGAAGGCGGGCCAAATGGTCTCGCTCATCGACATCGGCTCCATCGGACTCGATGACGTGTCGCCGTATCAGCGAGCGCTGACCAGATTGCAGGCCGACGCGCCGCCGATGAATGCAGCGTTGGCCCGATCGGTGCTCGAGGCCGAGCTCGGGCTCGCGGTCGAGGCCGTCTTCGCGGAGTTCACCGACGAGCCCATGGCCGCCGCGTCGATCGGACAGGTTCATCGCGCGGTGATGCGCGACGGGCGGCAGGTCGCCGTCAAGATTCAGTATCCCGGTGTGGCAGAAGCGATCCGCGATGATCTCGCGAACACCGAACTGCTAGTGACGTTCCTTCGGTTCATGCGGTCGGCCACGTCGGGCACCATCCCCGACTTGCGTGAGGCGACCGAGGAACTGTCCGCACGAATCTCCGAGGAGCTCGACTACCGCCACGAGGCCGCCAACATCACGGCCTTCAGCGAGCTCTTCCGCGACCACCCCTTCATCCGCATTCCCGAAGTCGTCGCGGAGGCGTCCGCAGACCGCGTGCTGACGATGACGTATCTCGATGGCATCGATTGGGCGGCCGCGCAGCACGTCGACCAGGACCTGAAGAACACCTGGGCCGAGGTCATTTCGCGCATGGTCACCGGCTCCTACCGGCACGGGAATCTGTTCCATGCGGACCCCCACCCCGGCAACTACCGCTTCGGGCTCGACGGGTCGGTGGGGTTCGTCGACTTCGGTTGCGTCAAGGTAGTTCCCGAACTGCAACGCCGACTCATCGTCGAACTTGCCCGCGCCGCCGTCGAGGGCCGCAAGGGCGACCTTCACCGCGCGATGACTGAATCGGGTTTCCTCTCAGCGGATTCCACGCTCACCGCCGAAGATTCCTACCAGTGGTGGGCGGCTTGTGTTCACGAGCTCATGGTCGAGCAGCCGGCCACCTACACCCAGGAAGCCTTCGAACGCGGCGTCCGGGCGCTCATCGACCTTCGTCCCAGCGACCATCCCGTGCGTCGGATGTCGGTGCCACCCGACTTCGTGTTCTTCTCCCGGATCAACCTGTCCATGAACGCGATCCTGTCCGCACTAAACGCCACGTTCCACACCCGCGGTGTGCTGAACGACATGGATGGCGTCGCCGAGCCCGTCTCGGAGCTGGGGAAGTTGCACAACGCCTGGGTCCGCAGCCGCGGGCTGCCGTACGGACTGGATCACCGTGTCCAGTCCTGAGCTCGTGGCGCCACGATTGCCGTGGGACGCCGCGGATCCGCACTCCTACTACGAGGCGCGGCGCCGCGACGGCGACGTGGTGTGGGACGACACCGCGCAGGCCTGGCTGGTGGTCGGCTACGAGGCGGCCCGCGAGGTGCTCGGCGGCTCCGCATGGACCAGCGACCCCGCGGCCAATCCGACCGTGCGCGCCGCCATGGATCCGCTCGGCCTCGAATTCTTCGGCCGGTCGATGCTCGTCACCGACGGTGCCACACATCAACGCCTGCGCGGATCGGTGCGCGACGTGTTCACCCGGACGTTCGTCACGGGGCTCACCGCCGGGGTCGAATCCATCGCGTCAGCCGTGATCGACGAGCCCGCGACGAACGACGAGTTCGACTTCATGTCCCGGGTCGCGTTGCCGCTGCCGATCGGCGTCATCGCCGAGTGGCTTCACCTGGAGCCAGCCACCACCGACCTGCTGGCCGAAATGTCCCCGGTGATCATCCGGATGCTCGGGGCGCTGCCCGACTCGGAGGCGACTCAGGCGGGCACGGCCGCGTCGGCGGCGCTGATGACGGAGTTCCTACCGCTGGCCGCGGATCGCCGGGTGCATCCGCGCGACGATCTGCTCAGTTTCATCGCGGGCGACCCCGACCTCGAGCTCGAGGACGTCGTCATCACCGCGATACTGATCGCCGTCGCGGGACATGAGACCACGGCGAACCTGTTGGGCAACAGCATCGTTCGACTGCTGAGCCCCGAGCGCGACGGCGCCCGGTTGTCCGATCGGATCGACCCGACAGACCCCGGTTCGATCACCGAACTGCTGCGCCTGGAAGGCCCCGTTCAGTCCGCGATCCGGACCGCCACCGACGACACGACGATCGGCGGCGTCGAGATATCAGCCGGCGCTGCGGCACTCGTCGCGGTGGCGGCGGCCAACCGCGACCCGGCCGCGTTCGACGCACCCGACGAGTTTCGACCCAACCGCACTGGACGCGCGCCTCTGACGTTCGGGTACGGCGCGCACCATTGTCTTGGCGCCAACCTGGCCCGGCTTGAGTTCGCCATGGCGCTGCCACGGATCCTCGCTCGTCGGCCGACCCTCGTCGGCACGCCATCGTGGCGGGACACCCCGGCGATCCGCGGGCCCCAACAGGTCGGCATCGTCTTCACGTTGCCGTAGCCGCGCTTGCGGGATCGATGAGGATCTTCGCGTGGCGTTCCGGATCTCCGAGTGCACCGAACGCCGCGTCGACGCCGTCGAGCCCGACCGTGCCCGTGACGAGCGCCGAGGCATCGACCTTGCCCTCGGCTAGCAAGTACAGGCAGTCGCGGAATTCCAGTGGCGTAGAACTGAGTACGAAGCGCAGGTCGATCTCCTTCGCAATCGCCATACCGGGCCGCAAGCGGTCCTCACCCATGCACACTCCGACGACCACGACCCGCGCTTGGAACGGGGCAGCGCCGACGATCCCGTCGATCACGCCGGGCACGCCGACGCACTCGAAGATCACCGGCCGCCTCGGGCTTGCGGCACCGAGCTTGTCGGCCAGGCGGTACACGTGCGCCCAGCCGGGCACCTTGCGCAGCTTCTCCATCGATCCGACGCCGAGTTCGTAGAGCTGCGGCGCCTTCGTCAGGATGCCCTTCTGGGCCGCCACCACGTCATGGGGCGAATCGGTGGCCGGGTCGACGACGACGTCCGCGCCGCATCGCGTCGCCAATGCCCTTCGGCGAGGCGAGAAGTCGCTGGCGATGATGGTGCCGACGCCCTTCGCCTTGAGGTGGCAGATGACCGCCAAGCCGACGGGCCCGCAGCCGACGACCACCGCGACGTCCCGCTTGCCGATGTCGCTACGCCGCACGGCGTGCAGGGCCACCGCCATCGGTTCGGTCAACGCCGCGATGTCAGGGGCAAGGCCGTTGGGCACGACGAAGGTCATCGACGCCTCGGTCAGCACCTGCTCGGCATATGCGCCGGGCGCCTTCGGCGAGAGTCCGGTGAGGTGGACACCGCCACCGGCCCGCAGTAGTGGGAACGCCACCACCGTGGTGCCCGGCTTGAACTCCTTGGCCGCGCCGCGCCCTCGTTCGACTACTTCGCCGCAGAACTCGTGACCCATGACCACCGGGGTGTCGCTGCGCATGAAGCCGTCGTAGTCGACGGCATCCATCACGTCGGTCATCTCGCCCGCGTGATCCTTTGCATGCAGGTCCGATCCACAGATGCCACAGCGCCGCACGTCGAGTAGCAACTGCCCCTCGGCGGGTTGCGGTGACGGCAGGTCGACGACTGACAACGTGCCCTCGAGGCAGCTGACGGCCTTCATGGCGGCTCCTTTGCTCTCCCCAGAGCCTATTGACACGGCGTCGACTACGCCGAAACACCCCTTCCGGGCGAGGCACCACTGCCAGGATCACCTCTCGAGGTAATCGACAATGACGTCAGGGGTTTGCATGGAGCAGTTGTCCGCGTGGGTGGGGGCCGGAATCGTCACCGCGGGAGTCTCGGCGGCATTGCTCGTCGGGGCGGGCGCGGCCAGTGCCGATACCGGCTCCGGTGCTGAGTCGGGCGACTCGACGTCGTCGGGGTCTACGGGTTCCGATGCGGACAAGCCCGACTCGACCAAGGACAAACAGGACGCCGACGCGAAGGACCAGGAGAAGGACAAGCCCGGCTCGGCGGCCGACACCAAGGACGACACCAAGGACGACGAGAAGCCACCCGAGGCGCCGGACCCCGACGACAGCACGTCGGTGACCCCAGCCAAGCCAGACATCCCGAAGAAGAAGTCGGCGGCCGCCAGCGAGCCTGAGGTGACCAAGAAGACCGAGGTAACCGAGAAGGCCGAGGTGACCGATGTTGCCGAGAAGACCGAGGTTGCCGAGACGACCGAACCCGCCCCCGCCATGGAAGCCGTCGTCCACACTGCCATCGAACCGGTCGCGAAACGTGCCGCACCGCAGGCGTCGTCGCTAGCCCCAGCCCTCGCTCCGCCGGCCGCCCCGTCGCTGGTGGGCTTCGTCGGCTCGGTGATCGGCGCCGTCGTCGTCAACGTCGGGTCGGTCGCGTTGAGCGCCCTTCAGGCGGTCGAGGCGCTGGCCTCGGGACCGCCGGTGCTCCCGCCCGGCAGCACGGTCACCGTGAAGGACTCGTGGATCACTTTGGGCACCGGGCAACGCGTCGCCGCCAACTGGTACTACCCCGAGGTCGACGAAGGCGATCCGCCCCCGGACCGGATGATCCTGCTCAGCCACGGCTTCCTGGCGCTCGGTCCGATGTACAGCTACACGGCGGCGAACCTGGCCGAGAGCACCGGCAGCATCGTCGTCACCCCGTCGATACCGTCGAACTTCTTCCTCGGTGACGACTACTGGCTCGGTGGCACGGGGATGGCGTCGGCGATCGCCGACCTGTTCGTCGGTGATCGGGCCGCGCTGACTCAGAGCGCGCTCGACGCCGGCTACGCGACCCAGTACGGACTGGACCCGGCGACCGCGAAGCTGCCGCAGAAGTTCGGCTTGGCGGGCCACTCGCTCGGCGGCAACCTCGTTCCTGGGGTGGCCGGCTTCCTGGCCACGAACGGCGCCGCGAGCGATCTGGTCGGCGTGGTCACGCTCGATGGCGTACCGCTTGGGACCACGCTGACCGACGCGCTCGACAAACTGGACGCCTACGACGCGGCGACTCCTGGCGACCAGTTCATCCCGATCCGCGAGATCGGCGCGCCCGCCAATCTGTTCAACTCGCTCAGCACGCTCAAGGGTGACCTCTCGTCCGCACGCCCCGACCGCTTCACCGGCGTCGAGCTCACCGACGGCGTCCACATGGACTCGATGCGCGGCGGCAACCCGATCATCCAGTTCGCCGCATACGTCGCCGCTGGCTTCCCCGTTCCGCAGAACCCGCCTGCCGTCGACACATTGATGGCTCAGTGGTTCAACGAGTGGTTCGGCGGCGACACCGGAATCGGCGACGACCTGGTGCCCGGATCGACGATCGACATCACCACGCCGCAAGGCACGGCGCACGGCGTCGTCATAGGCGCTGCGCCCGCTGCTACGAAGTCGTTGCGCGGAGTCCTGACCGTCGCGCCGTCGACGCCGACCACCATTCCCGACACGAGTCCGACGCTGGCCACGCTCGCTGGATGAGCGGGCCAACTTAGGCAATCCTTGGTCGGCGCTAGGGTGACGAGAACCGTATTACCGTGCTCGCCGAAGGTGGTTTCCAGTGACTGCTCAACATGCCGATGCCGAAGGGCTGCGTCTGCTCGTCGTCGGGGCGTCGTCGGGGATCGGCCACGCGGTGGCGACCAGCGCCGCCGGGCGAGGTGCCAAGGTAGCCGTCGCCGCGCGCCGCATGGACCTGCTGACGAAGTTGGCCGACGCAATCGGCGGCTCGGCGTACGAACTCGACGTGGAGGACGCGGCGGCCATCAAGCGCGTCGTCGGGGAGGCAGCGGAAGCGCTCGGCGGCCTCGATGCGGTGGTGTTCACCAGCACCGTCGTGCCGTTCGCCCACATCGAGGACACGGACGTCGTCACGTGGATCCACGCGTTCAGCGTCAACGCGGTTGGCGCGAACAACGTGTTGCGGGCCGCGCTGCCGCACCTGTCCGAACACGGCGTGGTGCTCATCGCCTCGAGCAACGACGTCGGCCGTCCGCGCGCGGGAACCGCCGCCTACGACGCCAGCAAGGCCGCCCTTGACGAGGTGCTGCGCGCGTGGCGCAGCGAGCATCCCGACCTGTCGATCGTGCGCGTCGGCATGTGCCCCACCGAAGACACCGAGATCCTCCGCGGCGCCGACCGGGACCTGCTCTCCGTGCTCTTCAAGTCGTGGGTCGAACACGGTCAGCTGCCGGCGCAAATGGCGACCCTCAACGACGTGTCGAACACCCTGGTTTCGCTAGTGACGACGGCGTACTCGAATCCGAGCGTCGTGCCCGAGGACGTCAGGCTTGCTCCGCGCATCACGAAGGCCCGGGTCGACTGATCGTCCGCGTCCGGGTCGGTCCGGCGGACGCTGATACGTTCGGGACGGTGCACACCAAGTTCGAATTCGACTTCGTCACGACTGCCACACCCGACCAGGTCACCGAGTTGATGACCGACTTCTCACCGAACCGGCCGCATCGCTGGCCGGCATTGTCGGAGAAGGCGTTTGAGGTGTATCACGTTGGCGATACCGAGGCCGACATTAGGGAAGGCCAGGACTTTCCGAAGCTGTGGTCAACGTGGCACTACGACTGGTCCACGCCAGGGACGGTGACGTTGACGGTCGTGGACAGTGACGCGATCGTGGTGGGTAGCTTCATGTCGCTGACCGCGACGCCGACAGCCGACGGCGGCAGTTCGGTGCACGCGATGTGGGAACAGACCTCGAAGAATCTCACTGCCCTCGTCGGGGTGACCATGATGCGATTCATCGGCCCGCGGGTGTTGTCGTCGTACTACAAGAAGGTCTACGACGGGCTCGCCTGAAACGGCTCCCTAGCCGACCGAAGCGAGCAGATTCTCCAGCAGTTCCTGACGGTTCTTGTCGCCCCACGCCTCCAGCGGGCGCAATGCCACTTCCAACTCCTCGCCGAGCGGCGTGAGCGAGTACTCGACGCGCGGCGGAATCTCGGGGTAGACCTCCCGATGCACCACGCCGCTGCCCTCGAGCTGGCGCAGATTCTCGGCGAGCACCTTCTCACTGACACCGGTCAACAGCTTGCGGAGCTGGCCGAAGCGTTGCGGCCCGCCCGCAAGCGCCCACATCAAGTGCAGCTTCCACTTACCGCCGACCACATCGATCGCCAGGCTCATGCCGCACACATCGTGAGCTGTGTCACTGCTCGTGTCCACCGGACTCCTTCTGACCTGATTGCGAACCTCGAGGTAAGCAACCCCACCTCAACGTTCGGTCTTCCCGACCCTAGCCGCGGCTATCAGTATTCATCTCGGCGCCGACAACGAACCAACGAGAACCGAAGGGACACACAAATGTCCGAACAACACGCTTCCCGCTCCGTCTCCGTCGTCGGCTTGGGTCCGATGGGCCAGGGCATGGTCCGGGCCTTTCTGGCGGCCGGTGTGGAGGTCACGGTGTGGAACCGCAGCGCCGACAAGATCGACGCCATGGTTGAACTGGGCGCCGAGCCTGCGGCGTCGGTGGCCGAGGCGCTGAATGCCAACGAAGTGTCCGTCCTGAGCCTCACCCACTACGCCGCGATGTACGACGTGCTAGGTCCAGCGACCGAGCACCTGGCCGGCAAGGTGATCGCCAACCTGTCCTCGGATTCCCCTGAGCAGGCGCGCAAGGGTGCCGCCTGGGTCCGCGAGCACGCTGCGCAGTTCATCTCCGGCGGGGTCATGTCGGCCGGTGAGAACATCGCCCATCCGGCGTCGTACATCTTCTACAGCGGTCCACGCGAGGTGTTCGACGCACACGCCGAACTGCTGCGCCCGCTGAGCCCGCAGGAGTACCTCGGAGCCGACGACGGCCTGGCCCAAGTCTTCTACCAGGCCCTGCTGACCATCTTCCATCCCTGGTTATTGGCTTTCGACCAAGCGACCGCGGTCATCGACCGTTCGGGCCACGACGTCGCCCAGTTCGTACCGTTCGCCATCCGCTCCGCGGCCGCCTTCCCCTACTTCATGGAGGAGTTCTCGGTCGCCAACCAGAACGGCGGCTGGGCCACCTTGGCGAGCCTGAAGATGATGGAGGCCGGTGCGCAGCACATCATCGCTGCCAGCGAAGAGGTGGGCGTCGACGCCACCTTGTCGCACACCGCGCAGTCCTTTTGGCGCAAGGCAATTGCCCGCAGTGAAGAGCACGGCCACCCAGTGTCCACGTATGCCCTGATGCACGACGACGCACGCAAAAACCGCCCTTGACTGCGTAGGCAGATGGGCGGTTTATGGCGGAAGGAAGTAGATGGCTTTCGAACCCCTCCCCGGAGACAAAGCGGCTGCTAGACCGCGCTGGCAGTGATCCCCACTGATTGATCTGCCTCGCTGTGAACCACCGCAAGCGCACTCAGTGCTGTTGGCATGCAGTCCTTCGGACCGTCATGGATGAGCACGCGCCATCCTGCTAGCGCCCTGCTGTTCGGAACCCAGTAGTCGGTTTGGCGAGTCACTGGCAGCCTGTCGGCAGCGTCGCTAACCCGGTACGCCAGCTCGTTGTTGTGGGTAATAACGATGAACGGCTGGTCGTGCCAGAAGTAGGCGCAGCCGTGCAATTCGGCGAGGCTCACATGCGGCAGTGCCAGCATATCTCGATCGAAGTGCTCACGAATGGGCATCGATTCCGCCATGCGCAGGATTGCCCTCGCGACCAGGCGCACGCTGGGGTGATCCGCCCACTCGCCCATGATGCGAACGGAATCGTCGCTGCTATTTGGTGATGATTGGTCTATAAGTTGTATTCCTTTCGTTAGTTTGTAGATTCATCACTATGCGTTAACTTGACGAAATGGCCTACCATAACCGGATCTACCGCAGCGAGCGTGCACGACCACCATAAATGCACATTGCCTATGGTAATTTACTTGTTGTCAACTCGGTTTTACGGTATGCGTTTTGTGTTAAAATGAGACTACCGAAGGTGGGGAGAAAACTTCGCGTGGCGTAAAAACAATAATCGGGTTACCAAAGGGGCGGCCATGAATACATTACTTATCTCGTACGACCTAAACAGGCCGCATCAGGACTATCCAAAGCTTCTCAATAAACTGAAGTCCTACGGTACGCGCTGGCACCACCTCGACAGTCTGTGGATCATCAAGACCAACGAATCAGCGAAGGACATGCGGGACACACTGAAACCGCTGATCGACTCCGACGACGAACTGCTCGTCGTTAATATCACCGATGATGCCGCGGCCTGGAGCGGTTTCAACGACAGCGGCAGCAAGTGGCTGAAGGACAATCTGTGAGCGACTGGATCGAAGTTTATGGTCCCGGTAGTGATACCGAGTTTATTATCGGTAGTGCTGATCTCACTCAATTAACCATTAAGAAGAGCCCCAACAGCGAGGTCTTGTACTACTTTTATGACGCCACGGAGCGTCGGCTGATCACCGACTTCGTTCTCCATGATGGTGCCCAAGTATCTACCCTTTGCACCGTTACACTTATCTACGCAGATGGGAAGTACAGTCCCCGGTTCAAGTTTTGGAAAAAGGATAAGCGGCGGGCCACTGTTCTGGATCACCAAGTCGAAGATCCGCGGGCATACAACATTAAGTCGTCAGTGGATATTCGAAAGGGCAACGACAACCTTTGGAAACTGATCAACTTCCTCCAAGGCTGCCAAGATATCTCCGTTCCACGGGATATTTTTAAGGTTGTCAGCGGTGACGCTGCCGAACTTGCCGAGATCTTCAGCACCACCGACAAGCACTCGCTCCTAGAGGCGATCAGGACCGCACTCGGCGAGAACCTAACCCAGGCCGATCTAGACCTGATCGTGAACCGAAAGAGCGTTCTCGACCGTTTCAAACAGAAGCTCACGGATCAGGAGTTCTTCTTGGCTGAACAAACTCGCCTCGGAAAAGTACGGCCCGAGGATGTCTGGCAGCACTTCTTTGAGGAGAACAAGTGGATCTTTGGCTACGGGCTCAACTTGATTCCGTGCGAGAGCTACGACGAAGCCAAACTGGAGCAGATCACCACTGGAGCCAATCTATTCGGCGGCGCAGGTAAGCGCAGTGATGCGGTCCTGCGGATGCGTGGTGCCGTCAGCAGCCTGCTCTTCTGCGAGTTCAAGCGACACGACACACCGCTACTCGCGACGACGCCATACCGCGCACCTGACGTTTACCGCGTTTCAAACGAAGTTGTCGGTGCTGTCTCACAGGTCCAGAAGACTGCGGACAAGGCCGTGCGCGATATCGGCGCATACGTTCGGAGACACTACGAAAAAGATGGCACGCCTGCTGACTTCGAGATCACGACGGTTCGGCCCCGTCAAGTCGTGGTCGTAGGCCAGAGCACCGAGTTCGAGGTTGACGGCTCGCTCAACCCAGAAAAGGTCTCGTCCTTCGAGCACTACCGCCGATCGATCCTCGACACCGAGATTGTCACCTTCGATGAACTGTACGAACGAGCCCGGTTCATCGTCGGTGACTAGTACAGCTGCGGCACAAGGCGCACAGGCACGCAAGTGAGACAACGGGATTCGAACTCACAGAACTACTGTCCTTCGCTGTCTATAAAACAACGGGTTCGAAAGTTCGAACCCGTTGCTGATCTGTTATTGAAAATGATTTTCAATATGGCGGTGGGAACGGGATGGCTTTCGAACCCCTCCCCCGAGACCAAGCGGCTGTTAGACAGCGCCGCTGGCAACGACTACTGATTGGCCTGCCACGTCCTGAACGACCGCACGGCCTGGCAGTGCTGTTAGCAGTCCAGTCCTTCGGGCCCGCGGCGGTACAGGACGCTGTCCGTGAGCGTGCGGTGTACAGAGTCTGCGCGTGTCGAGATCGAGCGTCACCCCCACGCCCTATTGTCAAATCGTCAGTTCAGTTAGCACACAGACAACCTGGAGGGTATCGATGGCTAAGAAACCTGAGAACAGCGGGAAGCGTTGGACAACCGCCGACGATCAGCAACTACGGAAAGAGGCCGCAGGCAATACGCCGACCCGTGTCATTGGGCTTCATATGGGTAGGTCCGAAGACTCGGTCCGCAGCCGCGCCAACGACATTGGAGTTTCCTTGAAACCTACCAACCAAAGCCCGTACGGCACGAAGAAGCGCTGAGACCACCTCTCTTTAGAGTGCACTGCTTGGGCTACTGCACCCGGCGAGTGAGGGTCATGTCGATGAGTGTTAGCCGGGCGACTACCTGACCGGTCCGTCGAGGTGGAACTCTCTCAATGAACGGGTCCACCTCTTTCGCTCGGACGGGTGTTTCGACTGGCGAGTCCCCGATACTGCACCGCCGACGTGTCGCACTGTCAGAAATATTGCGGATCTGAACGACGCCAAAGGACGCACGGTGTCGTCGGTATCCAGTCCTTCGCTTCGGTCGTGGTACGTCCAGCAACTCCCGACACATTGAGGCTCTACGTCACCTGTGCGTACCTGCGCCGATGACAAGGTGGGTTGTGTTCCGTCGTGCAACGATCGCCTCATGATTCTCGATCTGATCCAGACCGTGGCCGCGGTGTCGGTGCCGATCGTGGTGGCGGTCATTGGCTACCTGCTGAACCGCCGGCTCAAGCTGTATGAAGCCAGCCAGTGGCGCAATCAGGAGCTGATCAAAGCGCGGTTGCAGTACTTCGGGCAACTCGCGCCCATGATGAATGACCTAATGTGCTACCTGACCTTCGTCGGCCGGTGGAAGGATCTGACACCGCCCGACGTGGTCGCGATCAAGCGTAACGCCGACCGCCTGCTCTACTCGATCGCTCCGCTGTTCAGCGAGTCCGCCGTCAAGGCCTACCAGAGCTTCCTTGACCAGTGCTTCAGCACCTACGGCCGTTGGGGTGCCGATGCGCGCATCCGCAGCGGATTCAGTCGGCGACGCGACGCCGCCGGGGACACGTGGCGTGCGGAGTGGGACGACCTGTTTACCCACCAGGTAGGTGACGAGATCAATGAGAGCAGCCTGGCCGAGATCCAGACCAGCTACAACAAACTGTTGGCCGCTTTGGTGGAAGACGTGCAGCTACTGGCTCCGCGAGACCGATACGCCGACGGTGACGTCGTTATCAACGCTCACTAACGGCGACGACGCCAATCATCCCAGCGCCTGCCTCGGACTAGTGGACTTCAGTCGATTGCGAACCGCGCGATAAGCTCGCTGACACAATCGGTCACATGTCGGCTCCGTACGGCGATGCGCCGTGGCATCGGGACATTTCCAATGCGGCGCTATTGCATCGGCTCCGGGAGGCGATGGGCGGTTCGGGCAGGCTGCTGATCTTCCTCGGCGCTGGCCTTTCATACGGCGCCTCGAGGTTCACTAGTCGAACTCAGTTCGACTACCACCAATACGACCGCTGGTGGTCGCACGACTTTCCCCTCGCACCGCTGGTTGACGATGATGACGGGTTGCCCTTGCCATCGTGGCCACTGCTGGTCAATCGCATGTGCCGTGAAACCGTGGAGAATTCACCGCCTACGGAACACCGCGCCCTCCGCACATTCTTCATTGAGGAGGGACCGCTCGACTGCGCACAGCTGTTCCGCCAGACAGTTGGGGAGGCGAACTACCGAGAGTTTCTGCTGAGACAATTCGACGCCGCACGCCATCACTTCATCCAGACGACGCCGAGTCACGCCGCGCTGGTCCGACTCGACCTGGCGCTACTGTTCACGACGAACTTTGACGAACTGATCGAAACCGCCTATTTCGAAGCAGGCCAACAACTACGGGTGAGTATCTCGGAAGACCAGTTCAGAGCGCAGCGCGCGCAGCACCCAGCGCACCACTTGGTCAAGTTGCACGGATCGATCAATCAGCCGGAGACGATTGTGCTGACTCGCCGTGACTACGCCGCCGCGCGGGCGGATCGCAACGAGATGTTCAACTTTCTCCGCAGCGAGATGACCGAATCTGCCTTCCTGTTCGTGGGTTTCAGCTTGAGCGACCCGAACTTCAATCTGCTCCACGACGACATCCGCCTGGTGTACGGCATGAATATTCCCGCCTCGTACACCGTCCAGGCCCGCCGAAATCCCGTGAAAGACCGCTACTTGCGATCGATGGACGTCAACACGATCTGGTTGGACAGCTGGAATCAGTTGCCGGACTTCCTTCATCGCATCAATCCGGCAACAGCGGCCGATGATGCAGGCGATGAACCGTCGGACGACAGCAGTAAAGTTCAGAAGGGATAGGTGCAAGGCCACCAGAGTCGCGACCAAATCTCAGTGCGCGGGACCTGCCGACAACAGTCGCGATCTGTGTGTGGTAGGCAGCGTCTCGGGGAACCGACGATGCAATCCGTCGATCAGCCGGTGCGCCTCGTATAGATCGCGCCGCAACTCAGACTGTTGACGGTGATCGTGAGCGGCACCGCGAGCCGACGTGCGGCGACGGCGACGCTCCACCCTTTCGAGCTTGTCCGACACATCGGAAACCTGTTCGTACAGCGCCCGCAGCAGTATCCGCGCCTGAGCTGCTCCCACGTCCTCGCCCATCGTCGGATCGTCTCATCAATCGTTAATGTGTGCGCGCCCGGGCCACCGTGCCGCATCTCGACATCGAGTTGACGGTTGACGTCTGCCAGGCGCAAGCTGACGAGATGGCCGAGATCAGCGAAACGCTCCTGCTTGCCGAGGTTGAGCGGCGGCTGGGTAGTAAGTATTCGGACCTGCCGCCAGACCGGGTGTCGTCTGCGGTCCAGAACGCACACGCACAGTTCAGAGAGAGCCCCATCCGGGACTTCGTGCCGCTGCTGGTCGAGCGGCGCGCCCGCGCTGAGTTGACCAAATCTCCGTAGGCCATCCTTCGGTCGCCCCGCTGATATTCGGCGCCAAGACGATCAAAGTGTTGACCACCAGCCAAAAGGGCAAGAGGAAGAACTTCATCGAGGACTTCGCTCCACCGACGACATCGACTGGCTGGAATCAAGCCTACGGACGGCAACGGAACACAACGGGTGGTAGCCCCCGCGATGTGATTTCTGACTGGATGCGAATCGGCGAAGGCACGCGATTCTCATCGAACCCGACGGGCGGGCAATTGCGCGAGAAACGGGATCTAATGATGCCGCACTTCGGAGCTACTCATGCGATGGCGCGTTAAGTTCAGTGGTGATCGTCTCGCCGTTGACAATTCGGACTTGCCAGCGGTGCATACGCTTTAGTCGGCGCTGCCGCTCTTCAGCTATTCTGCGCGACTGATCGATCAATTCCTGTGACGCTTGCTGCAGATAGGCCTCCGCGTCGGGCACGTAGAGTTTCACTACGTCGCGCGGAAAGACGTCCAAGGCCGATTGAAGGGATTCGCGATTGGCATACGCGAGATCGTGACGAGCCTGCACAGAGAAGCCAGCGATCAAGAGTTTCAAGGCTTTCGCCATCGGATCGACTGTGCCAATGATGAGACCGTTGGACCAAACCAACGCCCGGAGCCCGCCGCCTTCGACCGACACGCCCGCCACTGGCGTCGCAGATCGGAGTTCATCGGGCACCTCGTCGGCAATGCTCCAATGCTCGGTCATCTCCGAACCGACTGACGACACCCGAGTCGATGTGGTAGCCCCAACTCCCAGGATCTCGTCGAAGGGTGTGAGCTCCTCGAAGACGGCGACATCAATTTTGACCGGTGACGCCAAAGCGACAATCCACGGTTGCGGAACCCGGACTCTCCGCCCGGGATCTGCGCCCACTGGCGGAAACTCGCCCATCTGATATCCCAGCACCGGCGTTTCGGCCACAGCCGGAGCGTTCAGTTCGATCACCTGGAGAGCGGACTTGTCGCGCTGATCTTTGATGTTATCCGCGTCGTTCATGGACGTATCCTGCCGCGAGACTTCCAAGCGAAAGGACTCCGCCGCCCAACGCCACCATCCAGCCCACCGGCGTGGTCGCCAAGGCGATACCGCCCACGGTCGACACAAGTAAACCAAGCCCGCCCATTCCTTTGGAAACGTTCGCCCACGTTGGGTCACGGCAGACAGGTTCGCTGATTTTATCGATGTAGAACTGCATACTATTGACGGCTAACGCTGGAGAGATGAGGGCTCCCGTCTCCTGCAACATTCCTCGGAAGTTGAAGATGTTGTTGGCGAACGTTTGGGCGAGCATGTCCGACTGTCTCTCGCCAACCTTGAGCCTCTTCAAAAGATCCGTTTGCTTAGCCTGAAATGGAGTCAGATCGTCGAGAAGGGCTGCGATCTCCGCTTTGTCTTGCACATCGGCTGGCTGAAGCTGTCTCAGCCAACTCCAAAACTCGGTGTCGCCGCTCAACTTCCGAAAGAAGGCACACAACTCTTCGCCCAGATCGCCGAGGCGATCTTTTTCTCGCAGCTTGTCCAGTCGTGCATACGTGCTTGTTAGCCCTGCCAATGCAGTATGGACGTCGAAGCCGGGCGTGACGTCGACCGGTCGGTCGGCAGCATGACTGTCGTCGTCTGCGGCTTCAGACCCTGCCTGTGGAGGCTCGGCTGGAGGTTCAGTCATTGCAGTGCCTCACTGTGCGAGATTGGTTAGGTAGTCGTCAGCGAAGTCGGTGGTGATCTTGACCCACAGCGGCCGGTGGTCGGAAATCTGCCAGGTGCGCCACTTCTGATAGAACTCCAGATCCTCGGCGTCCGCGTCGCCAGGCTCGGGGTTCTTGTCCTTGATCGGCCGCCAGTCGTCCTCATAAAGCGCGATGTCCTCATCGCGGAAGACGGTTTTGAACGGGCGGACGATGCCGCCGCCGGTAACGGCGAAGCGCTTGTCCTTGACCCGTACGGCGATCTGGTCGTAAAAGTGCTCGCCCTCTAGACGGACCGCGTCGCCATCAATGGCGTCCGGCACCTCAAAGCCCTTGCTCTTGAGCGCCTCCATAGTCTTGTGATCCGGGCTCACCACGTTGAAATCCCCGAGCAAGATGTAGTTCTCGATCTGGGTCGGCGTCACCCGGCCGTCGCGTGCGTCGGTCGCGTCCGTCACCTCTTTGACTTCTTTGTCTTGCCGCTTGGCGAAGAAGGCCACCAACCGCTCGATCTCTTGTATCCGCCGCTTCAGCTGCGCGCCGGATTCCGAGCCGTAGTAGATGTGCACCGTGCAGAGGCTGAATTTGAACCAGCCGGATTGGAAGGCAACGAGAAACGGTGAGCGCGCGAACTGCCCGTTGCCGATCGGTGCTTCCGTTGGCTTCAGTTCGGCATCGGCGCGCGAGACGATCGTCTGACCGTCCGGCAGGACGACTTCGCCGGCTATCTTGCGGAAGTAGACCTTGTCCTTGTCGTAAACGAATGCCATCCGTTCGTTGTTGCCACCGGCACCTTCGGTCGTGTCGGTGATGATGTAGTCCCAACCGCCACCGAGGACGTCCATCAACTCCCGGAATCTGCCCAGGCCGCGGTTGACCTCCTGCACGGCAACCAGATCGAAGCTGCTAATCACTTCAGCGAGGTAGTAGATCGACTCTGGTTTGCGCGGTCCGAAACCGAACTTGTTGTCGTCGAAGTCGCGGATGTTCCAGGTGGCGAGAAGCAGCGAGTCGTCTGACCGCTCCTTGCGTACGTCTCCCAGTGCCTTCCGCAGAGCGATAAGCCGCTCAGCGCAACGTTGAAGCCCCGCTTCGTCCTTACCGAACTTGCGTCGCATGCCTGCATAGATGTTCGACACTCTTGCTGCCCCCCTCGGCCCCGCGGCACGCCATGCGGGGCCCACCCCCGCAAACATCCGTACGTGAATACCGCCCCTTGCGGGGAGGCTACGCCTGAGAGCGAGGGTCGGGCGCGACATTCGATGAATAGCGCGCCAACATGCGCTAGATCGGCAGCGACGCTAGTGAGACCAGCGGATGTCGAACCGTGGTCCGTCACTCGACATCGCGCGGGAAGTCCACGCGAGTGGGCTCAGTGAGCCGCCTCGAACGCCTCGACAATGTCTCCCTTGATCCGCCCACGATCAGATACCTCATGGCCGTTCTTGCGCGCCCACTCGCGGATCGCCGCCAGCTGCTCCTTTGATGCCTTGCCATTGGTGCCAACCTTCGCACGGCGGGCCCGGGTGCCACTTACCTTCATCGCCGCATCAACGTACGGCTTCAGCGCCTTATCGAATTTGGCCACATTCGCAGCGGATAGGTCGATCTGATATGCAACGCCTCGAACCGAAAACTCAACGCGCCCGCCAGCGCCTTCAGAAATGTCGGACCCGTCGATATCGTCGATCAGTTGGCGGACAATGCGCTCAGCCATGAGTTACTCCTTCAGGTGATACCCCTCATGTCGCTACGGTACCAGCGGTATCGCAGCACCTCCGCGAGGGGCGCGCCCGCACGCGGCACTTACCAGTGACCGCCGACTGTCGAGCGGCTTGATATGATTACATCGCTGGATTGAGCCTGGTAATACCAGGTCTGGCACTGCCCATCGTTGCGGTGGCCGTGTTGCTCAACGTCATTCCGAGTCTGTTGTCTCGCTATCGAGGCGTCATTCGAAAGGGGGCGATGCGTATGATCGGTAACTCAATGGTAGGTACGGTGCTCAAAGCATCTGCATTTGTCGGGTCGGCTTTCGCAACGAACGTCGCCGCAACTGCAGTGCCAGGCTGAGTCCAGCGCAACGACCGCGCGGCATTAACGGCGAACTTGAGCGCACCGCTAGTGGCGCAAAGTCGTCTCAACATCCTCAACTCGCTGTGTGCGACTCGCTTTTGCGTCGATCAGTGCCGTGAGTCGCCGTCCACCGAACGCGTCGGATTTGCGACACCCACGAGGCAGTCAGTCCAGTCGAGCGACGATGTCGGCAAGCGTGGACTCGATCGCTTCGGCCACGTGACGTAGCTCGATCACATCAAGCCTGCGCTCCCCCGACTCGTACTTGCTGACGAAAGACTGCGGCACACCCAGTCTTTCAGCCACTTGCACCTGGGTCAGTCCGGCATCTCGACGGATCCGACGCAGCAGCGTACAAAGCCGCTGGTACTCGGTCGAGTAGATGGACTTGTCCACCAGACCAGCGCACCTTGCACTTCCGAATATCCCAATTTAGGATATTTCTACGACGGCGACCGGCCGACGGTTCCTCCCATGCTTTCCGCCCTGGCCACAGGGAGATAGGAGATTGGCCATGCCGGCCGCTCACCGCCTCTACAGGATCATCATTGCCACGACGCTGGGAGGGATCGGCATCGTGACGGCGCTCGCCTCCGCCGGACAGGCCGTTGCCGAGCCGCAATGGACCGACACTCAGGTGCACGGCGGGGCCAACGCCGAAGTCCGAGAGTCCGGCTACAACCAAAGGGACTCGACACACGACATGCCGCTGTATCACTCGCAAGGCACCTGGTGCTGTCAGGTGGAGGTTCGCCCGCCCGATGTGGTGGCAGTGCCGCGAGCAACGACGGGAGGCTAGGGCCTTTCCAGAAACAGCAAGGCCGCCAGCCCCGACTTAAATCAGCGAATCGCTGAGTAGGCAATTCCTTCTTGGTGTGGTCGCCCGAGCGTCAACTGGGTAGTCCCACGCGGGACAGCCGCTCTCGATCAGTCCGCTGATTCGTGGTTCCCGATCGGGAGTCGCAGTGCAAGATTTTCTTTGCACCACCCGGGACTTGTGCGGTCAACGCACCAGTCGACTACGAACCTATACGAAGAGAAATGAGGCCCAGAACGACCGCGATGAGGGCAAGGTTGTAAACGGTGAACACAATCTTCTTCTTCCGAGTCCACTTGTAGACAATCTTTGTATCAGGATTCTGCGTGTAGATATCACCAGACCATATGACCACTTCGCCGACGACATTCCATAGCACCGATCCCTGTCGGCGGTATTTCGGCACTCGACTGTAGTCGATGTTGTCGGTGCGAGTGTAGTAGTCGGGACTGTACCTCGGTTCATTCTCAGGAGGATTAGTCCCGATAGCAGGGCTATCGATCCTGTTCTCTGGAGGCACCGGTGCTGACACTGCCGGGTCTGACGATGATGATTGATCGGGGTTACGTAATGGGTCCATTTAAATTCAATACTGCTTTAGCTATTTACTTTCGCATTGTATCATGAATTGATTCATTGGTGCCGACAAATCTATGCTTTCACTTACACGCTTTTAGTCCGCGCATTCATGCCACACTTACGAATGTCGCAAACCGGCACCAGAACACCCGCGGCTAAACGAATCGACGGATGTCTGCAGCAATAACCCTGGTAGCCGTATCGACACTCGTCACTGCGGCTCGTCAGACGACTCACATCGCCCGGCACAAGTTGCGTGCCAGCGCCGCCGGATTGACGGTTGGTCGGGTCCTACGGGCAGCCCGTCCCGCCAAACAACTGCGCGACACCCCGAGTCTTGTACCGGGAGTAGTCACTGAGCAGGTTGGCGAGTCCCCAGCCGCCGCCGTAGTGGTCGACCAGAGACTGCGCTTGCGACGAACTAAGTTCATCGAGGTCTTTGTGGGCCGTGCACTGCGAGACGAAGTTCAAGAAGGCGTCCTGCTCCGCGTTGCTGATTGGCACCCAGAAGGACGCATACGTTTTGGCCAGCTGCGCCGCGATCGAGATCGGGGCGCTCACAATGCTCGCGACGGCTGACCCGGCATCAATCAACCCGCTCAACTCTGTCCCGGGATCGCTTGAGGCATGGCCGACAACCATGTCACGAATACCAAATAGGAATCCGCCGACGGTAAGAAACGTCCCGACCATGCTGTGTTTAATACCGCTGATGAAGTAGCCGCCGACCTCATCAAAAAAGCCTGCAAGGGATACGCCATCGTTCAGATGATTCAAGAAATCAATACCAACAGAGCCGGTTTCATCCTCGATCAATGCTGGGTCATCATCGGTCGTCGCACCGGTGTAGTAGCTCACCGTTACGGACGCGCCCGGAGCGAGATCCCCCACTCGAAAGACGATGCCGATCGCGTCATCCGACGTCGTCGCATACCCAGTGGACTGCCCAAGGTCGTCAAAATCGTAGGGGTTGGTATTGGTGAAGCCCCTCGTATAGACCGTTGCCCTCGGGTCTTTTGAATAGAAGAAGATCACCGCGCGGCTACCGGTCAAGACGTCGTAGGCATCGCCTTCCAAACTCGCCGCCGTCACCATCGCGAAGCCCTCGGTCGGAACCTGTCCGCCGATGGTGTTGACCGTGGTGTTGCTACCGCCGACCGATCGAGTACCGTCCGGATCGAACGATCGCATGAACTCGACATTTTCAAGTGACTCGGTCGACACATTCGTCAGCGTCACTGTCGTCTTGTAAAAGCTGTCGTTGACCTTGAAGGTGTGAACCTGCACTACCTTGAGCACACCATCGACCGTTGCAGTGGACGTTCCGGTAAGCGTGTTGCCAACGGAGCCATCGGCAACAGAAACATTGCTCAGAGCCGTTGCATTGCCCGCCGGGCCGTTGAGTGCGCTAAACCCGGCGTTCTTCGCATCATCGAAGCCGACTGACCACCGTTCTTCCGGGTTGTCGGGAACGTAAAAGTCGAGAGCCGCGTCGGAGCCGGTGCCAAACCCATCGACGTCGTAGCTGAGACCGATGCTGTTCGGGTGACTGCCGGGTGGAGTGCCCCCAACGAAGCCGTCGGGCTTATTACCCGACGTGCCGAACGAGCCGACGGAGCTGAGGCCGAGTTCGATGTAGTTTCCGCCGAGAAATAGCTCATTCCCGCTTACCTCATGGCGCGGTCCAACAGCTGTCGCGCTGACCACCGCCGCAAGCGCCAGGGGCGAATCGGGTGGAGTCTCGTCGTCCGTCGCAACGAGTGCAGATGATCGTGCGCTCAGAGCGGTCGTGGTTGGCGTATCCGAAACGACAGACCGCTTGAGCGAAGCAGTGGACATCGCCGGCTCGGAGTGCGTCGGCTTTTTGGAAGGGTTGTCATGAGAACTCTTGGTTTTGATTTCGAGAGCGGACGACTCCTCAGCGAGGCCGTCGCGCCGGTCCTCAGGCCCATCCTTACTGCTGTCTTTCTCCTTGTCCTGCAGACTCTCTCGCGTCTCAGTACCCGAGGTGCTGGTGGAATTCTCGTTGTCTGCAGGAGAATCCGATGCACCGGAAGAAGGTCCGCTGGTGTCACTCTTCGAGGAAGACGAGCTGTCACTTGCAGAGCCGTCTTCCGCGTAGGCAACACCTGAGCCAACGGATAGTGCGGCCCCGACGCCGAGCGTGACGACGCCGGCTCCCAGCCACGCGTACGGCTGAATCCTGCGCGCGGGTCGGATGCGATGCCGGCCCCGACCCGACCTGCCGATGGATCGACCGTTCGACGAATGAGCCCCCATGAATAATCTCCCCCGTACGCTCCCGATAGATCACTCCCCCTCAGGAGCCACGTATTTTTACCACAGTGTCAGCAAGTGTGCGGCGCAGTGAACTATTCCGTTTTCGAATGCGCCCCACCAAGTGAACGAGAGTTTGCCGCAGTGCAGCCAGCAGTGGTGTCGCTTGGCGGTGCGTTCGGAGATCCGGCCAGCGTCGACTGGCCTCACGGCTCGCATACGCTGCTGCTAGTCGGCCTAGTCGACGGGTTTCTTGCACCGATCAGACCCGCCTTGCACCAGGCAATATCCTGATTTAGGATATTGCCTGCGGCGACCATCTGGCGGCGGTGTATCGGACGAAGGGTGGGTGATCGACATGGGTGGAGGCAGTGGCTTCCTCGGCGGCGGTAGCGGCGTCATCTGACGCGCAGTGAACCGACCACGGACGCCCGTGACACCAAATCCACGGTGTCACGGGCGTTTTGGTGTCACCCGAACCACCGCGCCCTACGAACCGAAGATGATCCCGAGGACGGCGCAGGTGCAGACGACAAGGGCGCCAATCGCAACCATCTGACAGACGGCGGCGGCGATAAGGAATCCGACCTTGATCGACGTGCCAGCCCGCAGGGACAGGAGCACCCGAGCATTGAGGTCGGCCGTCACGTTCCGCGCGTCGACCTCATTATCGCCCCAGTGATCATCGACCATCGCCTTAAGCGTCTCGGCGTCCGTGACTTTGAAGCGCCAGGGCAATCCCGCCATCACGGCGCAAAAGGCACAAACGAGTAGCGCCAGCAGTGCCGCCGCGAGAAACGCCTTTGCTGAGCCGTTTAGCGTAAGCGTCTCGGTGCCCGTGAGTACGGCGAACACCGCCAACACCAACGTGACCAGCCCGCCGGTTCCCGTGAGCGCCGAGCCGGCCCGATCGTTAACCGACTTGCGTCGCTCGTTCTCCGCCAGGAGTTCTGCTTTCAAGAACTCGGCATAGACGATGCCTTGCTCGGCCATCAGCCCGATAGCTCAGCGACCGCGCGAGGTACCAGGACGCCGCCGAGGACGGTCGGTTTCCGGCTCCTGGCTGTAGGTGCCCTTCTGGGTCTTGACCCACGACTTGTCAGGTGGCGGACGCGGCGGCTCCTTCGATTGCTGGTCATCCGCGGTCCCCTCGGTCGTTTCGTCGCTCATGGCCGCCTCCTATCGCGAGGATTCACCGGGTCGCGCTGCGCGAATGCGTGTTCAGTCCCCGTCCAGTCTCGGTTCGGGGGAGGCCTCAGTTGCTCACCCCCGCTAGGTGGTGGAGGCGGAGGTTGTGGTGGTGGCGGCGGGGTTTGTGGAGGTTCCGACTCGGCCATAGCACTCCTTCGATGGGCGCGGCGCTAACCGCGAACGGTTACGTTCATTAGAGCAAGCTGGTCAGACAATTTGCGCCACTGACCATCGTCATCGCAATTCAGAACGTTGGCAGCGCCAGCAGGTTGTCGTTCCAGATGCCGTTGGCGTGAGTTCGCAAGTACCGCGGGGTGGCATCAACAACCCCCACCTGCGACCGCGAACTTGTTCCCTGCACCCAGGCGGACCCGCCTTTGTCGATCCACTCGACCATCACTTCACGCGAGCTTTCGCCGACCGAACCATCTTGATCTGACATCCACTTCACATCGGTGATGTGCTGATTCGTGTATCCGCCTGGCGACATCCGGCGGTGAGTTACTCGTACTGACATATGTATTCCGTTCCGTCGTTAAGGCATACGTGCTAGTCGCTTTATAGCACGGCCAACCGACATCTCTGACCTGCATAAATCTATGCACATGTCGCGCAGCATCCGCCCCCAGGAATATCCACAAGCATTCCGCTATTCATCCACAGATCTATCCCCAGGAAAAATTGTTGCGTAGGCAAGAATAAGCGGAATTGATATACTGCTCTTAGTGCATGCGTGATCCGCTTCAAAGAATCCACAACATCAAATTGGCCCTGATCGCCGTCAGTGTCAGCTTCGTTGGATTCGCGCTTATGGTCTTCGCCCGCTGGCTGGACGGGCAGCCAGCCCTCTCCGACCTAATGTTCTTCCCCTGGGGCGAAGTCGGCGGCACGCTCTTTACTGCCGGCCTCCTCG
>Ga0070668_100000468_pt1 | contig 26737 bp, 30 predicted proteins | sample KBSS43metaG_FD_64661 | JGI IMG/M metagenome (GOLD analysis project Ga0070668, IMG submission 64661) | Switchgrass rhizosphere microbial communities from Kellogg Biological Station, Michigan, USA - KBS S4-3 metaG | ecosystem: Host-associated > Plants > Roots > Rhizosphere > Soil ...
GAACATCGCCATGCCGCCGCCGCTGACCGCGGACGGCCAGGTGACCTACGCCGACGGCACCAAGCCGACGATCGATCAGATGGCGACCGACGTTGCGGCCTTCCTGGTCTGGACGGCCGAGCCGAAGCTGGAGAATCGCCACCGCACCGGTATCGCGGTGCTCATCTTCCTGCTGATCGCCTCGACGCTGACCTACTTCGCATATCGCAACATCTGGTCGGGCGTTAAGCACTGACATGGGCGAGGCGACCTCAACCGCGGGTCGCCTCGGCCTCATCGGCGGCAGCGGCCTCTACAAGATGGCCGCGCTCGCGGACGGCCAGTGGGTGTCGGTCGACACTGCCTGGGGCAAGCCGTCGGACGACCTGCTGCTGGGTGAGATCGCCGGGCGAGAGGTCGCCTTCCTCCCGCGCCACGGACGCGGGCATCGCATTGCGCCCGATGAGCTTCCGGCACGCGCCAACATCGCTGCCCTGAAGGCGGTGGGCTGTACCGAGATCCTCGCCGTCTCGGCCGTCGGATCGTACAAGGCCGAACTGCCGCCGGGCCACTTCGTGATGGTCGATCAGTTCGTCGATCGCACGACGCGCGCCGGCCGCTCCTACTTCGGGGAGGGCGTCGTCGCCCACGTCGCGTTCGGCAATCCGACGTGCGGCCGCTTCGGACGGACGGTCGCCGATGCGCTTGGCGCGCTTGGGCTGCCGCACACGGTCGGCGGGACGATGCTGGTGATGGAGGGTCCGTCCTTCTCCACCCGGGCGGAGTCGCTGGCTTACAAGGCGCAGGGCTTCGACGTCGTCGGCATGACCGGCCTGCCCGAGGCACGGCTCGCCCGCGAGGCGGAGCTTTGCTACCAGTCGGTCGCGATGGTCACCGATCTGGATGCCTGGCACGACAATCACGTCGACGTGGCCGAGGTGATCGCCGTGCTCACCGCCAATGCCGAAAAGGCGCAAGCGCTTGTCGGCGAGGTGGCGCGCCGGTCGGCGCCGCACGAAGGCGCGTGCTCCTCCGGCTGCGACACCACGCTGGATACCGCGATCATCACCGCGCCCGACGCCTGGCCCGAGGATACGCGCGCCAAGCTCGCTACAGTTGCACCGAGGATATTCGGATGAGCGGCAACGATGATCTCAAGGCGCTGATCCGCACCATTCCGGACTTTCCCAAGCCGGGAATCATGTTCCGCGACATCACTACGCTGCTGCTCGATCCCCACGGGCTCGCGCAATCGGTGTCGCGGCTGGCGGCGCTGCACGAGGGGCCGATCGATCTGGTCGCCGGAATCGAGGCGCGGGGCTTCATCTTCGGCACGGCGGTGGCGCACGCGCTCGGCACCGGCCTGGTGCTGATCCGCAAGGACGGCAAGCTGCCGGGGGCGACGATCGCCGTCGATTATGCGCTGGAATATGGCGAGGACCGTGTCTGTCTTCACGAGGATGCGATCATTCCCGGTCAGCGCGTGCTGCTGGTCGACGATCTGATCGCCACCGGCGGGACGGCGCTGGCTGCGATCCGACTGCTCCGCAAGGCGGGCGCGGAGGTCATCGGTTCGGCGTTCGTGATCGATCTGCCCGATCTCGGCGGCGCGGCGCGGATCGAGGCCGAGGGCGTTCCGGTCGGCACGCTCGTGGCGTTCGAGGGGCACTGACCTCGGCGTCCGGGCTGGCTACTTCCCTCGGTGTGGCGCCTCCACAAACGGGCTCGGCGTTGCTAGGAATGGACGGGCGGATTTCGGTGTAGCGCGCCTCACAGCGTCCAGCGGTCGCAATCGCCCTCGAACGCGAGCTTGCGCCAGATCCCCTTGATGTCGGCGATCAGCCCGCCGTCGTTGACGAGCCTGCGCACTGCGCTCGCGTCCATCGCCTTGTACGAGCGGTGCGGCACCGCGGCGAGGACCATGTCGTAAGCCCGCTCGCACGCGTCGGGATCGAGCGACAGGCCATATTCGTGCGCCGCCTCGCGGCTGTCGGCAAGCGGATCGTGGATCGTCACGACGTGGCCGAGCTCCTCGAGCCGGACGATGACGTCGACCACCTTGGAGTTGCGGAGATCGGGCACGTCCTCCTTGAAGGTCAGGCCGAGGCACAGCACCGATCCGGCTTTGCCTCCGCGTCGGGCATGGAGCTGGTCTGCGATCCAGACGCCCATGCCGTCATTGATCGACCGGCCCGAGAGGATCACCTGCGGATCGTGATCGAGCTGCTGCGCGCGATGGCTGAGATAATAGGGATCGACGCCGATGCAGTGGCCACCGACAAGTCCGGGGTGGAAGTTCAGGAAGTTCCATTTGGTGCCCGCGGCGTCGAGCACGTCCCAGATCGACAGGCCGAGCTTCGCGAAGATCTGGGTGATCTCGTTCATGAAGGCGATGTTGATGTCGCGCTGCGCATTTTCGATCACCTTCGCTGCCTCGGCCGCCTTGATCGACGCGGCCTTGAAGGCCCCTGCGCTGGTGATCCGGCCGTAGAGCCCCGCAAGCCGCTCGGTGACCTCGGCGTTCTCGCCGGCCACGACCTTCACGATGCGATCGATCGTATGCTCGCGATCGCCCGGATTGATCCGCTCGGGGCTGTAGCCGAGGAAGAAGTCGACGCCTCGCTTGAGTCCCGAGAGCCGCTCGAGCTCGGGGCCGCACACGTCCTCGGTCACGCCCGGATAGACCGTGCTCTCGTAGACGACGAGCGTCTGCCGGCCGCCACGAATGAGCTGACCGACCGTCCGCGTGCCGCGCATCAGCGGCCCGAGATCGGGGTGGTTGTTGGCGTCGACCGGAGTTGGCACGGTGACGATGTAGATGTCGGCGGCCGTCGCATCGTCTGCGCGGCTGGTGAGCAGCAAGGGTGACGCCTGCATTCGCTCGCGATCGATTTCGCCGGTGCGATCGTAGCCCGATCGCAACTCCTCGATCCGGCTGCGATCGATGTCGAACCCGGTCGTCTTGAGATGCTGGGCCATCGCGACCGCCAGCGGCAGCCCGACATAGCCAAGGCCGATCACCACGACATGAGGATCGGAGGGGCTGTTCATCGATCGTCCCGGGGCTGAAGTCTGCGGATGTGCGTGCGCGGAGGATGACGTGCGCGGCTTGAATTTCGATTAACGCGGCCATAGCCAAGGCGCGCGAAACCGGTATCGCCGCTGCGCGTTCACCGGTCGCCCATGTCAGGAGAATACCGATGCGCCCGTTGATCGCCGCCACAGCCCTGATCGCCTTTGGTGCGTTGCCTGCCTGTGCGATGGAGAGCGAGACGCCCGCTTCGGCCTCGCGCATGGCGCATCCGGACGCGGTTGCCACGCTCGCCGACGCGTCGGGCGCGGCCAAGGGCACTGCGAGCGTGTGGTCGACGGGGCATGGCTTGCGCATCCTCGTGCATGCGACCGGGCTGCAACCGGGCACCTACGGCCTTCACATTCACGCTGTCGGCAAATGCGAGGGGCCGGCGTTCGCCAGCTCAGGCGCGCACTGGAACCCGACGATGAAGCAGCATGGGCGCGACAACCCGGCAGGCGCGCACGAGGGCGACATCCCCAACATCACCATCGGTGCTGACGGCAGCGGCGAGGTCGATGCCGAAATACACGGCGCGATGCTGAGCGGCAGGCCGGAGGCCCTGCTCGATGCCGACGGCGCGTCGGTGATGATCCACGCCGCCGCCGACGACTATCGGACCGATCCTTCGGGCAACAGCGGCGCGCGGATGGTCTGCGGCGTGTTCGCCGCACACGCCCACGGCCACTGATCAGACGACGACGAGGCGATCCTCGCCGAGCGCGGCCATCACGCTCACCATGCCGCCGAACGAGACGCGGGGATCGAAATCGTCCGGAACCGCGCCGGTCATCGCCATGCCCGATTGGCAGAGGACGACGTGCACGCCTTGCCCAAGCGCCTCCTCCCAGAGCTGGGGCAGGGTGGGAAGGCCAGCATCGGCATAGGCGTCATCCTCCCAGCCGCGGATCGGTTGGCGGACGATCGAAACCGCTTCGCCGTCGAGGAAGATCGTGGCGCTGCCGCCGAGAGCCGCCTGCGCCGCCGCCATGCCGAGCGCGCTGCGGAACCGCTCCGACGAGATGTCGGCGACTATGATCGTCAGCCCGCGCACGAGCAGCCGGGATCCTTGGGCAGCCGCAGCGTGCGGAACCGCAGCGACAGCGCATCGACGAGGAGGAGCCGGCCCGCGCTGTCCTCGCCGAATCCGGTAATCGCGCGGATAGCCTCCATCGCCGCAAGACTGCCGAGCACGCCGGTCAAAGCGCCGAGCACGCCCTGGTCGGCGCAGCTTGCGTCGGGGCGATCGGGATCGTCCCCGACGAAACAGCGGTAGCAGGGTTTGTCCGCCTCCCATCCGCGATAGAGCGCGAGCTGTCCCTCGAACTGCCCGACCGCCGCGGAGACCAGCGGGATCCGCAGCCGGCACGCGGCGTCGGCGACTGCAAGGCGCGTCGCGAAATTGTCGCAGCCGTCGACGACGACATCATGGTCGTCGAGAAGGTGCCCCGCATTACCGGCATCGATCCGCAGGGCGCGTGCGATCACCCGCACGTCGGGATTCAGCCGGGCGACGGCGCAAACCGCCAGCTCCACCTTCGGCCTGCCCACGTCATCGCTGCCGAACAATGTCTGCCGTTGCAGGTTCGAGAGCGAGACGTCGTCGTCGTCGATCAGGGTGAGTTGCCCGACGCCGGCGGCCGCGAGATACTGGATTGCCGGCGACCCGATCCCGCCTGCGCCGATCACCGCGACTTTCGCGGCCAGCAGGCGCATCTGCCCGGAGCCGCCGATTTCCTTGAGGACGATGTGGCGGGCGTAACGATCGAGCTGGGCGTCGTTCAAGCTCACTGACCGGGTTCGGCACCGAAAGCTTGATCACGGATCAGCCGAGCCTGTTCCACGCCCCGGCCGTAAGCGTTCGCGTCATGGAGGGAGGAGGGGGCGATCCTGACCAGCTTGTCCATGAGTCTTCTCTAGCAAAACGGCGCGCGCGCGTCACCGGCCGGTGGAGCCGAAGCCGCCCGCGCCGCGCGTCGTCTCGTCAAGCTCGGCCACTTCGGAGAAGGCCGCGCGCTGCACCTTCGCGGGGACGAGCTGGGCGATGCGCTCGCCGCGCGCGATCACGAAGGGCTGATCGCCGAGATTGATCAGGATGGCCTTCACCTCGCCGCGATAATCGGCATCGATCGTGCCCGGCGTGTTGGGCACGGTGACGCCGTGCTTGAGCGCTAGCCCCGATCGCGGGCGGACCTGCACCTCATAACCTTCGGGGATCGCCACCGCGAATCCGGTCGCGACCGCGTGGCGCCCGCCCGGCGCGATCGTCACGTTCTCCGCCGAGACGACGTCCATGCCCGCTGCATGCGCCGTGGCATATGCGGGCAGCGGCAGGCCTTCGCCGTGCGGCAAGCGCTTCAGGCGGATCGTGATCGTCATGGTGCCAGCGCCTCCGCGATGCGCTCCGCCAGCCTGGTCGCGACCGCCTCCTTCGGCATCCGCTCCCAGCTCTCGACGCCGTCGGCGGTGACGATGTGGACAGTGTTCGCCGTGCCCCCCATCACGTCGCCTGACACATCGTTGGCTACGATCCAATCGGCGCCCTTGCGCGCGCGCTTGGCGGTCGCATGGGCGATGACTTCCTCGGTCTCGGCAGCGAAGCCGATCAGCAGGCGCGGGCGCCGCACGCTCGCGCCGAGGGTCGCCAATATGTCGGGGTTTTCGGCGAGGACGAGCTCGGGCGGGCCGCCCGCGCCCTTCTTGATCTTCTGCCCCGTGGCCGCGACGTGCCAGTCCGCGACTGCCGCCACCATCACCGCCGCATCGGCCGGCAACGCGCCCTCGACTGCCTCCGCCATCTCGCGTGCGGTCTCGACATCGACGCGCTGGACGCCCGGCGGCGTGGCAAGCGCGACGGGCCCCGCAATCAGCGTCACGCGCGCGCCAAGCGACGCGATCGCCGCGGCGATCGCGAAGCCCTGTTTTCCCGATGAGCGATTGGCGATGTAACGCACGGGATCGATCGGCTCGTGCGTCGGCCCGGCCGTGACGAGCACGTGCTTGCCGGTGAGCGGACCGCCTCCGCTGAAGTGCCGATCGATTGCGGCGAGGATGGCCTGCGGGTCGGGCAGCCGCCCCGGGCCATATTCGCCGCATGCCATCGGCCCCTCGTCGGGCTCGATCACCGCAACGCCGTCCGCGCGAAGCCGCTCGACATTGCGGCGCGTGGCGGCATGGCCCCACATCCGCACGTTCATCGCCGGGGCGGCGAGCACCGGCTTGTCGGTGGCGAGCAGCAACGTCGTCGCGAGGTCGTCGGCAATGCCCGCGGCCATGCGCGCGAGCAGATCGGCGGTGGCGGGACAGACGACGACCAGATCGGCGTTCCGGCTGAGCTGGATATGCCCCATCTCGGCTTCGTTCTTCAGATCCCACAACGTGGTGTGGACCGGCTGCTCGGCAAGCGCCGCGAACGTCATCGGCGCCACGAAATGGGCTGCCGCATCGGTCACGACGCACGTCACGCTGCCGCCGCTCTTGCGAATCAGCCGGATCAACTCGCACGCCTTATAGGCGGCGATTCCGCCACCGACGATCAGGAGGATGCGCTTGCCCGTCACGAGGCGCCTCATGCCGTGCCGATGCGTGCGAGTCGAGAGGGGGGTGTGACGCGCCGCACTGCCGAAACGACTTCGCGCTGTCATCCCGCAGGTGTAGCGTGCAGCGGGGATTCGAACGCGGTCAGCTTCGCCGAGTCCTCCAAGGAAGGCTTCCGACCGGAAAAGCCGGCGGGTGCGAAATCCATGCGTGGTCGCGTGCGAGAGGGAAGACCGGGTCCACCTCGAGTGTCTGTTGGCGTCATCGGCCTCGCGTTGCCGATGGTTGCCGCGTGCAATTCATGAGGAGACGAAATCGATGACCAGCATCACCAACGGCACGGCTTCGCGCCGGAAGTTCATCGGCGGCGCCACGCTTTCGGCCGCCGCCCTCTACCTGCTGGACGGCAACGGCCGCGCCGCAGCGATGATGACGGCGAGCAGCGGCGACGTCGACATCCTCAACGTCGCGCTCGGCCTCGAGCATGAGGCGATCAACGCCTATCAGCTCGGTGCGCAGAGCAATCTGCTGAGCGCCTCGGTGCTGCCGGTCGCCGTGCAGTTCCAGAGCCACCACAAGGCGCACCGCGATGCGCTGATCGCCGCGATCCGCCAGCTCGGCGGCACGCCGGTCGCCGAGAAGTCGCTCGCAACCTATGCGACCGAGCTCAACGCGTCGTCGCTCCACGATCAGACCGGAGTGCTCGCGCTTGCCCAGCGACTCGAGCTGGGGGCGGTCAACGCCTATCTCGGCGTGATCCCGAGCCTCGCCAGCAAGGATCTGGGCAAGGTGTGCGGCCGTCTCGCCGCGGACGAGACGATGCACTGGACGGTGCTGACCCAGGCGCTTGGCGGAACGCTGCCGGCCAACGCACTGACCTTCGGCGCCTGACGCGAACGGGGCGCGGTCGGGCCGGCCGCGTCCCTTCGCCATTTACGGAGACCCGACGATGCGGCGGACGAGTTTCGCGCTGATGATGTTGCTGCTGCCCGGAACCGCGCTCGCCCAGGCGCCCGTGGGCGTCGTCGTGCACGGCCAGACGCTGTACGAGAGCCGCTGCGGCGGCTGCCACTCCATCGACACCAACCGCACCGGGCCGAAGCATCGCGGGGTGATCGGCCGGCGGGCGGGATCGATCGCGGGCTACGATTACAGCAATGCGCTCAAGGCGGCGCGCTTCACCTGGACGCCGCAGCGGATCGATCAGTGGCTGCAGGGGCCGTCGCGCCTCGTGCCGGGCACGAAGATGTTCTTCACCGTATCGGACCCGGCGGACCGGGCGGCGATCATCGACTATCTGCGAACGCAACGTTGAGCGCGGCGCGGGCGGAACTCAATCCGCCCTGATCGCCTGCACATCGACGACCCCGCCGTCACCCGTTTCGCCGACGATGCGGACACGCTTGCCGACGAGATCGACTGGCGTTCGCCCGAGCCTAAGCAGCAGCGTGCCGCCTGTGTCGCGCTTGAGCACGAAGCCGCCGCCTTCGCGAAGCAGCAGGCCGCTCTCCTCAATCACGGCCGAACCGTTCGGCGACCGCGCGGCGAAGGCGGCGGAACAGCAGCAGCGCAACCGCGCCGGCGACCGCGCTCGCGACGGCGACGATTGCGAGGATCGCCGCCAGCCAGAGCATCGCATCGAGCAGGATCTTGGCGATCATCGCCAGCGCGACGGTCACGTGGATCATCGGGCTTCATTGCCACAGCGGAGTCCCGATCGCCAGTTCACGGCTCATTCAACCGCGCCATGCGTTTATGCGTTCCGTGCAAGACTCTGTTTGGAGAGGGAAAATGCGTTTCCCCAAAACGATCATCCTCGCGCTGGCGGCGGGCGTTTCGCTCGGCGGCTGCATGTATGACGGCTATGGCTCTGGCGGGATCGACGCCGGTTACGGCTATGGCGGCGGCTATTATGACGATCCCTATTACGCCGGCGGCTCGCCCTACGGCTGGTGGGATGGCTATTATTACCCCGGCACCGGCTATTATGTGATCGATCGCGACGGCCGCCGGCACAGGTGGAACGATCGGCAGCGCCAATATTGGGAGGGACGTCGCCACCGCGGCGACGGCGATGGCCGCTGGAGCGAGGCCGATCGCCAGCAATGGCGCGATCGTCGCGAGCGCCGCGATGCTACCGCCGGGCGGGGTGTCTGGGGCGGCGTCCGGCCCGATGCACGGCCTTCCCCCGACGGTCGCTCCGATCGCGCAGGTCGCTGGCGTGATCGCGCGGCGGCCAGCGGCGCGGTGCAGGGCGGTGGCTGGCAAGGCGATAGGCAGTCTCCGCGTTCGGGGGCGCGCGGATTCGGCGGCGCATCCAGCCCTTCCGGCGATCGCGCGGCTGCGATCGCGGCGGCGAGAGCACGCGCCGATCTGCGCGCGTCGCCGACGTTGCGGCAAGAGCGGAGTCGCGGTGGTGACGCGCGCGCCGCCCCGCCCGCCCGGTCAGAGCGAGGGCGCGGCCGCGGTCGCGAACGCTGAGCCGTCGATCACGCTGACCGGCAGTCGCCTTCTCCGTCGCCGCACGGGGCCGCCATATGGTAATCGGCAGCCTCGATCGCCTGGTCAGCGTGCTCGATCGATCCGCCGGACGGGTGCGAGCGCGTTGCAGATGTCGAGCGCGCCCGCCGGGCGGACGAAGAAGGAGTCGCTGCGGCTGGCTCGCGCGCGAACCCATTCGCCGAAGCTCGGCGCGTTGCTGCGCATCACCTCGAAACGGGGGCGTTCGGCGGCCGCGATGGCACTTGCCAGCCTGACGCGACGGATGCCGATGCGCTGCGTCGAATCGGTGTAGAAGCCCAGCGCCCCGGTACCGCGCGGCCGCGCCGCCAGCGCCTCGATCCCGGCGAGCACCCGGCCGACGAGCGCGATGTTGCGATCGAGATGACGCGGCGCGTGGCCGATCACCGCATAGAGCTCGGCTCCGGTACCGCTGTCGGGCGGCAGATCGCGCCCGGCGCCGACCATGCCGTAGCAATGCACCAGCCAGCTTCGCTCGCCGTCGCTCGCCACGGGCCAGCTTGCGGAATGCCCCGTGGCTTCGGCGTAGGCATCGCGGAAGCCGAGCGGCACGAAGGGCAGCCCGGCCGAGGGCCGCTCATATTCCGCAGGCGGGCTGGCCACCATTCGCGGCGGCAACGGCTTGGCCTCGCTGGCGTCGCCCCATTGCACGACATAATTGTCCTGCACGCGATTGATGCTGGTGCCGTCGAACCAGCCGGCCTCGACCAGCCGGACGATGTTGGCGACGTGAACCGGCGCGAACTCCGGCGCGAGCTCGATCACCACGGTCGCGCCGTCGGCCAGCTCCATCACCATCATCCGTGCAGGATCGATTTCGGCCCAGGACGGCGCGGGCGCGGCTTCGACGATCTCCGCAGGCGTGGCTGCCGCTGCCGCCGCTCCGGGCACCAGCGTGGCCAACAGCGCGAACGCGAGCCATCTCGGGTTGGTAGCCATGCCGCGCTTGTGCCATGGCGGACCGGCTTGCGGAAGCGGCAGTGGAACGCGCATGCTGCCGGCGGCGAGACAAAGGGGAGGGGGCGATGCTGCCCGAGGACGATGATCAGCCGCTCGGCCGCCGCAACAGCGAGGCGACGCTTGCTCGCCTGCTCGATGCGATGATCGAGCATCCCGAACGGCAGGCCGAGCTTGCCGCCGAGCTCGAGGACATCTTCGGCGAAACGCGCGCTCCGCTGGTTCTCGACATGTGCGGCTTCTCGCGCACGACGCGCCGCCACGGCATCGCGACCTTTCTCCTGATGATCCGGCGGATGCGGCGCGTCGTCGCGCCCGCGGTGGAGGCGGCCGGCGGGATCGTCGTCAAGGGGGAGGCGGACAACCTCTATTGCCTGTTCGACGATGCGCCGGCTGCGGTGATCGCCGCGCGCGACATCATGGATCGCCTCGACGCCGCCAACGCCCAGCTCCCCGAAGCGCAGCGGCTCTATGCGGCGATCGGCATTGGCTATGGCGCCATCCTCAACATTGCCGGCGAGGACCTGTTCGGCGACGAGGTCAACCTCGCGAGCAAGCTCGGCGAGGACATCGCCGAACGCGGCGAGATCCTGCTGACCAAGGCCGCCCACGAGCGGTTGGAGGAGGGCTTGCACGCCACCCGGCCAGAAAGCGTGGCCGTTGCCGGCCTGCAGCTCGACTATCACGCGCTCACCGCATCCCACGATCTTGCGCCCGGCGGCCCGCCGCTTTAGGGGCGTGCGTTCCAGAGCATAGCGGAGCGGTGGCCGAGTGGTCGAAGGCGCTCGCCTGGAAAGTGAGTATACGGCAAAACCGTATCGAGGGTTCGAATCCCTCCCGCTCCGCCAAATTTTCTGCTAACATATTGACAGATATGTATAAATATCTCGTCCTCATTAGCCCAACATACATAACGCCCCACATTCGTTGCCGGCTGCTCGTGGTATGCTGTCGTATGCCAGCGCCCAATCGACTCAGAGACATGGCCTAGCGAAATGGGCAGGCCTGACCCGGCGGTTAGGAGGAAAGCGCCGTTCCGGATTCAAGCGATGGGAAGGGAAGGTTTTGTTACTAGACGCCCACGCACGTCTGGAGCATGTGGTTCCTTTATGACTCAAGAAGCAAAAACGATCGTCGTGCTCATCGCGCTCGCCGAGGAGTACGCTGGGTTCCAAGCTATATTCGAAGTGAAAACGGATAGAAGTACGACGACGCAATTGCGACTCGAGCACCATACAGGCCGAGACGATATCCGGGTTATATCGGTCCTCGCCGAGCAGATGGGCTCGCAGAGCGCTCTGATGTCCGCTAGTCAGGCTATTGAAGATTTTTCGCCCGACCTTGTCGTAGTTCTCGGAATAGCGGGTGGTCTGTCATCAGACGTAATGATCGGTGACGTTTGCATATCTAATGAAATATTGGATGTTCTTCATAACACGAAAGTGATGGACAAAAACGGTTCGCCCGACATTACCTTTGCGCCTGATTTTTACAACATAGATGCGGAGTTAGTATCTAGCTTTGTCTTCTTTCGAGTGCATCCCGGTTCGGCGGCATTTTACACGACGTGGCGCGCCGAGGGACTGTCGGAAGGAGAAAGCGCGGGGTTGGGGAACGTCATTCGTGCTAACGGGCCGGATTTGGTAATCGGCCCAATAGCGTGCGGCCCTGTGGTAGCGAGTCGTGGGTTCAACGATAAGCTGAAGTCTCTGCATCGCAAGGTGACAGCGATAGAAACGGAGTCCGGCGGCGTCTTCTGCCGGATAGCGACTGCGCGCATCCCTGCCATAGCTATACGCGGGATAAGTGACCTTGCTGACGCCGGAAAGCAGGCGTTGGAAAAGCAAAGTGGAGGGAGTGCCCGCCGTTTAGCGATGGCCAACGCTAGTCGGCTGCTGAAGCAGCAAATTCAGAACGAGCGTTTCGTAAATGTGGCGACGCGACAGCAATCTGTTCGAACCGAAGGAAGTCAGGAGCTATTTCCACGCCCGCAGGCTAAGACCAGCGTGATATCGGATTTAGATGCCGTCATTCGCGCAAAGCTCGCCGAACGATCGCCCGAATTTAAGGCAAAGCCCGACAGCTTTTATCTGCCGGTTCCAAGAGCTCAGAAGATCAATTATGCTGATGATCTATCAGGCAATGAGCTTGATAGCCCGGAAAACCTCATCGATTGCCTCACTGCCGAAGATAGGATAATCGTTCGCCTCCCACGTAGTTATCCGAGCCAAGCGCTTGGTTGGTCGCTGGCATACTCGTTGATCCGGCAGCAGATCGATGGAAAGGCAGTGCTGCCTTATGTGGTCGATGGAGAAGCGTTGAAACCTCCGCAGGCAGGATTTGAGCGGTTACTACCACCAGCGTTTTACTCGACTGTGTCTCGTCCCGAATATTCTCGGGTCGTGATTATCGAAGAGCCGTCGTTTTCTTCACGTCATAGGATGAAATTTCTCGAGGCGGAACTCGGGAAGCTCGATGCTCGAGTATTGATAATTACCAAAGCTGAGGATCGGATTTCTGCGGTAGACGACTTTGTTAAGGATAATGGCTTCAAAGAATACGAGCTTGCTCCTGTTTCTTTTTCGGAGACGGCATTCTTCCTGGAAAAGGCATTCGATATGACAGCCCGCGAGGCCGAGGCTGTTGCTATTCGATTGGATGATACGTTTCGGAAATTTAGACTGGACGCGCATCCTATATACTTCGCCGGTATACAGGAAGAAACGTTAGCGGCACTCATAAATGCAAACAAGCGCGCTGAGCTCATCCAGCTGGCAGTTGATGCCTTGCTAAGCTTGATGGTCGCTGCTGACAAATCGTCCCCACCGTTAAGCAGGACTACGAGAGAGCGTTTTCTTCGTGCGCTAGTTGTTGAAATGTCGTGTGGAACGAGGTCGGTTGACGATATAGCGCTCATGGAGCTGGCGACCGATTTCTTGGGTAGGGGACTTTTGCCCACTCCACCAATAGAGTTTTTAACTCCATTTTTCGAAATTGGTCTGCTGTACCGGATTAATTCCCGGATTTTTTTCACGCATCCATATTTAGAAAGTTACCTTCTTGCACAGGCATTGCGTGATGATCCCCTACTCGCGCAACGGTACTTTCGTCCCGACCGAAAACGGTTCAATTTTTATGCGTTTGATCTTTATTGTGAGATTGGTCCTGCGTCACAAGTTGTTGAGGATGTGTTGGTCTTCGCCGGTAACGTCTTAGATGAGGCTTGTCGTCGTTACCCTGACAATCATCCATACCTTGATAACACTCAAAAGTTTACCGCGTTATCGAGTCCACGGCAGCTAGTGGGTTTAACGGAGGGACTGATGGCCACAGCTGAGCGGATGGAAAAGGATGATGCGTCGAGCGTCGAAGTACGTGGGGAAAAGCAACGATTGCTAGACGCTAAGAGGTACGTTCGGCGGCAGGTAAAAAAGCGGGGAGCGGACGAGGAAATACCTCTCGATATGAGAGGCGAATTCGAAACCTTGGATGGGCTCTCTAGAGCTTTATCGCTAGTAGCGACTGCAGTTGGCGCTGGATCGGAAAGCATAGCGGGCGAGGACAAGGTCAGGTTGTCGAATCTCGTCTTGCGCGTCGGGGATAAATTTTCTGATGTCTGGACCAGGAATAGGCTACGTCTCGACTTTGCAGCACTGAGGAATGACATTTTGTCTGATGAGAACATATGGGTGATTCTCAATGATTTAGGCGAAGGTGAGGACTCGTTTGCTGAGATCAGAGCTGATTTAGAGCTGTTTGTTCATAGTTTCGAGTTAAATACGATACTGGAGCCGATGGGACGCGTCTTCTCTCGAATAGCCGCGACGGCTGGTGTTCGTGTTTTAGCTCCAGTCGTGGAGAGAACCACATCTGAAAACAAGGTTCAGAACCTGTTGCGTGCTGCCTGGATGCTTGAGGCGGATTCGGAGAGAGGGCGTGATGCATTAAAAGTCGCTCTTTCAGACTACAATGGATCGGCACTAATGCGCGTCGTTCTCGCAAATCACTTACTTTGGAGGGCTTTCTGGCATCATTATAAGACGGCTGGTTCTCGCCATTTCGTGAATTCGGCTCGGCGGGCGCTCCGGCCGCTCAATTTATCGCCCACCGAAAAGCGTCTGGAGGAAGTTCGTCGCGGTCCAAACCGATAGGGCCTGCCACCCGTGCTGACGAAGTAGATGGAGTTGCGAAAATTGTACCTTGTAAGCCTGTTCGTCCAATTGGGTATACCCAGTTGAGACAGTCGTATGAGACGTGGATCGTGTCTCATTAGGGTTGACTCGTCACCAAAGAGACGTATGACTCGCATCATCTAGAGTCTATTGAAACAAACGGAGTCGATGATGCTGGTAGGGTATGCGCGCGTTTCCTCGGCTGGACAGTCTTTGGAGGTCCAGCGCGACGCTTTGGTTGCATCGGGCTGCGAGAAGCTTTTTGCCGAAAAGCAGAGCGGCACTAGCACCGATAACCGTGCCGCCCTCGCTGAGGCTCTCGATTTCATCCGTGAGGGGGACACGTTCCTGATTACCCGTATCGACCGCCTTGCGCGATCCGTTGGCGACCTAGAGGCGATCGTCGCGCGCGTGAGGGCGAAGGGTGCTTTTCTGAAGGCGATCGAGCAGCCAATCGACACGTCTACCCCCGCCGGTATTGCCTTCCTTCAGATGCTGGGAGTGTTCGCCCAGTTTGAGACCGCCATCCGCAAAGAGCGGCAGTTGGAGGGCATCGCCAAGGCCAAGCAGGAGGGCCGCTACAAGGGCCGTAAGCCTTCCGTAGACGTTGAGCAGGTGCGCAAGCTCAAGGCCGAAGGAATCCGTCCTAGCGTGATCGCTGCGACGCTTGGGATTGCTCGTGCGAGCGTCTACCGTGCTTTGGGCGACGCTGCGTAGCTTGCGACGTTGCCAAACGACAGTTTTAGGGAGCCCCAAGCGATCGGGCGACGGCGAACGGCAAGAAATGGTGGGAAGCAGACGTTCCGGGTTGCCTCCGAGAACGACCTGATGTGGTGGGTAGCGCCCAAGCGGGCTATCAACGGTCGATGCGAAGCTGCTCTATCGAAGTCACAGGACATGACCTTGAGCCGGATGAGGTAACCCGTCGGCTCGGCACGCCTGCCGCTCGGTCATATAGACGGGAAGACATCCGGCAGCCATCGAACGTTCCAGCCTTCCAAGGAGCTTGGGTCACTGACAGCGAGAAGCATGTCGGCATCGGCACTCTCGAGCAGCATATCGCTTGGGCGGCGGACTTTGCTCGCCAGCATCGCTCAGCGCTCATCGGCCTTCGTGAATCTGGTCTGACCGTCCGTGCCCGCATCTTCTGGGACTTGGGCGACGAAGTGCTGAGCGCGAGCTTGTGCCCTCACAATCTGGCAGCCATTGCAGCTTGTGTAGAAAGCGTCGAGCTATCGGTCGTTTAACGTCCGCTTCTGGGCGATCTTGGACCGTCCGCTTTTTCGCCCGGAAACCGACCGTCCGCTTCCGGGCCGATTCGCGGCTCCGGAGCGGGCGGGAGCGACCGGGTTTGGTGGAAAGCTGCCGTTCACCCGGCCCCGATGTTCTTCCGTTGAAGGCTGCGCTGTGTGGTTAAGGCGAGATTGTAAATGCGCTCGGCATCCTCGATGTCATCGAAAGCCGGAGGCAGAAATTGACTTGCGCCCGGCCAACTCGGCGGCATCATCCCGAACATGTTTGCCGAGCCGAACTGGACCGTGCCGCGACCGCTTCGCCGTCCCCGAAAGCGTATCTCCGGCGCGGCAGCAAGGCTCACGGATCGTCGGCTGGGGCGGAACATGCCTCCCTCAATCACCGCCCTCTCTGTCGTGAGATAATAGTGAATGCGCCGCCGTGCCGCCCGATCAACAACGAAGCGGCCAAAGAGCATGTATAGCCCGATGATCAAAAAGACAGGCATGATGACATACGCGAGGGGATCGACCTCTTTCATCTCGCCGGTGAACGCCAACAGCAACATCATTGACACCATGAAGAGCCAGAATGCCGCGAACGGCACGGCAAATGCGTCTTGCGGTGCGAGCCGGAATCCCTGTGTGGGTTGGCCCTGCCAGATGATCCGTTCGCCGGGTGCGAGATCGATTGTCATGCGCCTATCCTAGCGAGCCTTTCCGCTCTGAGGAATGTCGGGTTCTGGGGCGATAGACGACCTACCGCTTTCGCGCAAAATCTCGAGAGTCCCTGAGCTGGCGATCGATATCGGCTTGGGAGACCATGTCGACCGGAAGGGGCAGGGGCATGTCCGCGCTCAGCTCCGCGCTGGGCGCCAGCCGGTCCTCGGGCTCCGTATAAGGTTCCTGCCACGTGTCGCCCTTGGGGTCGTGGGAAGAAGGCAGGACGTGGGAAACGGCGTGCAGGACCACTCCCGCCAAAAACAGCACTGACCCGATCACGACGGAAAGGAGCTGCGTTTGCTGGCGATCCAGATTGACGATCCTTTCGCCGGCATACGTCACTACGGACGTGTCATAGATCAGGGCCGCAAAGCCAACGACCGCAAGGCCGATGGTCCACATGCACGCTCCGATAAACCCCATGGCGACCTCCGCACTAAATGCCGGTCAGTGCGAACACTGAGCCAGGACCATAAATCCCACGACCACGACGCTGATGAGTCCAAAGCATCCCGAGAGGGCGCTTTCGTTCACCTGATTGACGTTGATCGTCGCAGGCTTGGCCTGAAGGATAGGTGTCCTCCCGGAAGATTGTCGTTCACGCTCCTCTACCTGCTTTTCGCGAAGGCGAAGGTTCTCCTCCCGGAGTCGCAACAACTCTTCGTGTGGGTCCTCATCCGTGTTGGGCAACGCGCCACTCCCTCCCTCGACGAGCGCTTTTCACACGGTTTTTGTGTAAAGTTCAACCTTGGCGACGAGGCCTCATGCCTCCAGCCTCACCAACTCCCTCCAAGGGGTTCCACGATGAGCGCTATCGCGCGCTCATTGAGACCCTCGTGGCAAGCCGTAGGGCACAAGGGCTCTCTCAGCAGGATGTTGCAGGGCGGCTGGGTAGGCACCAGCAGCACGTGTCGCGATACGAGACCGGTGAGCGCCGCTTGGACGTGGTTGAGTTCGTGGATGTCGCTTACGCCCTCGGCCTTGATCCCTCTGAGCTTATCGCCGGTGTGAAGGTGAAGTCCTAGAAATCAGGGAGGCGGTCTAATCCCTTCGAATCAGCCACAACGATCGAAAACATTCGAAATTTCACACAAAGCCGCGACTTCTGTGCAAAATATGGAGAGAAAGCGAGCCATAAAGTGAATACAGATTGAATCAAAAAAAAAATGTTGAATCATAGCATTATTTCTTAGTTATATAGGGTTTAACACCAATGACGCGGTGGAATTCGTCCTTTAGAGTTTTCATTGCGGTGTTTTCGTTATTCTGCGCCACAATCAGCGAATCGTGCACGGGTAGCGCGGGGATGTCGTAGTCAAATGCCAACCTACTCACCGAGGCAATAATTGCCTCGCTCTCCAGAAATTGAAGTGTTCCCCATCCAACTGGATTTAAGTCCCAATCTTTGAAGCACGTGACATACTGCGGCACCAAATCCCTCATCACTTTCATTGGATGATCTTTAGAAAGGTCTTTGCCGGTCGCTTCCCGGTATTTAATCCTCGACTCGGCGGTCCATTTGCTTGGGATTTTACCCTGTCCTAATGCAATAGTTACCCAAGTTTTTACAACGTCCCGAGGTACGCCGGGAATAGAGTGATAGGGGTCGTCTTTAGGGTCGAAGTGCTCACCCGCCAACGCTCTTACGATAGTGATATGGCTCGCGCGAATGTCTAGCTCGACTACGCATTTGCCATTGATCAGGAGCTTGGCTCGCTCAGCTGCAGGTATCTGTTGATATCCACTCGGGTCCACTGAGTAGAGCCGACCGCCTTGATCCCAGTCGAAAGATGGAATATCACCGTTCGAAAAAATTCTTCTAAATCCTACATGAGGCACATACATGGGTTTTCCAGAAAGCTGTATTGTTTGAGATGAAAAATAGCGGTTGAGTTCTTCGACAACGTTACATATGGCTGCAACCTTGGGTTTACTGAAATCAAGGACTATATCATCCTTACCGCTAATGAATGGTCCTGATCTATTTTTACAAGACCTCAGTATCACCGGCCGACTCATGCATTTCCGCGGCCGCGATGTCAGCTTAAAATGATCTGAATAATTGACGGGTGTTATGTCGAACGTGCTTAGTTGTCGTAAAAGTTTGCTCGTCATCCTAAATGAGGCTGATCGAGATCGAGAACCTATAGGCGAGCACAGCTTTGTGCCAGCCTTGCGACTGACAAATCCGAGTCCTTCCAGTGCCTTAATAGATTGTCCGAATGGTCTTGAGCCAATTCGATGACCGGAAAAGTCGCTGTTTCCCGTTGGGCGGAAACATCTACGTACCGGGCAGGTTGAGGATGCTTCTAGCAAGTCACCAAGGATTGCAGATAATGCATTCTTCGCCTTTATCGTCGGCTTGCGTACTTTGCCGGTATAATTTAAGCATTCGAGAGCTAATAGCTCGATGAGATCAAATGCTTCTGCTGAAGAAGCTTCCTTGTTGAGCGACATATAAATCTCTTTATACATAAAATCCTGTTAAATATAAAAATATAAATAATAATGATATAGGGAGGGAGGGGGTGAAGGGTATAGTAGGAACGTTTACTTATCTAGCGATACTTTTGATTGTATCCGATACCCAACATTTTTCATGTCGGGAGAGAGTGGCAACGTTTGACTCAGTTTTAGCGCTAAATAAGCCCATTTATCGTTTGTAGAACGCGTTTTCCTCGTGGGGGGTACCCAATGTACCTCTCAGGGTGTCCAACGCGTTTCTGGAGCTTTTTTGCGCCTTCTTGACCGAATTTGAGAATAACTACCAGTTTGCTATGGGTCCCGACCTGCCTCGGTGTGCCACCCATATGAGAGTGGGCGTGTCTCAAGCCACTTTTCGATATCCGATGACCGCCAGCCAACGGCTCGCAGGCCGATCCTGTGGGGGCGTGGAAATCGGTTTGCTGCCATCTCGCGGTAAAGTGAGCTTCTCGAAAGGCCCACGAGCAAAAGAACCTCGGGACGACGTATCAGGCGGTCGGTTAGTGTTGCGTTTGTCATGTCTGCGGCCAACGATAGAAACGCCGCGATAGTCAAGCGGATTTTGCGAGCTGATCTGTGAGACGTTCGGAAAATGCGGCAAAACTGGAGAAGATAATCAAATAATAAAAGGAAATATTGAGTAATCCTTTTATGATATTGGATTTTGTTTAGGCAGTGTCATTTACTGCGACTGGGCAACATAGACACACCAGTCTTTCATTAGCTCACGCCTCCTCTCAAAAAGGTCAGAGCGAGCATATGCAGCCTCCGCTTTATCCTTGTTGGTGTGGGCCAAGGCGGCTTCCATGACCTCACGCGGAAAATTGGTCGTCTCGCCAGCCCAATCGCGAAAGGATGACCGGAAGCCATGGGGTTGCGCGTTGATTTTCAACTCGCGCGTGAGCTTTGAGAGAGTGGCATCAGATAGCGGCTTGCCTGCCACGGTTCCCGGAAAAACCAGGTCGCTTCCCGCTTGGCGCAGCGCCTCCGCCTCACTGAGGATAGCTAAGGCTCGGTCGGAGAGCGGTATGCGGTGAGTCCGCTTTGCCTTCATCCTGCTCGCCGGGATCGTCCAAACGGCCTTGGAGATGTCGATCTCACGCCAGCGGGCTTCACGTGTTTCCGTCGATCGCGTTGCTGTCAGAATCAAAAACTCAAGTGCCAGCTTGCTTGCCGTCGTTGCCTCGCTCTGCTGAACCGTTTTGATCGCTGCGGAGACCTGATCGTAAGGTATGGCCTTGCGGTGGACAACTTTTGACCGGTCATGCTTGGGCAAGGCTTTGGCGATTGCATCCACAGGGTTGTCGGTGCGCCAGCCGTTAGCGGCGCCCCATTTCAGCACCGCGCTGATTCGCTGCTTAACACGGCGGGCAGTCTCAGGAACCTTGTTCCAGATGGGGGTCAGGACGCTCAAAACGTCGGCGCTGGTAACCGCGTCGAGACGCTTGGTCCCGATCAGCGGAAACACGAACTCTTGCATCGTCGAGAGCCATTGCTTGCCATGCTTGGGGTTTCGCCAAGTGGGCAGGTTAAGTTCGTGCACCTTCTGCGCTGCCTCACGAAAGCTGAGGATGCCCTCAGAGCGCTTTCTTAGGGCAATAGGGTCCTCACCCTTCCTAGCTTGCTTCCGGTTCTCTAGTGCCTGCTCACGGGCTTCTGCGAGGCTGACGAGCAACGCTGAACCCAGGCCGATGTCCCGCCGCTTGCCTTGGATGACGATGCGCTGGACCCAGCGCCGGGCGCCGCTCTCATCAACCCTGAGGTAGAGACCGTTGCCATCGCCGTAGAAGCCTGGCTCCTTCAAGTTGCGCACGGTTTGAGCGGTTAGAACCTTCTCCCGGTGCCGACCCTTGGGTTTCGATCCCATGATTTCTATCCCACATGACGTCCAACATTTGAATCGGGAACATACGGGAATTCATTGGAGCGAGGAAGCTTCAATATTCCATAAGACTTTAAAAAACGGACGTTTTTGGAAGGTGTGGGATCGTCTGGGAAAGGTCGTCAGCAGACTCCCGCTCCGCCACCTAGTCCTAAGTATCTGATCTAGAAGAGAAATTTTCCATTTCTCGGCGCAATTCGGCGCGTTTTCGCGGTGTTTCGGCACTGCGGAGCGTGGCTTTGCGAGCGAAAGATACGGCATATCCGGGAAATTCTCTGCGGCCCTGGCCGACAGTATCGAATGCGAAAAACCTTGGACCGGGGCGCCCCTCGCAGGCGCTTGAGCGCCTTTGGCATTTGCCTGATCTCGGGCGTTTTACAGGGAACGAACAATCCTATCAGGCAAGGGCGGCGATAGCTCGGCTGCTAACCCCGCGCATCTGCGCGGCTTCCGGCGCAATTTCCCTAGAACGATAACAGAGAAAATCCGCGCGGGCATCAGGGGTGGATTGCGGCCGAGCAGGGCGAGTGCAGCCATCACCAAAAAAATTAAGTATTGGGGCAGAGGTGAAGTACAATTCGATTGACAATGAAAGTCTACTGTCTTAAATAGTCACGTTTGCCATTGACGCGTGCAGTGGAGCGATGTAATTCACCGCTCGAAGGACACAGTCCTTTGCCCGCGCAGATAGTTGCTGATCGCAACGCAGCCACCGGGAACTTAAAACCTGACAACCTTTGCGGTTGAGCAGGCGGGTGACTGCGCGTTGGCGCGAGTCGCTCGCGTGCCACCGCGCATGTGGAGCGCAAGCGATGAAGAGAACTGTTGCCAAACCTTCCGCAGCCGAGGATCGCCTCCTGCGCAATTCCTGTGGCGCGCTCGACCAGCGGCTGGGACCGATCGTCTATCGGGCGATCGCTGGCATACGTGATTACGAGGGCCACGCACGCAAGCACCCGGAGAAGCAGATCGTCCAGCTGATGGCGTCGATGCGCGAGTTCGGATTTGCGATGCCGGTGCTCGTCGACCCCGACAGCGAGTTGATCGTCGGCCACGCCCGGATCGCGGCGGCCAGGCGCCTCGGTCTCACCGAGGCGCCGGTGCTGGTCGCCGACCATTGGAGCAAGGCGCAGATCAAGGCCTATCGCCTTGCCGACAACCAGCTGGCGCGCCACGCTGTGTGGGACGAGCAGCTGCTACGTGTCGAGATCGCCAGCATCATCGAGCTCGACGAAATGCCCATCGAGATCCTCGGCTGGGAAACAGCCGAGATCGATCTGCTGCTCGATGCTGGTGCGGTTGATGACGCCGATCCGGACGATGTTGTGCCCGACGAGCCGGTTCAGCCTGTCGCGCGAACTGGTGATCTGTGGCTGCTCGGCGGGCACCGGCTGCTGTGCGGCTCGTCGCTCGAGCCTGAGAACTGGACCCGGCTTTTAGCCGGCAAGCAGGGTGCGATGGTGCTGACCGACGCGCCTTACAACGTGCCGGTCAACGGTCACGTCTCGGGAAGTAACAGGCACGAGGAATTTGCGATGGCGTCGGGCGAGATGTCTGAGGCGGAGTTCATCGCGTTCAACGAGCGCTACCTGCGCAATATGACCGCTCATCTGAAGGATGGCGCGATCGTGATGGCGTTCATGGATCACCGCCATCTGTATGAGCTGATGACCGCCGCCAGGGCCGCTGAGCTCAGGCACATCAATCTGTGCGTTTGGAACAAAACAAACGCTGGCATGGGAAACCCGTGGAGGTCGCAGCATGAGCTGGTGCTCGTACTCAAGCACGGGACGGCGCCTCACACCAACATGGTCCAGCTCGGTAAGCATGGGCGCTACAGAACGAATGTGTGGCAGCATGCCGGAGCGAACAGCTTCGGCGCCACGCGCGATGCCGATCTCGCTGATCATCCGACGGTCAAGCCTGTGGCTCTGCTGGCAGAGGCGATCCGCGACGTGACCCGGCACGGCGAGATCGTGCTCGACGCCTTCTCGGGCTCGGGGAGCACCATCCTTGCGTGCGAGCGAACCAAGCGGATCGGCTACGCAATCGAGATCGAGCCCCGATACATCGATGTCGCGGTCAAGCGCTGGGAGAAGAAGACCGGCTGCCACGCCGTGCTCGAGGCGAGCGGCGAGAGCTTCGCCGACACGCGCATTGCCCGTTCCGCTCAGCCGACGATCGGCCCGGACGCTTGATTGACCTGCAGCATAGAGGACCAGACCATGGCTATCAGAGCAGTACGACCCGCGCAAACGTCTGCGCAAGCAGATCGACCCGAGATTAAGGTGCGTGCGCGAACGCGGGCTCCGCGCGCCGATGCAAAGCCAGCCGGCCAAGCTGAGCCGGCTGCCAAATCCTACAAGGTTGGCTACGGCAAGCCGCCCGAGCACACACGCTTCAGGAAGGGCCAGTCCGGCAATCCCAAAGGCCGGCCGAAAGGCGCGAAGGGTCTGAGGACGCTGGTGCGCGAGCAGCTGTCAGCGAAGGTGACGGTGCGTACGGCTGACGGGCCGAAGCGCATCACGCGCGTCGAGGCGATGCTGCACAAGATCACCGAGAGCGCGTTCAGCGGCAATTTGCGTGCACTGCAAGCGCTGTTCGCGCTTTATCAGTCGAGCGTGCCGGACGAGCCGGCCCGTTCTGCGTCGAGCGGACCCGGCACTATGCCCGAGATCGACATGGACGAGCATGACCGCGCAATCCTCGAGATGTTGCGCGAGCAGCTCCGCGAAGAACGGGCAGCCCCGCTATGACCGACCGCGTGCTGCTGGCGGGGATGCGGCAGAGCTTCCCGCTGTTCCTGATGCGTGTGTTCGGCGATCTCCATTCGGGCGCGCCGCCGCTGAAACTGGCGTGGTACCTGAAAGCTATCTGCCATGGGCTGGTCGATGCAGCCTCGCGCTCGGGCGCGCGGCTGGTCATCACCGTGCCGCCGCGGCACTTGAAGTCGGTCGCGGCGTCGGTCGCTTTGCCGGCCTATCTCCTGGGGCGTGATCCCTCGCTCCGGATCATGGTCGCCACCTACAGCCAGGAGCTCGCCCGGCTGCACGCGACCCAGTGCCGTTCTATCATGCAAAGCGTCTGGTATCGACGGCTGTTTCCCAGCGTCGAGATCGCCGAGGACGGTAATCGCATGTTAGAGATCGTCACGTCGGTTCGGGGCGGTCGAAAGGCCGTCTCGGTCGGCGGCACCGTGACGGGGTTCGGCGCCGACATCATCATCGTCGACGACTGTCTCAAGGCTGAAGACGCGCGCAGCGAAGCCAAGCGCGAGGAGGCGAAAGCGTGGTTCGACGGCACGCTCGCGACCCGCCTCAACGCAGCTGGCGGAGGCGCTATCCTGTCGATCTCGCAGCGGCTCCACGAGGACGATCTGCCAGCGCATCTTCTCGCCAAGGGTTATGAGCACCTCTCGCTGCCGGCGATCGCCGAGCGTGACGAGAGGATCGCGATCGGCGGCGGGGCCGTTCACCACCGACGCGTCGGCGACCTGCTCGACCGGCCCGGCCAGACCCGAGAAAAGCTCGAAGCCGAACGCCGCAGCCTGGGGCCGCAGGTATTCTCGGCGCAGTTCCAGCAGAATCCAGTCGCGCCTGAGGGCAACCTCATCCGAATGGAATGGTTCGGATGCTACTAGGGCGAGATCGAGCGCGACAGCTGCTACCGGGTGGTTCAGAGCTGGGATACTGGCCTCAGCGACGAGCCAACGGCGGACTATTCGGTGTGCACGACCTGGGGCTACCGCGACCGGTTCTGGCATCTGCTCGACGTCACGCGTGAGCGATTCGCCTATCCCGATCTCAAGCGCGCTGTGCTGCGCCAGCATCGCATCTGGAAGCCGGACTGCGTGCTGATCGAGGATGCGGGAACGGGAAAGGCGTTGTGGCAGGAGCTGCGCTCGAGCGACGTGCTCCGCCCGATCATGTGGGAGGTCACCGAAGACAAGGAGACCAGGCTGATCGGCGTGACTGGCCAACTCGAGGAAGGTCTATGCTTGCTGCCGGCCGAGGCGCCGTGGCTCGAGGCGTTTCGCCAGGAGCTTCGTGCGTTCCCGTTCGGCCGTCACGACGATCAGGTCGATAGCATGACCCAGTTCCTCCAATATCATATTTGGCGCGGTCGGTCGTTGCTTGCCGAGCGCGATGAGACGGGCAGGCTGCTCCGCATCGATCGTCCCACGCGCCGGTCAAGAATGCGCTAGGTAGAGGCGTCCGCCTGACGCCCACGGAATGACATGGCCGCAGTGAGCGTCGCGCCTTCGGAAACGCACTCGGACGATGGAGTTGGCGATGGCAGCTCTGCGCCCCCGTTACTGTCGTTCGGCTGCGTTCACGCCCATCCCGAAAGCCGGCGTTTGTTAGTCTCGCGCGGATCGACACGGAGGGTGGAAAAGCTGCCCGTCTCCTTCCGGGCGCCGACCGCGGAAAGTGGACGTCCGTCAAATAGTTGGACAGGGAGCTTCAGCGCCTGCCAAGGGTACGCCAACAGGCAGCGTCGCGCGCCAGCGCGTCCGCTAGATCGTGATGGGCGCTAGGTGGATGTAATCGAACGCCTTGGTGCCATCTTCTCTGACGGCGTTGTCGATCTCGGTCTGGCTGCGTCCGGCCATGCAGCCCCAGCGCCCGCGCCACATATATTGTTCGCCCGCGGACACGGCGTCATGTGGGAGGAAGGCGCACTTGATAGCCCCGACCCGCACGCCGTTCACCGTGTCACCTTCCGCGACGTTCTTTGTGTCGGGCACCTCCTTCATCGTCGTCGACGACAGCACCCGAGATGTCGTTCCGACATACTGAACCTTTGTGTCCGGCTGCACCGTAACGGTTTGCACCCACTGGTCAGGTCTGCTGGGCAGGTCAGCCGCAGCATTGCCGCCACTCTGACCGCTACAAGCCGGCAGTAACAAGATCGAACATAGTATCGAGACACGCTTCATGCCGCCCCCCTGAATCGCCAAGAGGGGTGTGCCACGTGGCACAGCTAGGCGGAAGCGTCAGGCTTGTGGTCGGGCACGACGCTGGCCGGTATAGCCGCACCATGCCGATCGCGATCAGGACACTTGGGCCGCTTCATATCGAAGACCTTGAGCCGCACCGGTTCTAGGATCTGATCCGCCACTTGCTCTATGACTTCCGCGATTGGAGCGAGATCGAGGCGACAGGGCGTTCAGGCGGTGACGACGGGTTTGATATCCGGGCGTGGGAGCGTTGGGGCGCTCCTGATCGAGCTAGCGATGCAGACGCGGGAGAGGAGGACGACGCGGCTGAACGCGTGCCTGACGGGCGCGGGCGGCAATGGCTAGTCCAATGCAAGCGCGAGCGGGCGATCGCGCCCGCCAAGATCGAGCGGTATCTGGCCGATCTGCCCGACACTGCGGTAAACGGGATTTGCGGTCTGCTGTTCGTCGCGGCGTGCGACTTCTCCAAGGCGACCCGGGATCGTTTCATCGCCATCGCGCGCACCAAGGGGTTCGCCGAGGCGCGGCTATGCATTGGGATTACGCGGAGGGGATGAACGATGCGCGCGCGCATGATGACCCGTGGCAGACTGAGCGCGAGAGCCAGGACGAGGAGCGTGAGCGCAGCGTGCGACAGGCCGTGATGGCGGTGTGGGACGCGCTCAAACCCGAGAACAAGGCGTGGCTCGAGGTGACGAGGGTCGTTCCTTACGACCGCATAGTCGCGATCGACGAGGAAGGCGACGAGTATCAGCAATCGTTGCCTCATCACGGGCGCCAGTGCCCGAAGGGGCTTCGCCGTATGACCAGCATCCGCATTCTCCATCGCGATCCCGCCGGTAAGATCTTCGACGGCCAGGTGGAGTTCGATCTGACGCAATTTGCCGGCCAGGTGCCGATGATCGGCGATACGATCCTCGATCTTGGTGTGGCGCAGGGCCAGGATCGGCATATGCCGCAGAACCGGTCGATCTGGACGGTGGTTGGCCGGGTGTTCAATCCGCGCGATCGGGAAGACACGGTGGCGTTGATCGTCGAATCGCGCGACGGCAACCTCGCCGACGAAGCCTTCGCCTGAAAATGTGAGGCGAGGGGGAGGCCGTTGGGGCTCCCCGTGGGCTTATCCTCGGTTGATACGCCAGGAGTGTAGCCTGAGCGGATCCTATATGGGGATGTCCTATACTTTGTAGGCCGCCAGCGGCTCCCGCCTCCTGGGCG
>Ga0070668_100000470_pt1 | contig 26718 bp, 30 predicted proteins | sample KBSS43metaG_FD_64661 | JGI IMG/M metagenome (GOLD analysis project Ga0070668, IMG submission 64661) | Switchgrass rhizosphere microbial communities from Kellogg Biological Station, Michigan, USA - KBS S4-3 metaG | ecosystem: Host-associated > Plants > Roots > Rhizosphere > Soil ...
TGAGTTATCTACGAGCGTGAGTTACTTACGAGCGTGAGCAGCTCGGCCTGCTTTTCCCGGTACCGCGCCACGTTGGCGAGCTTGACGTCTTCGTAGCCGCGCACCAGATCGGGCAGCTCGGCCAGGGCCAGCACCCGGTCCCGGTCGAGGTCCGCAGCCCGGAAGGCCCGCAGGATCGTGCCGCGATACTCCTCGACGAGCGCACGCTCGACCCGCCGCACCTCGGCGCGGCCGAACGGGTCGAGGCGCGTCCCGCGCAGCCGGCGCAGCGCGTGCAGCAGCCGGAAGACCGGCCGGAACCACGGGCCCAGGCTGATCTTGCGCCGCATCCCGAGCGCGCGCAGCACCGGCGGGTGCAGCCGGTAGGCGTACCGCGTGCCCGCGCCGAACTGGTCCTCGAGGCCGGCCGTGAACGCCGGGTCGAGCGAGAGCCGGGCGACCTCGTACTCGTCCTTGTAGGCCATCAGCTTGTACAGGTGCTTCGCGACGGCTTCGGTGACCTCCGTCGGACCGTCCTCGAGCACCCGCACCTGCTCGACGAACCCGGCGTACGCGCGGGCGTAGGCCTCGTCCTGGTAGGCGACCAGGTCGGGAATCCGGATGTCGAGCAGCCGCGCCAGCTCGGACCCCGGCTCCGCGTGGACCAGCGCACGCGCCGCGGGCTGCGGGACCGAAGGCGCGGGGGCGGAGGACGCCGTGAGCGCGCCCGGGTCGGCCACCAGCAGGCGGCCGCGACGGAACGCTTGCAGGTTCGCGGCGACCGCGGTGCCGTTCAGCTCGATCGCGCGCTCGATCACCGAAGCCGGCAACGGGATCGCGCCCGTCTGGTACGCGGCGCCGAGCTGCAGCACGTTCGCGAACTGGTCGTCGTCGAACAGCGTCTCGGCCAGGCCGCGCGCGTCCAGCGAAACCGTGCGCGCCGACGCGGTTTCCAGCGGTGCGAGGACGCTGCCGGGCTCCGGGAAGGACACCGTCGTGTCGACCACCATCCGGCCGGTCGGGACCTCGGTCGTGGAGACGACGGCGGTCGTGCGCGCCGGGTCGGCCACACCGAGGTTCACCGCGTCGGCGCCGACGAGCGCGTCGCAGGCCAGGTAGAGGTCGCATTCGCCCGCGGCGAGCTTCGGGGCCTGCTCGACCGGCTCCGCCGTCACCTTCAGGTCGGACACCACGGCGCCGCCCTTCTGGGCGAGCCCGGTCTGGTCGAGCGTGCGGACGTGCCGTCCGTCGAGCACCGCGGCGGTGGCGAGGATCTGCGTCACGGTGACCACGCCGGTGCCGCCGATCCCGCTGATCCGCACGGTGAAGTCCTTCGACGCCGTCGCGGGGGGCGCGGGGACCGCGTCGGCGGCCAGCTCGCCGAGGTGCCGGCGCTGCTTCTTCCCGGTCGGCACGACGGTGACGAACGACGGGCAGTCCCCGGCCAGGCAGGAGTAGTCGACGTTGCACGACGACTGGTGGATCGCGGTCTTGCGGCCGAACTCGGTCGCCACCGGCTGCACGGACAGGCAGTTCGACTTGGTGCCGCAGTCGCCGCAGCCCTCGCAGACGCGCTCGTTGATCACGACGCGCGTCGCGGGCGCGGCCTGCTTGCCCCGGCGGCGCTTGCGGCGCTTCTCGGCCGCGCACTCCTGCTCGTGGATCAGCACGGTGACGCCCTTGACGGCGGCCAGTTCTTCTTGCGTGCGCAGGAGTTCGGTGCGGTCGCGGACGTCGACGCCGGCAGGCAGCTTCCGGCGCCGCAGCTTCGCGGGCGCGTCGGTGGTGATCACGACCCGCTGTACGCCCTCGACGAGCAGCAGCTCGGCGACCTTCTCCACGGGCAGCCCGCCCACGGCGTCCTGGCCGCCGGTCATCGCCACGGCGGAGTTGTAGAGCAGCTTGTAGGTGATGTTCACGCCCGCGGCGACCGCCGCGCGCACGGCGAGGCTGCCGGAGTGGGTGAACGTGCCGTCGCCGATGTTCTGGACGAAGTGCGCGGCCTCGACGAACGGCGCCATGCCGATCCACTGCGTGCCCTCGCCGCCCATCTGCGTCACGCCGAGGACGGTGCCGACCTGGTCGGGCTCCATGAACAGGGCCATGGTGTGACAGCCGATGCCACCGCCGACCAGCGTGCCTTCGGGCACCTTCGTCGACGAGTTGTGCGGGCAGCCCGAGCAGAAGTACGGCGTCCGGGCGAGCAGCGGCACCGAGATGCGCTCGCGACGGCGGCGGCCGCGCCAGGCGTCGACCGGCGGGATGCCCTCGGGCAGCCGCCGGGCCAGGCCGGTGGCGATGCCGTCCGGGTCCAGCTCGCCGAGCTCGGTGAACAGCGTCCGGCCGTCGCGGTCCTTCTTGCCGGTGATCACGGGCGCGCCGGAGACGCCGTAGAGGATCTCTTTCAGCGCCGTCTCGACGAACGACCGCTTCTCCTCGACGACGACGATCTCGTCGAGACCGTCGGCGAACTCGCGGACGATCGACGGTTCCAGCGGGTGGATCGCGCCGAGCTTGAGCACGCGGATGCCGTACCGGGACAGGGATTCCGCGTCGAGGCCGAGTGCGCGCAGCGCCTGCTGGAGGTCCAGATAGGACTTTCCGGCCGAGACGATGCCGATCCGGTCGGCCGGGCCGCGCGCGGTGATCCGGTTGACGCCGCTCGCGCGCAGGTATTCCAGGACCAGGGGCAGCCGGACGGTGAAGAGGCTGCGTTCCAGCTCGGCGAGGCTCGTGCCGAGCAGCCGTGACGTCGGCGTGTGCCGATAGGCGCGCTCGACCGCCGGCGCCGTCCACTGTGGACTCACCGTGGCCGTGCTCGAGGCGTCGGCGACGTTGGCGACGATCTTCAGCGACGTCCACGCCCCGCTGGCCCGCGACAGCTCGACGGCGTGCATGCCGAGGTCGAGGACGTCCTGCGGGTCGGCCGGGTACAGGATCGGGATCGCCAGGTCGGCGAGGGCGAGCTCGGACGCGCAGGGGACGGTCGAGGACTTCGCGTTGGGGTCGTCGCCGACCAGCGCGACCGCGCCGCCGCGCGGGTCGGTGCCGGCGAGGTTGGCGTGGCGGAGCGCGTCGGACGCGCGGTCCAGGCCGGGGGCTTTGCCGTACCAGAAGCCGGTGACGCCGCGCCGCCCGCCGGCGCCCGCGACGAGCTGGCTGCCCATCACCGAGGTCGCGGCGAGCTCCTCGTTGAGGCCGGGACGGTGCACGACGTCGTGCTTCTCCAGCAGCTTCGCGCGACGGCCCAGCTCGAGGTCGTAGCCGGCCAGCGGCGAGCCCTCGTAGCCGGAGACGAAGACGGCCGGGTCGCCGCCGTGGGCGCGGTCGTGGCGGACGCGGTCGAACAGGAGCCGGACCAGGGCCTGCACCCCGGTCAGGTGCACGGTTCCCGCCTCCCGCAGATAGCGGTCCTCCAGCGTGAACGTCTCCACGGCGCGGCTCCCTTCGCGGCGGTGTGCTCCCGGGCACAGTAGTTCTTCCGGGCACAGTGCGATGCGTACCTTAGCGACGCAACAGCCGTCCCCGAATCCTGGCCTCACACGCAAATTTCGACGCGGTTTCGCCTCCGCTGGTGCGGATTTTTGCGTGCGATTACGCTCGCGCGCATGACCGAAGAGCTGCTCGACGCGACCGACCACGAAATCCTCGGCCTGCTGCGCGAGGACGCCCGCCGGACGCTGTCCGACATCGCGGGCCGGGTCACGCTGTCGACGGCCGCGGTCAAGCGCCGCATCGACCGGCTCCGGGAGACCGGGGTGATCACCGGCTTCACGGTCCAGGTCGACCACGCGAAGCTGGGCTGGGGGATCGAGGCGTTCACCGAGCTGCGGTTCGTCGGCAACACGAAGGTCGCCGAGATCCTGCGCACGACCACACGGATGCCGGAGGCCCAGGCGGTGTTCACGATCGCGGGCGACCCGGACGCGCTGGTGTGGCTGCGGGTCCGCGACATGGCGCACCTGCAGAAGACGATCGACGAGATCCGCCGGCACCACCAGGTGACGGGCACGAAGACGCTGATCGCGCTGGAATCCTGGTCCCGTGGGAACTAGCGTGACGCTGGCGCAGCGCCCGGACCTGGCCGAGGCCACCTACGCCATCCCGTACCCGCCGGATTCGCCACGGTTCATGGCGGGCAGCCTCGCGAGCCTGCTGGTGCGCGGACGCCGGGTCGCGCGCCGCTGGCCGCACCTGGTGGTCGCGCTGCTCGAAGACGGGCGGCCGGTCGCGCGCGGGGTGATGGTCGCCTACCGGAGCGAAGGCCGCGAGCCGTTCCCCTCGCGCGGCTGGGACGAGGTGGCCGTGTGGGCCGCGGAGGACGCCCTCGACGTCGTCACCCCCGACACCGCGTGCGCCCTCGAGATCGCCGTGCACCCGGACCACCAGGCCCGCGGCCACTCCCGCACGGTGCTGGAGGCGATGCGCGCGGCCGTCGCGGCCGCCGGGCTGGGTGCGCTCGTGATCCCCGTCCGGCCGCCGGACAAGGCCGCGGTCCCGGCGACGCCGATGCGCGACTACGCCGCCGAGACCCGGGCGGACGGCCTGCCCGCCGACCGCTGGCTGCGCACCCACGTGCGCGCCGGCGGCCGGATCGAGGCCGTCGCGCCCTGTTCGGCGACGGTCCAGGCGCCGCTCGAAGACTGGCGGCGCTGGACCGGGCTGCCGTTCGGCCGCGACGGCGCCGTGGAGGTCCCGGGTGCGCTCGCTCCGGTGTTCGTCTCGGCGGCCCAGGACGTCGCGGTCTACGTCGAGCCCAACGTCTGGGTGTCGCACCGCGTCGGCTAGCCGCGCATCAGGACCCCGGACGTGCGCTCCCGCTCGAACATCGCCTCCGGCCACTCGATCGAGTCCGGCGGCGCGTCCAGTGCGGTCGCCCGGCGCCGCAGTTCGGCCAGGTAGTCGGTGTCCAGCACCGCCCTGGCCGACAGCGGCTCGCGCAGCAGGAGGTCGGCCGGAGCTTCGTAGAGGTACGCGTCCACGCCCGGATAGCCCTTGGTGCCCGGCGGGTAGTCGCGGTTCGTCGGGAAGGTCGTCGTGTCGAGCGTGCTCAGCCAGGAACCCTTCAGCGGCACCAAAGCGGGCCACGATCCCAGCCGCTGTTCGAGCCGCGTGTTGTCCGAAGTGAACCCGAAGTGGTCCGCGACGACGTACGCTACGCCCGGGTATTCGCGCTCCAGCCGTGGAACCGCCGTGCTGCCGCCGTCGTGCTTCAGGTGGCCCAGCCCGAACAGCATCAGCGCCTTGCGGTGCTTCTGCAGTACCTCGGTCTTCACCACGGACGCGATCGTCGGGTCGCGGTCTTCGAAGGGCTGGAAGTCCGCCGGGGTGTGGACCCGGCTCCAGTCGATCGGCGGATCGCAGGCCAGCACCCGGATCTTCCGCTCGGCGGGCAGTGTCTTGTTCACCTGCCGCACCAGGGCGAAGAGCTGTTCGTAGTACGTCGAAAACCCGCAGCTCGGCTGCGTCGTCTCGCGCCAGACGCGGTTGACGTCGGGGACGTCGCCGCCGGCGATGTAGGCGTCCAGCAGCGGCTGCAGGCGCGAATTGCCGCACTCCACGGCGATGTCGTTCACCCGGCCCGGGAAGCGCGGGTCGCGGACCAGGTCGAACACGAACGACCCGACGTCCGGGCTGGACTTCGCGACGATCGCGTGGGTGTCGAACGCGGCGAGCAAGGCGCCCGCGGGATCGGCAGGTGGCCGGGACTGGCCCGCGTCGGCCGGCGCGGCGACCAGGGTGATGGCCGCGAGCACGGCCAGCAAGATGCGCATGAAGGCTCCACGAGTAGTTAACCCACTGTCCTACGACTGTAGGACAACTCGGCCAGGATCCAGCCCGCCCTGGGCGCTGTCAAGGCCGGCTCAGTGCCGGAACGCCTCCGCGAGCCACCACGAACCGCCGTCGTCGGCGATCTTCGCGTCGATCACCAGCGGCGCGGCGCGCGGTCCGGCCAGCCATTCGCGCACCGCGGAGAGGTCTTCGGCCGATCGCACCGTGACGCCGTCGCAGCCGAAGCCGCGGCCGATGGCGGCGAGGTCGGTGTCCGGGAACCGGACCGTGGTCATGTCGGCGTCGCCGAAGTGGTGGATCTCCGCGCCGTACGCGGCGTCGTTGTAGACGATCACCACCAGCGGCAGCCGCAGCCGGACCGCGGTGTCCAGTTCGGACAGTGCCATGTGGAACCCGCCGTCGCCGGTGCCGAGCACCGGCAGCCGGTCCGGGCGGGCGAGCGCCGCGCCGATCGCGGTGCCCAGGCCCAGCCCGATGCTCTGGAACGCCTGGGTGAAGCAGAAGCCCTGTTCGTCGGGCACCGAGAGGTAGGCGCTCGGGTAGCCCATGAAGTTGCCGGAGTCGATCGAGACGATCCGCTCCGCGGGCAGCAGCTCGTCCAGGAGCCTGCTCAGCGTCCGCGGATCGAGGCGGCCGCCGCCGGTGAGGTCGTCGTGCTCGACGTCGTTCCAGCGCCCGGCCGCGATCCGGGCGGCGACCTCTTCGGTGCGGTAGCCCACCGCCTTGTGATCACCCAGCTCGAGCAGGACGTCTTCCGCGGTGCAGGTGACATCGCCGACGACGCCGAGGTCGATCGGGCGGTGTGCGCCGAGCGCGCTCTGTTCGAGATCGACCTGGGCCAGCTTCGCGTGCGGGCTGAGCAGCTTCCCGTGGCGGGTGGTCCACATGTTCAGCGCGCAGCCCCACCCGATGACGAGGTCGGCGCCGACGATCAGCTCCGCGGCCACCGGCGAAGCGAACCCGCCCGAGATGCCCAGCGCGAACTCCTCGTCGTGGAAGAGCCCGTGCGCGACGGCCGACGTCGCCAGGAGCGCGCCGCTGCGCGAAGCCAGCTCCCGCAACGGTTCCCGGCTTCCGCGGGCGCCGCGCCCGGCGACGAACACCGGCCGTTCGGCGGCGATCAGGAGGTCCGCCAGGTCGGCCGCCGCGCCGATGTCGGGGCGCATCGGGGCGGGTCCCGGGATGTCCGGCAGCGAGGACGGTGCGGACGCCGGCTGCGCCTGGACGTCGAGGGGCAGGTTCAGCACCACCGTGCGGCGCTGCTGGCGCGCGGTCCGGAAGGCCCGCACGGTGTCGGCGACCGCGCTCGCGGCCGAGTGCACCCGCTCCGGCACCGCGCCGACCGCGGCGGCCAGGCCGTCCTGGTCGACGCGGAAGTTCGACAGCACCGACGCGCCCGCGGAGTCGGCGGTGACCACGAGCATCGGCGTCCGGCTCTTGGCCGCCTCGGTGATGCCGGTCATGGCGTTGGTCAGCCCGCAGCCCTGGTGCAGCGACAGCACCGAGACCTGCCCGCTGATCCGGGCGTAGGCGTCGGCCATGCTCGCCGCGCCGCCCTCGTGTCGGGCGGCGACGAACCGGACGCCGCCCGCGCGCAGCGCGTTGGTCAGCTCGAAGTTGCCGCTGCCGACCACGCCGAACGCCATGCCGGCGCCGAGGCCGGCCAGCGTCCGGCCGACGAGCTCGGCGACGTTCACCGCTCCACCAGCGCCAGCACCCGCGCCGGGCTGCCGGAGCCCCCGACGATCGGCAGTGGCGAGACCACCAGCAGTGTCCCGGTCGGCGGCAGCGCGGCCAGGTTCCGCAGCTGCGTCAGGCCGTGCTTCCCGGCGCCCAGCAGCAGTTCGTGGCAGGGGAACATGGGCTCGAGCCCCGGCGCCTGCCCCGCGTCGGTGCCGACGGTTTCGACGCCCAGCCCGGTGATCGGCGTTTCCTCGGCGAGCCACCGCGCGCACTCGGGGGAGACGCCGGGGGAGTGCGAGCCCGCCTCGTCGGCGTTGAGGAACTCGGCCTGGTCGTGGCTGCGCGCGTCCCAGCCGGTGCGGTAGAGCAGCCAGCCGCCGTCGGGCAGCGGCCCGTGCTCGGCCGTCCACGCGCGGACGTCGTCGACCGAGAGCAGGAAGTCGGGATCCGCCGCCGCCTTCGCGGAGAAGTCGAGCACGACCGCGGGCGCCACCAGCGTCTTCAGCGGCACCTGCGAGACGTCGTGACCGTCCTTTCCGGACACCCAGTGCACGGGGACGTCGAGGTGGGTGCCGGTGTGCTCGCCGGTGTGGATGTCGTTCCAGTACCACCGCGGGCCGCGCTCGTCGTAGCGGCTGATCTCCTCCAGCCGGAACGGGATGGTGTTGGCGAACGGCTCGGGCAGCTGGAGGATCGGTGTGCTCGAGCTCAGGGGAGCGGTGAGGTCGACGATCTCGATCGTCCCCTGCGCGATCGCCTTGCTCAGCCCGTCCAACAACGACATGCCTGCCTCCCGGTGCCGGTGTGCGTCCCGACCGAAACCCTATGCCCGCCGATCCCGTCTTGACAGCAGCGCGCTTCCGGGTGTTGTCTTAATGTCGTAAGACAATAGGAGGGTGAACAGGGTGATCGAGTTCGTCCTGGACGGCCGCTCCCGGGTCGCCACGTACATGCAGCTCGTCGTGCAGGTGAAGCAGGCACTGCGGGTCGGCCTGCTGCGGCCCGGCGACCAGCTGCCGAAGGTGCGGGACGTGGCCCAGGCGCTGGCGATCAACCCGAACACCGTGCTCAAGGCCTACCGCGAGCTGGTGCTGGAGGGGCTGGCCGAAGGCAAGCCGGGGGTGGGCACGTTCGTGACCGGCAGCCTGGCCGGGCCGTCGCTGGGCAGCCAGGCGCAGCTGCGCGACGAACTGGTGGCCTGGCTGGAGCGCGCCGAAGCGGCCGGGATGTCGGCCGACGACGTCTTCGCCCTGATCGAGACCACGATCCGCGGCACCCGGGTGCCGCACGACCTGTCGTAGGGAGTCCGAATGGAACTGGCGGTGGAGGCCCGGGCGCTGGGCAAGCGCTACGGGCGAAGCTGGGCGTTGCAGGACTGCGCGCTGGAGGTACCCGCCGGGCGGATCGCCGCGCTGGTGGGGCCGAACGGCGCGGGCAAGACGACGTTGCTGCACCTGGCCGTCGGGCTGCTGCGGCCCGACGCGGGGGAGGTGCGCGTGTTCGGCCGCGACCCGCGCGACGGCACGGCGGTGCTCGCCGACATCGGGTTCGTCGCGCAGGACACCCCGGTGTACCGCGACTTCACCGCGGCCGAGCTGATCACCATGGGCGGCAAGCTGAACCGCCGCCGCTGGGACGCCGCGCTGGCCAGGGACCGGCTCGCCACGCTGGGCATCCCGCCGGACAAACCGGCCGGCAAGCTCTCCGGCGGGCAGCGCGCGCAGGTGGCGCTCGCGCTGGCCCTGGCCAAGCGACCGCGGCTGCTGCTGCTCGACGAGCCCATCGCCAGTCTGGATCCCCTGGCCCGGCGCGAGTTCATGCAGACGCTGATGGGCGCGGTGGCCGAGAGCGAGACCACCGTGCTGCTGTCCTCGCACCTGCTCGCCGACCTCGAACGCAGCTGCGACTACCTGATCGTCCTGCAGACCTCGCGCGTCCAGCTGACCGGCCCGGTCGACGAGCTCCTGGACACGCATCGCACGCTCGTCGGCCCGCGGGCCGGGAGCGAGTCCATCGCCGGCGTCGCGAAGGTGGTCCGCGCGAGCCACACCGAACGCCAGTCGACGCTGCTCGTGCGCCGCGGCGACGGCCCGATCGATCCATTGTGGACGGAGCATGAAGTGACGCTCGAAGACGTGGTGCTGGCCTACCTGGCCGATGCCGACACCCGCGTGAACCCGGCGGCGTGGGGGGTGCCGGCATGATCTGGCTGACCTGGCGCCAGCACCGCAAGCAGGCGTTGTTCACCCTCGTCGCGCTCGGCGTCCTCGGCGCGATCATGGTGCCGACGGGCCTGGCGATGCACGCGAAGTACGACAGTCTCGGCCTCGCCGCGTGCCGGGCCGCGCTCGGCAGCGCGTCGATGATCACCCAGACCGAGGCGGTGGCGCGCTGCGACGGCCTCGGCCACCAGTTCCAGCAGCAGTTCAGCAGCTTGACGTTCGTCGCCGTCCTGTTCGTGATCCTGCCGGTGCTGGTCGGCGTGTTCTTCGGCGCGCCGCTGGTGGCCCGCGAGGTCGAGCAGGGCACCCACCGGCTGGTGTGGACGCAGGGCGTGAGCCGCCTGCACTGGGCGCTGGCGAAGTTCGGCCTGATCGGCGCGATCACCGCGGTGCTGGCGGTCGGGTACGCGCTGGGCGTGTCGTGGTGGTTCCAGCCGCTGGTTTCGGCGAGCACCGGCCGGCTGACGTACATCTCGTTCGACGTCCAGGGGATCGTTCCGATCGCGTACACGCTCTTCGCGCTCGCGCTGGGTGTCTTCGCCGGAACGTACTGGCGGAAAGTGCTGCCCGCCATGGGAATCGCCATGGTCGGCTACGCGGTGGTCCGTGTCGCGGTCGAGGTCTTCGCCCGCCCGCGGTACCTGCCGCCCCAGACCCTGTCGTTCTCGCCGTCGGGCAAGCAGACGCCGAACCTCGCGTCGGGGGACTGGGTGATGGAGCAGGGCGTCCGCAACGCGGCGGGGGAGATGGTGCTGCCGGACGCCCAGATCGGACCTTGTCCGGCAGGCGGCTGCGGCAACGGCCCCGGTGACGTGGGGCCGGGCGCGTACAACTGGCTGCGGTACCAGCCGGGGGACCGGTTCTGGACGTTCCAGGCCATCGAGACCGGCGTCTTCGTGCTGCTGACGGCCGCGCTGGTCTACTTCGCGATCCGCCGGGTGCGCACGATCGCCTGAACCGGTATCACGGCTTGCGGCCCACGATTCCGGCGACGCACTTGGCCGCGTCGCTGAGCGGGGTGAGCCGCGGGCCGTCCGACCACCACTCGTCGCAGATCGCCAGGCCCGGCTCCGACGTCGCGTTCGGCTGGACCAGTTCGAGGCCCGCCATCATGGCTTCGATCTCCGCGCGGGTGCGGAACCGGCCGGCGCCGAGCGGGCCCTGGACCAGGATCTGCTCGATGCGCTTGGCGATCTCGGTCAGCTCCGGCACCTCGGGGTCGAAGAAGTGCGACAGCACGACGTAGGAGCCCGACGGCAGGGCGTCGACGTACTCGCGCATGATGTCGACGACGCCGTCGCCCTCGAAGTGGTGCATCGTGCCGACCTGCAGCAGGCCGACCGGTTCGGTGAAATCGATGTGCCGCAGCACTTCTTCGTGCCCCAGTACCTCCTGCGGGGTGAAGATGTCCGCTTCGACCATGTGCGTGAAGTCGTTCTCGGCGAGCAGGGCGCGGCCGTGCGCGAGGACCACCGGGTCGTTGTCGATGTAGACGACGTTGGTGTCCTTGGCGATGCGCTGGACGATCTGGTGCGTGTTCTCCGCGGTCGGCAGCCCGGACCCGCAGTCGACGAACTGCCGGATCTTCGTCTGGTTCGCCAGCATCCGCAGCGCGCGGTTGTGGAACCCGCGGTTGCCGAGCGCGATGTGCACCGCTTCCGGGACCGCCTGGCGGATCTTCTCCATCACCACGCGGTCGACTTCGTAGAAGTTGTTGCCACCGAGGAACCCGTCGTAGATCCGCGCGATGCTCGGCCGGTCGGGGTCGACGCCCACCGGTTTCCGGCTCGGCGACGGCGCGGGCGGGACCTCGGACATGGCGACCTCGCAGGAACTCGGCGGGTGGCGTTGGGCCACCTAGAGTAGTAGGTCGCGTCCGTGCGGTGAACCGAGGTCAGCCGCTCGGGCGAAGCCGCTGGTCGGGGACGTCGGCGAGGCGCCGGTCGCGTTCCCACCGCAGCCGTGCCAGGTGCTGCTCGATCCGGCGGTCGAGATCGCGCGCGGCCTCGGACAGTTCCGTCAGGTCGCGACGGGACGCCGGGTGGCCCAAGGCCCCCGTGTCCACTTCGTCCCCTGCCCTGTCCACTACCGGCACCTCCCGGATCGGCCCTGGCCTCCGTCTCTGCGTTACTGCCCCACAAGGCGCTCGTCAAAACACGCCGGGCATGAATAGGGGGCACGCCGCCGTCCGGTGGACCGGCCGCGAAAGTCCTGGTGCCAATTTTGACCGGGTGGTAGAAATTGGGCATGGTGGCGGGCCGACGCCACTGTGACGTCAGGAGCTGGGGAAATGAGCCTGCTTTCCGTGCAGCTGTACTCGGTCCGCGACGCCTTCGCGGCCGATCCCGCCGACACCCTGCGGCGGCTCGCCGCGATCGGCTTCACGCAGGTCGAGCCGTACGGCGTCGTGGAAAACGCCGAAACCCTGCGCGCCGGGCTGCCCGCCAACGGCCTGACCGCGCCCACCGCGCACGCGCGGCTGATCGGCGCCGACCAGCACGCCGTGTTCGCGACGGCCGCCGAACTGGGCATCGGCCTGGTGATCGACCCGCTCGTCCCGCCCGAGCGGTGGCGGGACCCGGCCGACATCGCGGCCACGGCCGACGCGCTCAACGCCGCGGCCAAGCTCGCGGCCGAGCACGGCGTGCGCGCCGGCTACCACAACCACTGGTGGGAACCGGCATCCCGGATCGACGGACGCAGCGCGTTCGAGGTGTTCGCCGACCAGCTCGACCCGGCCGTCGCCCTGGAGGTCGACACGTACTGGGCGACCGCGGGCGGCGAGGACGCGCCCGCGCTGCTGGGCAGGCTCGGCGACCGGGTCCGCGCCATCCACGTCAAGGACGGCGGCCTCGCCACCGACGCCACCGGCCAGGTCCCCGCCGGGCAGGGCCGGGTGCCGATCGCCGAGGTCCTGGCCGCCGCGCCGGACGCGCTGCGCGTGGTGGAGTTCGACGCCTTCGACGGCGACCTCTTCGAGGCCATCGCCGCCAGCCACGCCTTCCTGACCGGCGCCGGCCGGTGACCGGCGGCCCGGTCGGCGTCGGAGTCATCGGCGCCGGCGTCATCAGCGGCACCTACCTCGAGAACCTGACGAGCTTCCCGGACGTCCGCGTGCTGCGGGTCGCCGACCTCGACACCGGGCGGGCGGCGGCGCAGGCGGCGAACCACGGCGTGCCGCACTCGGGCACGGTGGCCGAACTGCTCGCCGACCGCGAGGTCGAGATCGTGGTCAACCTGACGCTCCCGGCCGCGCACGTCGACGTCGGGCTCGCCGCGCTCGAAGCGGGCAAGCACGTCTGGGCGGAGAAGCCGCTCGCGCTCGACCGCCAGACCGGCCGCAAGCTGCTGGACCGCGCGCGGGAGAAGGGACTCCGCGTCGCGAGCGCACCCGACACCGTGCTCGGCGCCGCGCTGCAGACCGCGCGCCAGGCCGTCGACGCCGGCCGGATCGGCCGTCCCCTGACCGCATTGGCCCTGTTCCAGGTGCCGGGGCCGGAAGTGTGGCACCCGGCGCCGGAGTTCTACTTCCAGGCCGGCGGCGGGCCGCTGCTCGACATGGGCCCGTACTACCTGACGACGCTGGTGCACCTGCTCGGCCCGGTCCGGCGCGTCACCGGGGCCGGCGCGCGGGCGCGCGACACCCGGGTCATCGGGTCCGGGCCGAGGGCGGGGACGGAGTTCCCGGTGACGGTGGCGACCACGGTCACCGCGCTCGTCGAGTTCGAAGGCGGTTCCGCCCAGCTGGTGCTGAGCTTCGATTCGGCGCTCAAGCGGGCCGGGCTGGTCGAGCTGACCGGCACCCTCGGCACCGCCGTGCTGCCGGACCCCAACCGGTTCGACGAGCCGACCCGGCTGCACCTGCTCGGCCACGACGAGCCGGAAGAGCTGCCGGCCCGGGGACACGCGGCTTCGCGGGGCACCGGCACCCTGGAACTGGCGCGCGCGATCCGGGCCGGCGTGCCGGAGCGCGCGTCCGGCGAGCTGGCCTACCACGTGCTCGACACGATGCTGGCGATCGACGAGTCCCTGACCCGCGGGCAGTCCGTGGACGTGGGCAGCACCGTCGACGTCCCGCCCCTGCTCCCCGAGGGCTGGGACCCGTACGCGAAGACCCTCTAAAGCGGGACGGTGAGCAGGTTCTTCAGGTAGAAGCGCAACGAGCCGACCAGGTCGACGTCGCCGGGCACGGTCAGCCACTGCACCTGCAGGCCGTCCATCAGCGCGATGAACGTCAGCGCCGCCATCCCGGGGTCGACGCCGTCCCGCAGCTCGCCGCGGGCGGCCAGCGCGCCGAACGACTCGTGCACGCCTTCGCGGGCGGCCCGGTAGTGGCGGACGAAGTAGCCGTGCGCCGGGTGGTCCGGGGCGACGGCCTCGGCGGCGAGCCGGGAGTAGAGGTCGACGATCCCCGGGTGGCGGACGTTGTGCTCGGCCAGCGCGACGAAGTGGCGCAGGACGTCGAGCCCGGGCGGCACGGTCAGCTGCTCGCGCTCGGAGTCCTCGGCGTCCCGTCGTTCGAGCACGGCGGCGAGCAGCGCTTCCTTGGTGGGGAAGTAGTAGAGGAGGCCGGCGTGCGAGATCCCGACGCGCTTGGCGATCTCGCGCAGCGACGAGCCGTGGTAGCCGAGTTCGCCGTACGCGACGGCCGCCGCCGTGATGATGTCCTCGCGGCGGATCCGGCCCTTCAGGTAGCCCCCGGTCACGGGGTCGCGGTGGTCTCGGCGGCGTGCACGGCACCATCATGCCGCAGCGGGTGTTCGCACAAAGCTCGTGAGCGATCGAACAAACCAGTTGTGCGAACGTTCGCGGCTTGCGAGCATCACGGCATGAAGAGCGCGGAACGGCAGCGGATCATCGTGGAGCGGCTCCGCGGCGCCGACCAGGTGGCCGTCGTGGAGCTGGCCGCGGCGACCGGCGCGTCGGAGATGACCGTGCGCCGCGACCTCGACCACCTGGCCTCGCGGGGCGTGCTGCGGCGGGTGCACGGCGGGGCCGTCCCGGCGTCGCCGTCCGGGATCGAGCCGCCGTTTTCAGCTCGTGCGACGGCCGCGATCGCGGCGAAGCGGGCCATCGCGGTCGCGGCGGCCGAGCTGATCCGCGACGGCGAGACGATCGTGCTCGACAGCGGCACCACCGCGCTGGAACTGGCGCGGCTGCTGCGCGGGCGCGCGGTCACCGTGATGCCGCTGTCCCTGCACGCGGCCCGCGAGCTGGCCGAAGACCCGGACGTCCGGCTGCTGCTGCCGGGCGGCGAGCCCCGGCCGGGGGAGCAGGCGCTGGTGGGCCCGCTGACCCTGGCTTCGCTGCGGGCGCTGCGGTTCGACGTCGCCGTGCTGAGCCCGTGCGCGTTCGACGTCGGGTCGGGGCTGACCGCCTTCGACCTCGGCGACGCCGAAGTCAAGCAGCAGGCCCTGGCCGTGGCGTCCCGGACGATCGTGCTCGCCGACGGCGCGAAGTGGGGCCGCTCCGCGCTCGCGCACGTCTGCCCGGCCGGCCGGCCGGACGTGGTGATCACCGATCCGGCCGCGCCCGAAGACCAGCGTGCGGCGCTGGCCGAACTCGGCGTGCTCGTGCACGTCGCCGTCCCCACCCCCACGGAGAGCCGATGACGACCACCCCGCCCCGCCCGCGTGCCGCCCGGTTCGCGACCTTCGTGTTCTTCGGCCTCAACGGGTTCGCGATGGGCATGTGGGTGGTGCACATCCCCAACGTCGAGCGCGCGACCGGCATTTCGCACAGCACGCTCGGCGCGCTCCTGCTGGTGCTCGGCGGCGCGGCGTTCGCCGGGATGCAGGTGGCCGGCCCGCTCGTCGACCGGCTCGGCCACCGGCGGCTGGTGCCCGCCGCCGGGGTGTTCCTCAGCCTCGCCCTGTGCGGCCCCGGATTCGCGGACTCCTGGTGGACGCTGGGGCTCTCGCTCATCCTGTTCGGCTTCGGCAACGGCGCGATCGACGTCGGGATGAACTCGCACGCCGTCGTCGTGGAGCGGGCCTACCCGCGGCCGATCATGGCGGCCTTCCACGCGATGTGGTCGGTCGGCGGCGCGATCGCCGCGGTCATCGGCGCGGCGACGCTCGGCGCGGGCGTGCCCACCGGCGTCACGCTCACCTGCACCGGCGGGGTCTGCGTGCTGCTTTCCCTGGGAGCGGCGCGGTTCCTGATGGAGCCGGCCGACGCGCCGGCCGTGGCGGCGTCCGAGGCCGCGCCGGTCCGCCGCCGCGCCCCGGGGCGCGTGGTGTGGCTGCTCGGCGGCCTGGCACTGGCGCTGATGCTGTCGGAGGGCGTGGCGAACGACTGGGCCGCGCTGCACATGGAGAAGGTGCTGGGCACCTCGGCGTCGACGGCGGCCCTCGCCTACGGGGCGTTCGCGGTGGCGATGACGACCGGCCGGTTCCTGACCGACCGCGTCGCGGCCTGGGCGGGCCCGGCGGCGATCGTCCGCTACGGCGCGGCCTTGGCGGCGATCGGCCTGACGACGGCCGCGGCGGTCCCGTGGGTGCCGCTTTCCCTGGTGGGCTGGGCGCTGTTCGGCCTGGGCCTCTCGGGCGGCGTCCCCCAGCTGTTCACGGCGGCGGGCAACCTGGACACCCGCGCGTCGGGCGCGCTGATGGCCCGGGTGGTCGGCCTGGGCTACGTCGGCCTGCTGGCCGGCCCGGCGCTCATCGGCGGGCTGACCCGGTGGATGCCGCTGAACGTCACCTTCGCGGTGCCGGTGGTGCTGTGCGTGCTGGCGGCGGTGTTCGCCGGGGTGCTGAGCCCGAAGCCGGAACCGGCGGAGCAGCCCGTCTGCTCCTGAGCGGCACTCAGCTTTCCCGCATCGGGCTGATCGGCTCCTGCAGTTCCGTCACCCAGCCCGCCGGATCGTCCGGGCAGTCCAGGTACAGCTCCCGCTGCGGCCCGGCGGACGCGAAGCCGTGCGCGGAGATCCACCGGACCACCGCCTGCCAGGCGGGCAGGACACCGTCGATCGCGCCGCGGTGGACCAGCGTCGCGGCGCGGGTCGCCGGGAGATCCGCCACCGCGAGGCCGTCGAGGTCACCCGGACCGACCGACGCCGGGATCGCCGCGTGCACCACGACTTCGTCCTCCGCGCGCTGCTCGTAGTAGCACGTCAGGCGCCCCACCGGGGTGACGTCCGCGGCGGGCAGGCGGCGGCCGAGTTCCGCGCACAGCGGGTGGACGACCGGGCCGATCGCCTCCGGCGCGAACCCCGCCGCGACGCCGGTCAGCTCCACCACCCGCATCGCCGGCAGCTCCTTGACCACGACGTCGTGCGCGGACGGGCGGCCTTCGTCCTCGATCGTCCGCAGCCGGGCCTCGACCCGCGCGAGCTTGGCCGCGCCCTCGGCCAGCGCGGCTTCCAGCTCGGCGCGCCGCAGCGCGAGCATGCCGCGCACCTGCTCGACCGTCACCTCGTCGGCCAGCAGCGCGGCCACCTGCTCCAGCGTGAACCCGAGGTCCTTCAACGCGACGATCCGGTTGAGCCGCGCGAGCTGGCCCGCGGTGTAGCTGCGGTAGCCGGTCGCGGGGTCGACGCGCGCCGGGCGCAGCAGCCCGAGCGCGTCGTAGTGGCGCAGCATCCGGACCGACACCCGGCCGTGGCGGGCGAAGTCGCCGATCGAGAACACGCCCCGATCATCCCGCAGGTGCGACGAACCCGCCGACGACGTCCGCCGCGAGCTCCGCGAAGGTGATCGCGGTGTCGTCCTCGTGCGCGGGCCCGACCACCTGCAGCCCGACCGGCAGCGCACCGCCGGCCGGCGCGCTGACCGCGGGCAGGCCGGGCAGCGACGCCTGCGCGATCCAGAACACCTGGTCGTCGTAGCGGTGCCGGTCGTCGTGCGGGAACGCCGTCGTGAAGACGGCCGGGCAGAGGAACACGTCGACGTCGGCGAAGTACCGGCCCCACGCCGCGGTGAGGGCCGCCCGCCGTCGCTCCTGCTCGGCGACGCCGGCGAGGTCACGCCTTTCCAGACCGGCGAAGAACAGCTCGACCTGGAAGCCGAACGCGTCCGCCTGGACGACCGGGTCGACGTCGTCCGGCCAGCCTTCGCGGATCCGGACCCCGGCGACGGCGAGCGCGTCGACGGCGTCCGACAGGACCTTGCCGACTTCGCCGGTCACCGGGCAGCCCGGGTCGTCGAGCACGACGCCGGCGCGGAAGTCCGCGAGCCGGCGCCGGCGCGGCGGCGCGAGCTTCCACGGCGACGTCTCCGGTCCGCCGGTGACGTTCAGCGCGAGCCGCAGGTCGGCGGCCGACCGCGCGAGCGGCCCGACGGCCGAGGGGAATTCCCGCGCGGGCGTGGCGGGCGGCCCGGGTGGCTGGAACCCGCGCAGCGGCACGGTTCCCGCGGTGGGCTTGAGGCCGTAGACGCCGCAGTACGCCGCCGGGATCCGGATCGACCCGGCCAGGTCCGAGCCGTACTCCAAATAGGACAGTCCGGTGGCGAGTGCGGCCGCGGCGCCCCCGCTCGAGCCGCCCGGCGTCCGCGCCGGGTCCCACGGGTTCACGGTCCGCCCGTAGACCGGGTTGACGGTTTGCCCGAAGTCGGCGAGCAGGTGGTGCACGTTCGACTTGCCGACGATGATCGCGCCCGCCGCCCGCAGTCGTTCGACGACCAGCGCGTCCTGATCCGCGATGCAGCCCGCGAACGCCGGTTCACCCCAGGTCGTGGGCAGCCCGGCCACGGCGAAGGCGTCCTTGATCGTCATCGGGACGCCGTGCAGCGGCCCGACGTCGTCGCCGCGCGCGACGGCGCGGTCGGCTTCCGAAGCGGCTTCCAGCGCGTACTCGCGGCGGGTCGCCACGACGGCGTTGACGGCGGAGGCGTCGATGCGGGCGAAGAGCTGTTCGGTCAGGTCGCGGGCCGAGAGCGCGCCGCGGCGGATGCCGGCGGCGGCCTCGGTGGCGGTGCGGAAGGACGTCATGGCTCCGGGATAGAGCCTGACACGGTGTCAGAGTCAACACCCTGAGTATGAGTTACGGAACATATGAGTCTCATATGAGTGGGTGTATCGTCGGGGCATGACAACAGCACAGAACTACCGGCGGATGGTCAACACCGGGAACAAGATCGTCGTGGGGCTGCAGCGGCTCGGCGTCGCCTTCGGCCCGATGCAGCTGCTCACCGTGGCCGGGCGGCGCACCGGCGTCCCGCGCACGTTCCCCATCGCGGTCGTCCCGATCGACGGTGCCCGCTACATCGTCCAGGCCTATCCGAAGGCGGCCTGGGTGGCGAACGCGCGGGCCGCCCGCGAGGTGACGCTCACCCGCGGCCGGCGCACCTCGGCCGCGCGGCTGGCCGAGCTGCCGGTGGCGGAGCGCGGCCCGATCCTGCGCAAGCTGGTCGAGACGAGCCCGGCCAGCGTGGGGAAGCGGTTCGTGACGACGGGCCTCGCGGACGGGCCGACACCGGACGCGGTCGCCGCGGCGGCGGCCCACATCGCCGTCTTCCGCGTCGAACCGGCCTGAGTCAGCCCGCGGGCGCCGCTCCCGGCGTCGCTTCCAAGGCTCGCACCAAATGGTCGGCGGCGGCGCGGGCGGCGGCACTCGGGTGGATCGTGCGGTCGCCGTCCGGCTGGGGCGCCGGTGCTCCGGCGAGCAGCTCCACCAAGGCGACGGCGAGCTCGCGCACCTTGACGTTGAACTGCTGGCTCGCCCGCCGCAGGGTCTGCCAGGCCTCGTCGGGGTCGCAGCGGCGCAGGGCGATGACGATGCCCTTGGCCTCCTCCAGCGCGGCCCGCGACTGCAGCAGGTCCAGCATCTGCTCGGTCCGGTCCGGCCGGGACGCTTCGGCGACGACCAGCGCCATCGCGGCGAGCCGCTCGTGGCGTCGCAGCACCGCCAGCGTCAGCTCGGTGGCGGGGCGGTCGAGGACCACCGAGAGCACCAGCCGGCCTTCGGTGTCCCAGGCCGCGGGCAGGGCCGCGATCCCGCGGACGCGCGGCCAGTCCGCCGAGAGCGCGGGATGGTGCTCGATCAGGCCGGTCAGCGTCAGCGACGGCCAGCGTTCGTCGGCGAAGACGTCCGCGGTGATCACCGGCTCGCCCGTGCGGCCGGCGGTCGGTATTGGGCCGTCGAACCCGTTCAGCTGGGCGGGGACGAAGACCGTCGAGAGTCCGAGGGTGGCCGCCACGTGGAGGGGGCCGCCGTGGTGGTGCACGGAGACCGCCGCACCCAGCGTGCCGGGCACGTCGGCCGCGATCCGCTCGAGCAGCTCCTCCAGCAGCGCGGTCAACGGGGCTCGTCCGCGCGTCATGGGGTTTTCGGTCATCGCGAACCCTCCTCGGCACCGTGCGGGCGGGGCCGGGCGAGTGCCCGGCCCCGCCCCGGCGGGGTCAGGCCTTGATCTCCTTGCGTTCGCCGGTGCCGGCGATTTCGATGCGCCGCGGCTTGGCCTTCTCGGCGACCGGGATGCGGACGGTCAGCACGCCGGCGTCGTAGTCCGCGGTGATGTGCTCGGTGTCCAGGGTGTCGCCGAGGAAAAGCTGGCGCGAAAACACGCCGAGCGGCCGCTCGGAAACCTGCAGCTGGACGTCGTCACCGGTCGGCAGCGGCCGGCGTTCGGCCTTGACGGTGAGGACGTTGCGCTCGACGTCCAGCTCGACACCGTCGGGGTTGACGCCGGGCAGGTCGAAGCAGACGACGAACTCGTCACCGTCGCGGTAGGCGTCCATGGGCATCGCGGCCGGCTTCGACCAGGTACCGGGGGCCGCGGTGCCGAACACCTGCTGGGCGAACCGGTCGAGGTCGCGGAACGGGTCGGTGCGCATCAACATCGGGATCCACCTCCTGGAACTCGACGACTCTGGTGTCAACACGCGGTTCTGTTCTAGCATGTCGTCAAACCGATGACAAGAGACAGGTCGTCGAAAGGATGACGGAATGGACGGAATCGATCCCGCCGGCGCGCTGGGGCGGATCCAGGACGTGGTCGCGGCCGCCCGCGCCGGCGTGGCGGACCAGGACCGGCTGCTGACCGCGCTGTCCGGCTTGCGTCTCCTTCGCGAGGAGCTCGCCGGCTGGGAACCGGAGCTGATCGCGGCGGCCAGGGCGGCCGGCGCCAGCTGGGTGGCACTGGCTCCCGCGCTGGGCGTGGCCAGCCGCCAGGCCGCGGAACGGCGGTATCTGCGGCTCCAGCCGTCGCACACGGGGGAGAAGACGGGCGAGGCGAGGGTCGACGCGGAGCGCGACCGGCGGGCGGGCGACCGGGCCGTCGCGGACTGGGCACGGCGCAACTCCGCCATCCTGCGCCAGCTCGCGGGCCGGGTGAGCGCGCTCGACGGACTCGGCCCGGCGGGGCAGGAGAGCGCGAACCGCCTCGGAGCGGCCCTCGGCGACGACGACCCGGCGACGCTCCTGCCGCCGCTGGCCGCCGCACGCCCGCATCTGACCGATGCGCACTCCGGGCTCGCGGAGCAGCTGGGGGAGATCTCGGAGCAGACCGACCGGCTGCGCCGCGATGCCGCGGGGAACCGGCGGACGCGGGAGTGAGATCGTCTTCGCCCGGGTACTCGCCCGATATGGCAGGTGAAGCATTCGACGAGCGCAACAAGATCGCCGAGCGGTCGACGACCAGGGCCGAGCTGCTGCCCGAGGAGCAGGCCGCCGAAAGCGCCGACCCGGAGAGTCAGGCCCGCGAGGTGCTGCGGGACTCCGACCGCCGGACCGAGGCACCGGAGCCGACCATGCGGCGTCCCGAGGAAACGGCTTAGCCGGGCCTTCGGGATCTTCGCGGGTCCTCTCGCCCGGTCAGACCACGTCGCAGCGGGTGCTGTTGAGCGTGAACCCATTGGGCGGCGGATTGCCGTAGTCGAAGGCGCCGTTGAAGCCGATGACGACATTCGAGCCGGGCGCGAGGGTGAGGTTGTAGGAGACGGCTTTCATCGTGACCCGGGGGCCGTTCTGGCTGTAGTCGCCGTTCCAGCTGTGGGTGACCCGCTGGCCGGCGGTGAAGGTCCAGCCGGCCGTCCACGGCGTGAGCGTGGCATTGCCGGTGTTCGTGACGGCTACGTTGGCGGTGAAGCCGTTGGGCCAGGTGTCCGTCACGGCGTAGTGCACGGTGCAGGCAATGGTCTCGGCGGGCTTGGACGACGGCGGGGCCGGAGGCGGCGGCGGGGGAGCGGCCGAGGTGGAGGTCGCGCTCTGCCGCAGCACGGTCGGAATCGGGGTCGGACTCGGACTTGGAGTCGTGGAACCGGCCGTCGTCGCCTGCCGCGGAGTGGTCGTCGCGGGCGCGAGCGGCGCCGGCGCCAGCGCGATCTGCCGCCCCGGCGAGCTTTCGGAGGTGACGGCGATGATCACGAGGCTGCCGATCACCACAACAGCACCGCAGACAGCGGAAACCCACCGCACCCGCCGTCCAGCCCGCTGCTGAGCGGCGGCGGCCTCACGTGCCCGCTGCTCGAGCCGTTCGCGGTAGCCCTCGCCGATGTCGTCATCGCGAGCCCGGATGGGCTGGGTAGCCCCCCCGAGCGAACGCGGAGTGGCCCCGGTTTCCCGAAGCAGTTCGTCGACGGAGAACTCTTCCCCCCGCCGCCGACCGGCGCGCGCCATAGCGGAACCTCCAGTCCCTGAGGGCGCTCGAACGCGCTGGCTTGCCCGGCGAATCCTAGGAACACCGGGCCGACTTGTAAATGGTGTGCACGCCGCGTACATCCAGCGTGCACGACACGCTGACACCGCACCGGTTTTCTGCGCCGGTGACCGGATCACCCGGCCGGACGTCAGGAGGTTTTTCGTTGGCCGACTGGAAGATCACCACCTGCCGGCGGGGCAGCGGGTTCGGCCCGCTGCATGCTCGCCCGAGGGGGCAGGGCCCATGCAGGTTCGCTGAATCGATGCAGGCGGTGTGAAACTTGTCGATCATGCCAGAGCTGTGCGGGGCGCTGATCCGGACCCCCCTGAACGAGCGGATCGGACGGCCGTATACTCTTTCTTCAGCAGGTCCGAGTGGCGGAATGGCAGACGCGCTAGCTTGAGGTGCTAGTGCCCTTAACGGGCGTGGGGGTTCAAGTCCCCCCTCGGACACAGTATTACCCCACGGATCGCGAAACGCGATCTTGAAGCTGAGCGGTCGTAGCCTAGCTCGAATCAACTTCCTCGAGTCGCCATCCGGCGCTGTCGCAGACGATGAACTGTCCCGAGCCTCGTAGCACTGTCGCGACGCGGCTGCTTCGTGTCCGATCTGACTCCAGCGTGGCGTGGCCGTCACCGTCTTGAACGCCGAGCCGGATATTGATCTCGTCGACGAGGTGGTCTTCGCGAATGTAGAGCGTCTTCGGCCGCGGCTGGCCCGCGCGTTGAGCGCTGGTGTGGCCATGGCGGCAGCGGGTACGTCGGTTACCGCGGATCTCCCGAAGGTGATGTCGAGGCGCTGGCGCAAGCGATCGTCGCAATGTCGGAACTGGCGGTCGGCGAGCCGGACGTGGTCGAGGCGGAGGTCAACCCGCTGCTGGTCGGCGCGCACGGGCAGGGCGTGTCGGCCCTGGACGCGCTGGTTCGGCGCCGCTGACTCCACGGGGGCGGCCGTGCCGCTGAAGCCGCGATTGGCCGAGCGGCCGCCCGAACACGTCGTCCAGCTGCACTCGGCCGAGTACCGCAACCCCGGCCAACTGCCCGACGGCGACGTCCTCGCCGTCGGCACCGGGCAGTCCGGCCGCCAGATCGCCGAGGACCTGCACCTGGCCGCGCGCCGCGTGCACCTGGCCGTCGGGTCGGCGCCCCGGGTGGCCCGGCGCTACCGCGGCCGCGACGTCGTCGCCTGGCTCGACGAGATGGGCTACTACGCCCGGGGGATCGACGAGCTCGCCGACGCGGACGCCGTGCGGTTCCGGGTCAACCACTACGTCACTGGCCGCGACGGCGGGCACGACATCGACCTGCGGGCGTTCGCCGCGGACGGCATGCAGCTCTACGGCAGGCTGGCCAGTGTCCGAAGTGGACATCTGGAGTTCGCGGACGACCTGCGCCGCAACCTCGACGCGGCCGACGCCGTGTCGGAGGGCATCAAGGACTCGATCGACGCCGTCATCGAGCAGCGCGGGATCGCGACGCCGGGAGAAGCGCGCTACCGGCCGGTGTGGCAACCACCGGACGGACCGCGCGCCCTCGACGGTACGGAAGCCGCACTTGCAGCGCGGGTTATGGTTGCTGGTCACGGCGTAGTCGGGCGCTGTGGTGGTACCAGCGGGCGCGGGCTTGATGGCGTCGTCGCCACCAGACCCAGTGCAAGTGGTGGGTTTCGGGTTGTTGACGGCGGGTGATTAGCAGGAACAGGCGTTTGATCTCGGCGACGGCGAGCGTGATGAGTCCGGGATCCTCCGGTGGCTCGTCGTCCGGTTCCGTGGGCAGGATCGGTTGCGGTGCAAGGTTATTGCGTGCGCAGCAGTGACTGCGCAGACGGCGAGAGCAGCGAGGGTGAGCACGATGTGCCGCAGCAGCGCGGTGTAGAGGCGGACCTGGGAATGATCGAGCCCGAAGTGTTCTTTGCCGAACTCGAAGCCTCCTCGACCGGCCAGCGCAGGCAGGCGTCCTGGACCAGGACCATCAGGGTGACCGGCCGCCCGGACGGGACGTGGCAGTAGTGGTAGGCCAGCTCGCCGGTGACCCGGTGCTTGCGGATCGACAGAAAATGCTGGGGACTGGTGGTGGCCAGACAGGCCCCACCCGTAGGCGCGTTCGCCTTTCGAGCCGGTCACCGAGCAGACCTGCCATCGGCGCCGGTGCTTGCGCCCAGTCCAGGTGGGTGGCCACGGCCGCATCTGCGCGCATCCCTGGCCGGGTGTGGACCTCGGCGGTGAAGGCGCACCCAACCCGCATCACGTACCCGGTCCCGTTGTCGTCCAGGAAGGTGCGGAGTTTCGGAGAGCGGCCGTAGATCTCGTCACCGGCAATCCACGGCGGGATCGTCGCATCGGCGATCATGTCGGCGAGAATGTCCTGCGCCAGCTGGGGTTTGGTGGTGAACTCCACGCCGGCGGGGATACCCGGACGTCGCGCGATGTTCGGGGGCGGCGAGTTGCTCTTCCGGCACATTGATGCGGGCACCGACCAGCGCGTGCCCACCCGACGTCGCGTACGAGTAGTAGACAGTGTTCACCCCGTTGGCGACCCGCCCGGCGCGGCCCGTGTACTGCCGTTGACGCCTGCCGTCGCGTCGCCCTGCTTCTCCTGACCCGACTCATCCGACGCCGCCACCCGCAATGGCTGCGAGCCGAGTTGCTCGACCACGAACTCCCAGACCACCGCTATCGCCCGGTCGTGGTCCCACACCGCATGGTCAAGCAGCCGCTGCGTCGGATCCGGCGTGGCATCCCCGACGTGCTCGGCGATCGCCCAGCCGTTCTTCCGCGGCAGATCACTCATCAACGCGCCGATCTACTTTCCGGCCTGCGCCCGCGGCTGCGACCGCTGAGGGCACAGGCCCCAGCCGCCGATGCACTCGCCCAGGTTCGCCACCGCCCGCTCACCCTCTACCATGGCAGCCGCAGCCGCCTCACCGATCTCTTGCGTTACAACAAGAGGGTCTTGAGGCGGCTGCCTTCATCACCAGCGGGGTCAACTAGCCCTGACCAGCCAAGATCACCCAAGTGCTGCTGCCGTAATAGGTCCGGTCAGGCGATACCGCGGCGCGCGAGGGCGACGTCCTGCACCGAAGCTTCCACCTCGGCGACTTCGGCCGCCACGGAGACCGATCATCGCGCCGTCGCGGTAGCCCGGCAAGTGCCTTGCTCATGGCGGGCCGCATCGCAGGTGTCGAGGCTTTCAAGCGGTGACGGATCGGAACCTCTGCGGACGGAACATCGCCATGTCCGGCCGTTCGGTCCCGGCGGAGAGGTCGGCGAGTGCCTCTCCCACGACCGGTGCGTAGCGAAACCCTCGCCCCATGCAACCGGCGCCGAAGACAAGTCTTTCATGACGCGGATGAGTGCCGATTATCCAGTGCCCGTCGGCGACCTCACTCCACATGCAGACCGTGGAGCGGGTCGGTTCGCCGTCCAGGACCGGGATGCGCTCCCGTAGGCACTGCCGGACCGCCGCCAGTTCGGCCGCGGTCGGCTGCCGCTCGGTCAGCTCGTCCGGCCGGATTTCGTTGCCTCGCGAGGGAAGACTGACCTTGTAGCTGCCGTCGGGTTCCGGACAACCGTAGAAGGGGGCGGAGTCGTCGCCGGGTGGTGCAGCGAAGTAGGCGGCTGTTTCGAGGCGCACGCCGTCGGGGATCGCGAAATTGAAGAGGACCTGGCGTTCGACAGCGACAGGCAGGTTGAGACCGAGCAGCTGACCTGACCAGGCTCCGACAGCCACGACGAGCCGGTCCGCGCGGTAGGTACCTGTTGCGGTGCGCACCTCGACACCGTCAGCGTCTTCGGAGAAGTCCTCGAGTGCGTCGCCGAACCGCAGTTCAGCGCCGTGGCGGCGCGCTTGGTCGTGCATCGCGCGGATTCCCTCGGCGACCAGGGCCACGGTCCCGTGCGGTTCGAAGACCGCGGTCTCGTCGGCGGCGACGCGGTAAGCCGGGAACCGGGCCTGTGCCGGCGTCGCATCGACGATCTCGTGCTCGAAGTCCGCGGAGGCCAGGCTTTCGAGCGTTCGATCGAACCATCCGGAGCCGGGCTTGCCCACGAAAACGGTGCCCGACTCGACAAGCAGGTCCTGACCGGCTTCGGCGGAAAGCTGCTGCCACAGCTCGAAGGTGCGGCGTGTCAGGGGGTGGTACGCCGGCCCTGTGCTGTTGGACTGACGAGCCAGCCGCGTCGCTCCGCCGTGGCTTCCGTATCCATGTGGAGGAGTGTGGCGGTCGAACGCGAGAACCCGGGCACCACGCCGCGCCAGGTGCCACGTGGCCGAGGCACCCCAAGGGCCGAGACCGACGACGATGACGTCGTAGGGGTTGCGCCGCTGCATGGAACTCCTTCGAAGGCCGGGGGACGTAATACGGGGCTTCCCGCGTGGCGCCGGCTGCTGGACATCGCCGAGGAGACGAGACGTTCCGTGGCGGCGGCCGTGCGGGACGTCGGCCACGCCAGATAAAGACTG
>Ga0070668_100000471_pt1 | contig 26668 bp, 24 predicted proteins | sample KBSS43metaG_FD_64661 | JGI IMG/M metagenome (GOLD analysis project Ga0070668, IMG submission 64661) | Switchgrass rhizosphere microbial communities from Kellogg Biological Station, Michigan, USA - KBS S4-3 metaG | ecosystem: Host-associated > Plants > Roots > Rhizosphere > Soil ...
AGTGGAGGGCAATGGTCGTGGAGTCGGAACTGCGACTCAGGATCATGGAGGATGGCGCCGACGCGGAGCGGTTGACGACGCTGACGACATACCTGCGCCACGAGTTGGCGCAGCTCGACGGTCCGGAGGTCGACTACGAGCGAGAGGGCGCGGTGCCGGCTGGCGCGCGGGCGGCCGAGTTGGAGGCGATCGCCGGGCTGCTGGTGACGCTGAGCGGTTCGGTGGAGAGCCTGCGGTCGGTGATTCGTACGGTCCGGGGCTGGGTGACGCGCGGTGACGGCGCCGCCCGTACCGTACGCGTCGAACTGGGCGGCGACGCCCTGCAGATCTCCAACGCGTCCGCCGCCGAGCAGGACCGGCTGATCGAACTGTTCATCAGCAGGCACGATCCGTCGTGACCGGGCAGCGCCGGGCGCTGATCGTCGCGATCGACGAGTACGACCACGCCGAGCTCGGCCAGTTGCCCTCGGCGGCGGCCGACGCCGAAGCCCTCGCGCGGGTCCTGGGCGATCCCGGGATCGGCCGGTTCGACGTGCGGGTCCTGCGTAACGACCAGGCCCACCGGGTGCGGGAGGAGATCGAGGACTTCTTCGCCGAGGCGGCCCCGGACGACCTGCTCCTGCTGCATTTCTCCGGGCACGGCCTGAAAAGCGATGCGGGCGAGCTGTTCTTCAGCGCGGGCAACACCCGGCCCACCCGGCTGCGGTCGACCGCGGTCCCGTCCGACTTCGTGCAGCAGTGCATGCGTACCAGCCGGTCGCGCAGCATCGTGCTGTTCCTGGACTGCTGCTACGGCGGCGCGTTCGAACAGGGCGCCCAGGTGCGGGCCGGCGGGGACGTGAACGTGCTGGACGCGTTTCCGCAGGAGCGGCTGGGCGGCCGCGGGCGGGTGGTGATCACCTCCTGCGGCTCCAGCGAATTCGCCTTCGAGGGCGACCGGCTCAGCGACCGGGCGGCGCCGGAGCCGTCCGTATTCACCGGGGCACTCGTGCACGGCCTGGCCACCGGGGACGCCGACCGTGACGAGGACGGGTGGATCTCGCTGGGCGAGCTCTACGAATACCTGTACGAGCGGGTCCGGTCGATCACGCCGAAACAGACGCCCACCCGGGGCGGCAACGTGCAGGGCGAGCTGTATCTGGCGCGCAGCGGACGCCATCGGGTACGGCCGCAGCCGATCCCGGGCGAGCTGCGGTCAGCGCTCGCGGACGGCAACATGTACGCCCGGATCGGGGCGATCACCGAGCTGCGCAAGCTCGTGCTGAGCGCCAACGTGGCGCTGGCCGCCGGGGCGGTGGAGGCGCTGGCCGCCATCCGGGACGCCGACCTCCCGCACGTCGCCGACCAGGCCCGCGACGCGTTGGCGGTGACTCGGCCGCGGCCGGAGCGGAGCCAGGTCCCGTTCGGCCGGCTGGCGCAGGGGCGCGGCGTGCCGCATCAGCGGGTGTCGCTGTCCGGGCCGCCGATCGCCCGGGCCTGCACGGTGCGCAGTACAGACGATCGCGTACGGGCGACGGTCGACGACGGCACGGTGGAGGTCTGGATCGACACGGCGTCCCCGGGGCCGGTCGCGGCCGCGGTCGTGCTGACCGGTGCCGGCGGTCAGGCCTCGATCGACGTGTCGGCGGTGGTGGCCCTCCCCGAGACGCGGGAGAGCCGATCGGCGGTCTCACCCACCGAGCCGGCGCCCCTCATCGAACCAGAACCGCTGCGGGAGCCGGAGCCGTCACCGAACCCGTCGCCGGCGCCCCCACCAGGGCCCTTGCCGGTGCTGCGGCCGGAGTCGTCGCCGTTGCCATCACCAGGGCCCATGCCGGCGCCGCTGCCGGCACCGCGGCCGGAGTCGGAGCGGCAGCCTCGGCCGGAGTCGTTGCCGGAGTCGGAGCGGCAGCCTCGGCCGAAGACGTTGTGGCAGCCGGAGCGGCGGCCCCAGCCGGAGTCGTCGCGCGAGCCGGAGTCATCGCCGGAGCGGGAACAGGAGGGGAAGCGGGAACGGGAACCGGCCGGCGAGGACCGACCCGGCGCGCGCGTCCCGGCCAACCGCAACGGCCTGCGGGGATTCCTCGCCAAGCGGGTCTGGACCGTGGTGGGCGTGCTGCTGTTCACCGTCGCGGCCGCCGTCGCCGCCCTGCCGTTGATCGCCGACGCCCTGGTCTCGACGCCGCCGCCGAACCGGGTGGTGGACGCGAAGCCGCTGAGTATCGCCGAAGTCTTTCCGGTCTCGCCGGTCACTGTCCCCTCGGGCGCCAGTTACACGGTCGAGGAAGCCGACGCGGACACCGACTGCCGCCGGATCGGCACCGGCGACCTGGGGACCGCCCTGCGAGCCGCGGGGTGCACCCAGTACGTCCGGGCAACGTTGGCGACGGCCGACCGGAAGCTCCTGGTTACGGCCGGCATCGCCAACCTGGAGAGCGAGCCGGCCGCCGAAGCCGTGCACCGCCGCCTCGGCACGTTGGAGGCACCGTTCAGTGGCCTTACCACGCAGGCCTCGACCGCGCCGATCAGCGGCAACGGTGTCTCGCACTGGGTGGTCTACGGCCACTACCTGGTCTTCTGCAAGATCGTAAACGCCACCGGTGTCTCGGCCGAACAACCCGAGGTGCAGTCGGTCATGAAGGGGCTGATCAGGGACTACCTCGCGGGTGAGGTGCTGCACGAACGGAACACCTGACGCACGTGGCCACCGCTTCCTGCGTGGCTGCCGGCCAGATCTGCCCACACCCAACGCACACCGACCGAGGCGTGTGACACGTCGTCCACCCGCGCGCCGGCGATCCCCACGCCGAAAGCAGCGTGGGCTGTAACGACGCACGGAGGGCTTGAGCCTGCGGTGTGGGAGGTTCGGCTGGCGGGGTGGTTGCCGGAGGTTGGCTGGCTCAGCCGGCGCGTGCGGCCACCGCTTCGACCACCTGTTCCGGGGGCAACGAGGCATCGACCAGGATGGCGTCGGTCAGCGTGGCGAAGGTCGTGATCGCCTGGGCGACGTGCTCCTGCCGCCAGCGCCGCGCCTTGGTGTCCACCAGGTCGGCGTCGATGCGGGCGCGCAGCTGCTCCTCCGGCAGGGTGAGGATGAACTCGCGCACCTCGACGCGGGCGTTGCGGAGGCCGTTGAGGATCTCCGTCCGGTACGCCGGGTTGATCAGGCTCATCGGGGCCACCCACGTGTGCGGGAACTGCCGGTCCAGCCCGGTCATCGTCTCGATCACGAGGTGCCGCCACAGTGGGAGGTCCTGGAAGTCGCCGGTCGGCGACTCGACGAACGAGGTCAGCAGGTAGCCGACGTACTCGGGGTCGAAGAGCTTTGCCCCGTCCAGCCGCTTGGCCAGCAGGCCCGCCGTCGTCGTCTTGCCGACGCCGAAGGCGCCGTTGATCCAGACAATCATGAATGGATCGTGGCACCCGGCGGCAAGCCGGGGCCGTGTCTCGTGGTTGACGAGACGCGGCCTACGGACGTGCGTGCGACTCCTGCTGCCGCAGGATGTCGATCGCCTGCTCGGCGCTGCTGCCCAGCCGGCGGGCGGTGGCCAGATAGGCGTCCGCCGCCGCGCGCAGGCGTCGATGGCGCTCGGCCTGCGACAGCGGGGCGCCGGACGCCGCCACCGTCGTGCCGTTGCCGACCCGGCTGACGACCAGCCCGGCCGCTTCCAGCTCGCGATAGGAGCGGGCCACCGTGTTGACCGCCAGCCCCAGGTCGCCGGCCAGTTGGCGGATCGACGGCAGCCGGGCGCCGGGCGCCAGCACGCCCGAGTCGATCATCGCGGTGATCTGTTGCCGGATCTGCTCGTACGGGGGTACGAAGCTGTCCGGGTCGACTTCGACGATCATGCCGGGACCGGGTCGGGGCGGACCACCCAGGGCGCGGTCGCCAGCCGCCAGCCGAACCAGGGCACGGCCACCCCGCCCAGCAGCATCACGAGGACGACCGGCCCGGACGATCCGGCGACGGCCGTCAGCGCCTGGTCGAGGGCGCCGTAGAGCACCAGCGTGGCCCCGCTCGCGGTCACCGCGTGCAGTGACCGCGAGCGGATCGCGTTGTCGGCGGCCAGGACGTCCGCGGGGGCGGCCGGCTGCGGCCGGTTCAGCACGCGCTGCGTGGTCAGCCAGACGACCAGCGTGACGGCCGGCGTCACGATCAGCGGGACGATCCGGCCGGCCTGCCCGTCATCGGTTGTCGCCGCCCAGGCCGTGAGGAGCAGCGCGGCCAGCACCGACCACGGCAGGGCCCGGCGGGCGGGCCGGGACAGGTAGCGGTCGAGGGTGCGCGGTGCGAGGCTGGCCGCCCGCCGCCGCGCGGGCAGGCCGGCGACGCGTGCCTCGGCCACCAACGCCCCGGCGAACCACCCGGCGAGCAGGTAGATGATGCTCACGCCGATCCGGCTGTGCTGCAGGTTGGTCACCGTGTTCGCAGCCAGGCCGCCGGCCAGGCCCGCGGCCCGCCACCGGCGGGTCGTCGCGAGATAGGCGACGATCAGCGGGCTGTTGTCCGGGGTGAGGTGAAGGTCGTGCCGGTCGGCGAACCGTTGCACCCGCTGCCGGCTCACCGGCCAGTCGGCGGCCACGGCGGTGACGAGGGCCGCGACGACCGACAGCGCGGCGGTCAACGCCAGCGTCTGCAACGAAGACATTCGATCTCCCTTCCGAGGGCATCAATGTAGCAATCGTCTGCTACTTTGACGCCCCGAGGGAGAGGCGAACCGATGGCACAACTGATCAGCGACGACGTCTGGAACGGGGTCGACCCGTCGGCGGCGCGGCTCCCGGTGCGCACCCGCAGGCGCCTCGTCGCCGCGGCCGTCGCCCTGATCGTGCTGGTCATCGTCGCCGTGCAGGTCACCGTCTCGGGCGCGCTCGTGCCCCGGATCACGGTCGGGCCGGGATGGAGCGGCGCGTTCGAGGGCGGTGCGGTCTCCGACCTGCTGGTCAACCGTTATCACCGGCAGGGTCCCGCGACCACCCATGTCAGCCAGGAGTTCGAGATCGTCAACGACGGGGGATACCCGGTCAAGATCCTCAGCGTGGACACCGACCGGCCCGGGATGCGGGTGGAGCGGGCCACGCTGGGCATCGAGGCCCTGACCCCGGGTCATCCCTTCGTGCTCGAGGCCGGCGCGACGATCCGCACCACGATCTACTACGACATCAGCGACTGCTCGGCGGTCAGCGCGCTACCGCAGCCCATCCCGCTCGTCGTCGAGGGCGGGGCCGGGCGGCAGCACGTGGAGCTCACCCTGCCGCCGCTGCGCCCCTACCGGACGGGCGGCTGGCAGGTGAGTCCGGGCGATCCCAAGGCGGTGCAGTGGCAGCGCTTCCTCGCCGATCACGTGTGCGACGTGCCCTACCCGGACGGCCTCTGAAGCGCGACGTGGCAGCCCCCGCCGGCGTGGTCGCCGTCCGGCCGGCGGCGGAGCCCGCGCGGGCCTTGGCCCGAGGGCTGCGCGTTGAACATGAAGGTGGAGCCCGTGTGGGCCGTCGGCCGGAGGTGTGCGCCGAAGCTGGCGGAGTCGGTGTGGGCCACCGGCCCGAGGAGTGCGCCGAAGCCGGCAGCGGAGTCGGTGTGGGCCGTCGGCCCGCGGAGTCGTGCGCGCTGAACACGGCGGCGGGGCCGGCGCGGGCCGGCCCCGCCGGGTGGCGGTCAGACGTCGGAGCGCTTGAGGCGCACCGCGGCGGCGGCGACGGCGGCGACCACGTAGCCGAGGAAGACGGCCAGGCCCGCCCGCGGGGCCAGCGTGCCGGCGGCCCGGGTGATGGCGGTGAAGGCGGTGGCGGCGTTGGACGGCAGGTAGGCCACGGCGGTGCCCCAGCTGTCCGGCAGCAGCAGCGTGGCGACGCCGGGAAGCAGGAACAGCACGCCGAACAGGGCGGTGATCGCGGTGGGCGTGGAGCGCAGCAGCGCGCCGAGCCCGAGGCCGAGCACGCCGGAGCCGGCCAGCACGACCGCGGTGCCGATCACGGCGCGGGCCACGCCCGGGTCGGTCCAGGCGGCGCCGCCGTCGCCGATCAGGGCCTGGCCGCCGGTGAAGGCGATGGCCGCGGCGGCCAGGGCCACGACGAACGCGACGCCGGTGAAGACGATGATCTTGGCCCACAGCACGGGCAGGCGCTTCGGAACGGCCGCGATCGAGGAGCGGATCATGCCGGTGCCGTACTCGCCGGCCATCAGCAGCACGCCGAGGGTGCCGAAGGCGAGCTGGGCGAAGGTGGTGCCGGCCAGGCTCGCCGAGACCGGGTCGGCGGCGGCGCCGGGGCCGGGTGCGGTGCTGGGTTCGCCGGTGAACAGCGAGGACGCGAGCAGTCCGATCCCGATCAGCAGGCCGGCGGCGATCGCGAGGGTGGCGACGGTGGAGCGCAGCGACCAGAACTTGATCCATTCGCTCTTGACCACACGGGTCTGAGTGAGGCGCCGGCGGGGCCGGGCGAGCGCGACGGTGCTCATCGGGTGGCTCCAGCCTGGTATTCGACGGCGTCCTTGGTGAGCTCCATGAAGGCTTCCTCCAGCGACGGCCGTACGGCGGTGAGTTCGTGCAGGGGAATGCCGGCACCGGCGGCGCGGTCGCCGATCTCGTCGGCGGGCAGGCCGGTGACCTCGAAGACGCCGCGGGCCACGCTGAGCACGGTCACGTCCGGGCCGGCGATCAGGTCGTGCAGTTCGGCGGCGCGCGGCGAGGCGACCCGTACGCTGTCGCGGGCCGCCCGGTCGATGAAGGCGTCCACCGAGGTGTCCGCGATCAACCGGCCCTTGCCGATCACGATGAGGTGTTCGGCGGTCAGCGCCATCTCGCTCATCAGGTGCGAGGAGACGAAGACGGTACGACCGCCCGCGGCGAGGTCGCGCATGAGGTTGCGGATCCACAGCACGCCCTCGGGGTCGAGGCCGTTGGTGGGCTCGTCGAGGACGACCACCTCGGGGTCGCCGAGCAGGGCGGCGGCGATGCCGAGGCGCTGGCCCATGCCGAGGGAGAAGCCGCCGACCCGCCGGCGGGCGACCTGGCGCAGCCCGACGAGGTCGATGACCTCGTCGACCCGGGCGGCCGGGATGCCGGTGGTGGCGGCCAGGGCGAGCAGGTGGTGGTAGGCCGACCGGCCGGTGTGCACGGCCTTGGCGTCGAGCAGCGCGCCGGCCTGGTGCAGCGGGTCGGGGTGCTCGGCGTACGGGCGGCCGTTGACGACGGCCGTGCCGGCCGTGGGGGAGTCCAGCCCCAGGATCATCCGCATGGTGGTCGACTTGCCGGCGCCGTTCGGGCCGAGGAAGCCGGTGACGATCCCGGGCTTGACGGTGAACGTGAGCCCGTCGACGGCGGTGTGCCCGCCGTAGCGCTTGGTGAGGTCCGCTACTTCGATCATGCGCCAACGATCCTGGCCGGGGTCCGTAGTCGGCGTCGTCCGAGCGGAGCCCGGCGGGATACCACGACCGTGGTACCGGCGCGGCCGGCGACTACCGCGCCGGGACGACGACCGGGTGCCCCGCCCTCGCGTACGGTGATCAACATGAAGCTGGCCGCGGCCCGGGCGTGGGTGCGCAGGCATCCCGGGATCGCCGACGCGGCGCTGGGGGTGGCCCTGATCGCCGTGCCGGCCGTGCTCGTGCTGACCAACCAGGTACGCGACGAGTCGGGCGCCCCGGCCGTCGGGGACCTGCTGGCGGTCGCGGCCGCGCTGGTGATCGTGGCCGGGCGCCGCCGGTGGACCGGTCCTCTGCTGGTGGCCGGCACCGCGGTCGCCGCCGGCTTCGTCGTTGTCCTCGGTCACCACCACCCGGCGGTCGACCTCGCCAATCTGATCATCGCCTACACCTTCGCGGTACGGAACGAGCGCCGCCGCGCCTGGCTGGTGGCCGGCGGATGCGCGGTCGTCCCGTTCCTGGCCGGCGTGCCGTTCGCCGACGGCGTCTGGTGGGCGGCGCAGAACCTGGGCTCGCTCGCCTGGGGCGCCGCCGCGGTGGCGCTCGGCGACGCCACCCGCAGCCGCCGGGCGTACGTGGCCGAGGTCGAGGCCCGGGCCCGGCGCGCCGAGGAGACCCGCGAGGAGGAGGCCCGCCGCCGGGTCGCCGAGGAACGGCTGCGCATCGCCCGGGAGCTGCACGACGTGGTCGCCCACCACATCGCGGTGATCAACGTGCAGGCCGGGGCCGCCACCCACGTGCTGGCCACCCGGCCGGAGGCGGCCGGCCCGGCGCTCGCGCACATCCGCCGCGCGTCGGACACCGTGCTGAAGGAGCTGGCCGCGGTGGTGGGCGTGCTGCGCGGCGGCGACGACCTCGACGGGACCACCGAGCCGACCCGGGGCCTGGCCCGGCTGTCCGAGCTGCTGGACGAGTTCGCCGCCGCCGGGATGAAGGTCGAACACCAGCGGCACGGCCCGGCGCGGGAGCTGCCGGCGTTGGTCGATCTCGCCGCGTACCGGATCGTCCAGGAGGCGCTGACCAACGCCCGCAAGCACGGCAGCGGCGTGGTGCTGCTGGCGGTGACGTACGCGCCGGACGCCGTCCTGATCGACGTGAGCAACACGGTGGCCGCGGCGGGGCCCGGCCTCGCCGTGCCGTCCGGCTACGGCCTGGTCGGGATGCGCGAACGGGCCGCGGCGGCCGGCGGCACCGTCACCACCGGCGTCCAGGACGGCGGGCGGTTCGCCGTGCACGCGGAACTACCGGCCGCCGCGGAGGTGCACAAATGACCATTCGCGTGCTGCTCGCCGACGATCAGGCGCTGATCCGGGCGGGCTTCTCCATGATCATCGAATCGGAGCCGGACCTCGAGGTGGTGGGCGAGGCCGGCAACGGGCGGGAGGCCGTCGAGCTGGCCCGGTCGGCGCGGGCCGACGTCGTGCTCATGGACATCCGGATGCCGGAACTCGACGGCATCGAGGCGACCCGGCGGATCGCCGCGGACGAGGACCTCGCGGGCGTACGGATCCTGGTCCTCACCACCTTTGAGAACGACGACAACGTCGTGCTCGCGCTGCGGGCCGGCGCCAGCGGTTTCCTCGGCAAGGGGGTCGAGCCGGCCGACCTGCTGCACGCCATCCGGGTGGTCGCGGGCGGCGAGGCCCTGCTGTCGCCGCGCGCCACCGCGAGCCTGGTCGGCCGTTTCCTCGCGCAGGCCGAGCCCGGGCCGCTGCCCGCCCCCGCGCCGCTCGACGGCCTCACCGAACGCGAACGGGAGGTGCTCGCGCTGGTCGCGCACGGGCTGTCGAACGACGACATCGGCGGCCGGCTCTACCTGTCGCCGCTGACCGTGAAGACTCACGTGAACCGGGCGATGACCAAGCTCGGCGTACGGGACCGGGCTCAGCTCGTGGTCATCGCATACCAGACCGGCCTGGTCCGGCCGGGCGACGCCCCGCCGTGAGGGGGTCAGCCCGTCCAGCCGAGCCACGCCTCCCCGGCGGAGAGCGCGCCGAACCAGATCAGCCACGCCGCCACCGGCACCGGCAGCACCCACAGCGGCCGCCGCAGGCGCAGCAGCTGGATCGCCGTGACCAGCAGCGCCAGCCAGACGACCAGCAGCAGCGCGAGCGCCCAGCCCGGGGCGAGCAGGCCGCTCGCCGCGTAGAAGAAGAGCGTGGCGAGCAGCGCCGCGAAGCCCAGCCAGCCGAGCAGCCACTGCCACCACGGACGCGCCATCGCCTTCCTCGCCTCCCGGTCGACCGACCCTGCCGTCATGATCGGGCGGACCGGTCGCGGCGGGCAAGAGCCGTACGGGCCCGAACCGGCCCGGTCATGCCGGCCGGCCCAGCCGCACCGGCCGCCCGCACCACTCGGCGATCGCGTCCGGCACCCGCGGCGTGGCCGGCATGCGGTCGCTCGCCCAGGCGACGTAGCCGTCCGGCCGGACCAGGACCATCGCGGGCCCGTCCAGCGCCGGGCACCGGACCACCGGCACGGCCGGCCCGTCGCCGAGAGCGAGCGGCTCCCGGGTCACCAGGACGAACCGGCCGTCCCGCAGGTGCTCGTACAGGCGGGTGCCCGCGCAGTCGAGGTCCGGCATCCGGCGGCCGGCCCAGGCGTGCCCGCCGCCGGAGCGGGCCGGGTACCGGACGCCGATGCCGCTGAGCCGCTCGGCCATCGCCCGGCGGGTGCGCGGGAACCGCAGGATCGTGCGGATCGCCAGCGCCTGCACCAGGTTGCGCACCTTGGACTGGCCGAGCACCAGCCGGTTGAACGTGTCGGTCAGCCTCAGCACCTGCTCGCCGACCGGGTGCCGTTCCTCGGCATAGCTGTCCAGCAGCCAGGGTGCGGCGGTCCCGTGCACCGCGGCGGCGAGCTTCCAGCCGAGGTTCATGGCGTCCTGGATGCCGGTGTTCATGCCCTGCCCGCCGAGCGGCGAGTGGACGTGCGCGGCGTCGCCGGCCAGGAAGACCCGGCCGACCCGGTACCGGGCGGCCTGCCGGCGCTCGCTGAGGAACCGGGTGCTCCACCGTGGCCGGCCCATCCCGAGGTCGCTGCCGGCGATCCGCCGGAACGCGTCCTGCATCTCGGCGAGGGTCACCGGCTCGGCGAGCGGCACCCGGTCGCGCTGCCGGTCCCACGCGATGACCCGGAACCAGCCGTCGCCGAACGGCACCGCGATCACCGCGCCGTCGGTGTTCGTCCGCGCGAACATGGCCTCCGCGGGCGGCTCGGTCAGCCGGACGTCGGCCAGCAGGATGTGCGTCTCGTACTGGGTGCCGGCGAAGTCGACGCCGATCATCCGGCGAACGGCGCTGTGCGCGCCGTCGCAGCCCACCACGTACCGGGCGCGCTCGGTGCGCGGCCGCGCACCGCCGACCTCGACCCGGACGCCGGTGCCGTCCTGTTCGATGCCGACCACTTCGGAGTCCCGGACGATCTCGACGCCGAGCTGCTCGGCGCGGGCGCGCAGCACCCGTTCGGTGCCGCTCTGCGGAGCGATGAAGATCATCGGGTAGCGGCTGTCCAGCACGGCCAGATCCAGCGACGCGCCGGGGACCGGCGCGATGGTGCGCACCGGTACGCCGTGCCGCAGCACCTCCTCGGCGAGGCCGCGCGCGTCGAGCAGTTCCAGGGTCCGGGCGTGCACGGCGAAGGCCCGGGTGATGTTGGGTTCCTCGGACCGGCGTTCCAGCAACCGGCACTTCACCCCGGCCAGCGCGAGTTCGCAGGCGAGGGCGAGGCCGGTCGGTCCGGCACCGACGACGAGGACATCGGCAGAGTTCATGGCTTCCTCCGGTTCGGTGAATCGACCACCGGATCGTCGCCGCCCGGCCGGGCCGCTCGAATCGGCGAAGCCACCAGTGACCGGCGTCTCGGTAGCATCGGACGATGCTGCACGGCAGGCTCCGGGAGTGCACGCTCATCGATGAATTGCTGGCCGCGGCCGGCGACCGGCGCAGCGGTGTCCTGGTGCTGCGCGGCGAGGCCGGCATCGGCAAGTCCGCCCTCCTCGGGTATGCCGCGGACCGGGCCGCCGGCCTGCGGATCCTGCGTGGCACCGGCATCGAGTCGGAGTCCGAGCTGCCGTTCGCCGCGGTGCACCAGCTCCTGCGCCCGCTCGCCGGGCTGCTCGACGCCGTCCCCGCACGACTGGGTGCGGCCCTGCGCGGCGCGTTCGGGATCGGCCCGGCCGGCGGCGAGGACCGGTTCCTCATCTCGCTCGGCGTGCTCAGCGTGCTGGCCGAGGCCGCCGAGGAGCGGCCGCTGCTCTGCCTCGTCGACGACGCGCAGTGGCTGGACGGTGCCTCCGCCGACGCCCTCACGTTCGCCGCGCGCCGGCTGGACGCCGAGGGCGTGGTCATGCTGTTCGCGGCCCGCGACGGCTTCGCCGCGCCCGGCCTGCCCGAGTTGCCGCTCGCCGGCCTCGACCTGGCGGCGGCCGGCGCGCTGCTGGCCGAACGGTCCGGCGTGGAGTTGCCCGCCGCGGTGCGCGACAGCCTGGTGGCCAGCACCGTCGGCAACCCGCTGGCCCTGCTGGAACTGCCCGGGTCGCTCTCGGCGGAGCAGCTGTCCGGCCGCGAGGCGCTGCCCGAGCGGCTGCCGGTCAGCGCCGGCGTCGAGCAGGTGTTCCTCGACCGGGTCCGGCGGCAGGACCCGCCGACCCAGACGCTGCTGCTGGTCGCGGCCGCCGAGGACACCGGTGAGCTCGGCGTGATCCTGCGGGCCGCGGCCGCGCTCGGCGTGCCGGCCGGCGCCCTCGACGGCGCCGAGAAGGCCGGCCTGATCCGGGTGGACGGGTCGACGCTGGCGTTCGGCCACCCGCTGGTCCGCACGGCGGTCTACCGGGGTGCGACGTTCTGGCAGCGGCGGGAGTGCCAGCAGGCCCTCGCCGCCGCCCTGGACGGCGACGAGAACGCCGACCGGCGGGCCTGGCACCTGGCCGCGGCGGCGCTCGGGCCGGACGAGGCGGTGGCGGCGGAACTGCACCGGTCGGCCGACCGGGCCCGGCAGCGGGGTGGCCACGCCGCCGCGGCGGCCGGATACGAACGCGCGGCCGGGCTGACCGCCGACCAGTCCCGGCGCGGCGCACGGCTCGCCGCCGCGGCCGGCTCCGCCTGGCAGGCCGGCCGGCCCGGCCGGGCGAAGGAGCTGCTCGACCGGGCCGCGGCGCTGGCCACGTCGGCCCTCGACCGGGCGCGGGTGGCCCACCTGCGCGGCTCGATCGAGGCGGCGGGCGGCGAGCTGACCACGGCGTACGCGATCCTGGCCGACGGCGCCGCGCCGATCGCGACCGTCGACCCGGTCCTCGCCGCCGGCATGCTCACCGAGGCCGGACAGACCGCCTGGCTCGCCGGCGACGTGCCCGGCCTGCACGAGATCGGCCGCCGCCTGGCGGCGCTGCCGGCGCCCGACGACGCCGTCCCGCTGAGCGCGCGGCTCGTGCTCGGCCTCGACAGCCTGCTCAGCGGCGACCCGTCGAGCGCCGCCGGCCACCTCCGCGCGGTGGCCGCCGGCGCCGCACAGACCGCCGACCCGCGGTCGGTCACGCTGATCGCGGCCGGCGCGCTGTTCCTCGGCGACGACGCGACCGCGGTCGGGCTGTTCAGCACGGCGGTCGCCCGGGCCCGCTCGGCCGGTGCCGCCGCCCTGCTCCCGGCGCTGCTCGCGCCGCTCTCCTCGCTGGAGGCGTGGACCGGCCGGTACGGCGCCGCCGCGGCGAGCGCGACCGAGGGGCTGCGGATCGCGGTGGAGAACGGGCAGGGCAATCCCGCCGCCCACCTTCGCGCCGTGCTCGCCTGGATCGCCGCGGTGCGCGGCCAGGAGCCGGAGTGCCGCGAGCAGGCCGCGGCCGCGCATGCCCACGCCATGGCGCACCGGACCGGTCCGGCCGCCGGCATCGCGTCCTGGTCGCTGGCCCTGCTCGACCTCGGCGCCGGACGTCCGGAGAACGCCCGGCACCGGCTCGAGGCGCTTGCCGCCGCCGGGCCCGGCGAATCCCACCCGGTGGTCGGCATCTTCTCGGCCGCCGACCTGGTCGAGGCGGCGGTCCGCACCGACCGGGCGGCGGCGGCCGGGCCGGCGCTGGCCCGGCTGGAGGCCTGGACCGGGCACACCGGGTCGGTGTGGGGGCAGGCCCTGCTGGCCCGGTGCCGCGGCCTGCTGGCGAGCGGGCCGGCGGCGGACCGCCACTTCGCCGAGGCGCTCGCCCTGCATCCACGCGGCGGCCGTCCGTTCGACACCGCGCGCACCGAATTGTCGTACGGCGAGATGCTGCGCCGGCGCCGGCGGCGAGCCGACGCGCGGGTGCACCTGCGGGCCGCGTGCGAGTTGTTCGACCGGCTCGGCCTGCCGGTCTGGGCCGGCCTGGCCCGTGCCGAGTTGCGGGCCACCGGCGAGACGGCCCGCAAGCGCGAGCCCGGCACCTCCGGGCAGCTCACCCCGCAGGAGGTGCAGATCGTCCGCATCGTCGGCGAGGGCGCAACGAATCGGGAGGTCGCGGCGCAGCTGTTCCTCAGCCCGCGCACGATCGACTACCACCTGCGCAAGGTCTTCACCAAGCTGGACGTCTCGTCCCGCGCGGAACTGATCAGGTTCGCGGCGCAGGAATCCTGGTGACTTCGCCGATTCGACGGCGCTCGATCGGTGCCGGCCGGCCCGGCCGGTTTGGGCAGATGGGCTGGATCAGCGCGGCGGGCATTGATGCCGCGCCGGACGCGGGCCGAGCATGACTGGCATGTTCGTGCACAGGACGTACTGGATGTGGACCAGTGGCCGGTTCACGGTCACCCAGACGATCGCGCTCAACCGTGGCCGTCGCTATCTCGTCACCGGCGCGCTGACCGGCAAGTCCGGCGGCGACTACGGCCAGGTGTTCATCTCCACGGTCTGCACGATGCCCAGCAACGACCAGGTCCTCTGTGGTGTCCGGGACGACCCGGCCGACTCGCCGGACTCGAACATCGCGAGGCTCGGCATCGTCGAGGTGATCGGCAACGCGGTACGGGTGACGGTGAAGCTGCGCGGCGACGGCGGCCTGCACCGGGCCGAGGGCGTCGTCTACGACATCACGTGAGGAGCCCGTCATGACGATGAACGCGTACGCGGTGTACGACGTGGACACCGGCGAGGTCGTCCACCTGCACGTGGAACCGGCCGGGCTGGACAGCTCACCCGAGGAGATCGTCCAGCTCGCCGGCCCGCGCGGAGCCCAGCGGCTCGAGGTCGTCCAGGTGTCCGCGACGGACGCCGCCGCGCAGGGACACCGGGTGGTCGACGGGCGCCTGGTGCCGGCCGGCGGCGAGGCCGGCACGGGCGGCGCGGGCGGCGGCGACGGCCAGGCCGAGCCGGACGTCCCGCGCCACTACGAGCGGCGTACCGGCGGATAGGCCCCCGATGTATCACGGCGGCGGTCCGGCGTCTCTACCGGGCGATGGAGACCGGAACCACTGTGCGCGGAGGAGTCGTCGATGTTCAGGATCTATGTGCCGGCGGAGTCCACGGAGAACGTCCCGGAACAGCCAACCGACCAGGCACTGACGCGCTACACGCTGCCCGCCATCCCGGACGCCGTGCTGCAGCGGCACGGCGCCCGGGTGCTGCGGCCGTCCCAGGCCGCGGTGGTGCGCGGCGAACCGCGCCCCGACCCGACCGTCTACCGCTACGGTGTGCTGCTCATGCCGCGCGAGGTGGCCGACGAAGGCGTCCTCGGCGTGCTCAACCGGCTGCTCGCCGAGGTGGACATGCAGCTGCTGCGGCCGGACCCGGAGGTGCGGCACCGCCCGGGGCCGGTGGCGGTCGAGCTCGCGCCGAAGAGCGGATTCAAGGCGGAGTCCGTCGACGCCTGGACCGCGGTGCAGCGCCTGCGCGCCGGCTTCGACGAGCGGGACGAGGTGGACGACGCGGTGCGCAGCCAGGTGCGCAGCGCCGTGGAGCGGATCAATCCGGAGCATGTGCTGTTCGGCTCGGCCCTGGACGGCGCGGGCAGCGCGATGCTGATCGGCACGAACACCGCGAGCAACGGCAGCCCGGATCTCACCGAGCTGTTCAACCGCCCGGCGGCGGGCACGAGCGGGCGCATCCCGGTCACCGTGGTGCTGCCGGATCCGCCGGCGCCGAAGCTGGGCGCGAACGCCACCCGCCGGCCCGTGGTGGCCGTGCTCGACACCGGCATCGCCTACCAGCCGCAGCATGACTGGCTCACGCCGCTCGCGGAGCGCGGCACGGCCGCGGCGCCGGACGCGGTCGTCATCGTGGATCCCGAGCTGCAGGACGAGCTCGCGCGGAGCGCGGTCAGCGGCAGTGGGGTCCCCCGGCTGCCGATCGAGGGCTTCGCGGACCGGCCGTCCATCGAGGAGCCGCTGCTCGGCGACCTGTCCACGCACGCGGGGCACGGCACCTTCATCGCCGGCATCATCCGGCAACTCGCCCCGGACGCGCAGATCTACGCCGTACGGGTGATGCACCCGGACGGATTCGCGCACGAGGCCGACGTCGCGCTCGCCCTGGGCCGGATCGCGGAGCGGGTGGAACGGGCGCACGCCACGAACGGGCAGGACGGCCAGTACGTCGACGTCGTGTCGCTCTCGCTGGGCTACTTCCACGAGTCGCCCGAGGAGGTGCGGGTGACCGATCAGCTCAAGCCGATCATCGACCGGTTGATGACCTTGGGCGTCACCGTGGTCGCCGCGGCCGGCAACTTCTCCACCAGCCGCCCGTTCTACCCGGGCGCCCTCACCACCCGGCTGGCCGCGGACGACAAGGCGCCGCTGATCAGCGTCGGCTCGCTCAACCCGAACGGCTCGACGTCCCGGTTCAGCAACGAGGGGCCGTGGGTGACCTGCTACGCCTCCGGGGCCGCGGTGGTCAGCACCTTCCCGAAGTTCGCCGGCGCGCTGAACGCGACCGCTCAGACCGGGCGGCGGCAGTCCTTCGACCCGGACGACTTCTGCAGCATGTTCGGCATCTGGAGCGGGTCGTCCTTCGCGGCCCCGGGGATCGCGGCGGGCATCGCCGCCGAGCTTGCCGCGGACGCCGGAACGCTGGACGGGACCGGCCGGGCCACGCAGCGGGCGGCCGTGGCCCACCAGGCGTGGGAGACCGTGCAGAAGAAGTACCAGAGCGCGCTCTACGAGCAGCGATGACCAGGTCGGATCGGGCTCCGGCGGCCGGACCCGCGGCCCCGTCGCCGGAGCGGGCGGAACGCCGCGAGCGGCTTTCGGCGATCTTCCACGGCGTCCTGGCCGGCGACCGGCGGGACCTCGACCGGCTCGTCGCCGAGCTGACCCCGCTGCTGTGGCGGGTCGCCCGCGCCACCGGCCTCGACGCCGCGAGCTGCGAGGACGTCGTCCAGCAGACCTGGCTCACGCTGCTCGGCCGGGGCGAGCAGATCCGTACGGCGGACGCCATGCTGGGCTGGCTCGTCACCGTCGCCCGCCGGGAAGCCCTGCGGGTGCACAGCACCCAGAACCGCACCCGCCCGGTCGCGGATCAGGCGCTCGACCCGGTGCCGGACGACGGGCCCCCGGTGGATGACGTGATCGTCACCGACGAACGCCGCCGGGTGCTCTGGCGCGTGGTCCGCCAGCTGCCGGAACGCTGCGTCCAACTGCTGCAGGTGATCGCGTTCAGCGATCGCCCCGACTACGCGACGATCGCGGTCGCGCTCGGGATGCCGAAGGGAAGCATCGGACCCACCCGCGGACGATGTCTCGCCAAGCTGCGCGAGCTGCTGTCGGCGCAGCAGGACTGGAGTTGGCGATGAACGGATCGAGCGAGCCCCTGGCGCCGGCGGCCCGGGCACCGATCGACGAGACCGACCTCGCGATCCTGGACCAGCTGGCGGAGCTGTACTCCACCGTCGACCCGGTGCCGTCCGGCCTGGTGGAACGGGCCCGGTTCGCGGTCGCGCTGGACGAGATCGACGTCGAGCTGCTGCGGCTGGCCGAGGAGACCACGCTGGCCGCCGGGGCGCGGGGCGAACGCGGCCGGATCTTCACCTTCACCAACGCGGTCACCCTCACGATCAGGATCGTCGGGCTGACCGAGGAGACGGTACGCATCGACGGCTGGCTGGCGCCGCCGGCACCGCACCTGGTCACGTTGCGCACCGGGGCGGGCCGGATCGACCGGGTCGCCGACGAGGACGGCCGGTTCGTCTTCGCGGAGGTCCCGCAGGGGCCGGCGCAGTTCCTGGTGCGTCCGGCGGGGCGTACCGAGGCTCCGGAAAACGTCCTGGTGACCAAGGCGGTCGTCCTATAGAAAGAGGCCATGGGCGTCGTCGCCGCGAAGTCCGTCGAAGTGGAACCGAGGGCGAGACGGCTGCACCTGCGTGGGGTGGCGGCGACGTCCGACGGCCGCCCGGCCGCGGGCGCCCGCCACCTGCGCAAGGGGCTCGCCCTGCTCGGCTGGCACGACCGGACGGCCTGGGCCGGGTCCACCCGCGACGCGCTGGTGGCCCGCCTGCTGATCAGCCTCGCGTACGCCGAGGCGGAGCTCGGCCACACCCGGTACGGCTTCGACCTGCTCGACACGGCCGAGCACTTGGTCGACCCGGGCGACCGGGGCGTCCTGCTCCAGCAGCGTGCGCTCATGCTGTACCGGACCGGCCACTACACCGAGGCGATGCCCTACTTCGACGCGGCGATCCCGCTGCTGGGCGCCGGCCGGCACGTCGCGGTGCTGTGCTCGACGCTGCTCAACCGGGCGTCCGTCCACCTGCACGCGGGCCGGGTGCGGGCCGCCCGCGACGACCTCCGCCGGTGCGAGCAGCTGGCCCGCCGGGACCACCTGGACATGCTGGCCGCCAAGGCGACCCACAACCGCGGCTACTGCGACCTGCTCGCCGGCCACGTGCCGGACGCGTTGTCGGCGTTCGGCGCCGCCGAGGCCCTCTATCGTGAGCACGCGCCCGGCTTCCTGCCGGTGCTGCACGCCGCCCGGGCCCGCGCGCTGCTGACCGCGGGCCTGTTCACCGAGGCCGGCCGCAACCTCGACGAGGTCATCCGCACGTCGCGGCGGCAGCGGCTGACCCAGGAGCAGGCCGAGGCGGAGCTGCTGCGGGCGCAGGCCGCGCTGCGCGCCGGCGACCACGCGGTGGCCGGCGTCTGGGCCCGCCGGGCGGAGCGGCGCTTCCGCCGCCGGTCCAACGCGGCCTGGGCCGAGATGGCGGCGCTCGCCCGGCTGCGGGCCGAGCTGCCGTTCGCCCGGCGGCCCGCGGCGTTCGCGGTCCGGGCGGTCAAGGTGGCCGTCGGGCTGCGGGCCGTGCAGCTGCTTCCCGACGCCGAGATGGCCGACCTGGTCGGCGTGCGGGCGCTGGTCGCCGGGGGACACCTGGAGCGGGCCGTACGGTTGTCCGCGGCGATCCCCCGGACGCCGCCGCCGATCCCGATCGAGCTGCTCCTGATGCGCCGGCTCGCCCGCGCCGAGCTGGCCCGTGCGCTCGGCGACGACCGGCGCGCGGTCACCGAGATCCGCGCCGGCCTGTCCACCTTGCACCGGCATCGCAGCCGGCTGGGCAGCCTCGATCTCCAGTCCGGCATCACCGTGCTCGGCCAGGAACTGGCCGCCATGGGTCTGGACGCCGCGTTCCAGCGCGGCTCGCCGCGGGCGATCTTCTCCTGGTCGGAGCGCTCCCGGGCGCAGGCGTTCCAGATCCCGCCGGTGCACCCGCCCGCCGACCCGGACGTCGCCGAGGCCCTCGCCGAACTGCGCCAGCTCCGGCACACGATGCGTACCGTCCCGCGTGACCGCGGCGGGGCCGGCGAGGCCCGGGCCCGGGGCCGGCGCGCGGAGCTGGAACGGTTCATCCGGGAACGCGCCTGGCGGGTGAACGGTCCCGGCCAGACCCAGCGCGTCGCCGGGCTCGCCGACGTGCGGGACGAGCTCGCGGCCGCCGGCCGCACGATGGTCAGCTTCCTGGTCCGGGCCGGCCGGCTGCAGGCGCTGCTGCTGGACGCGGGCGGGGTGCGGCTCACCGACCTGGGCGAGCACGCCGTGGTCAAGGAGGCCGCCGCCCGGCTGCTCGCCGACCTCGACGTGCTCGCCACCGGCGGCCTGCCCAAGGCGATCGACGCGGTCATCAACGCCTCGCTGCGGCGCGACCTCGCGACGGTCAGCGAGCAGGTGATCCGTCCGATGGAAGCGATCCTCGTGGACAAGGATCTCGTGCTGGTACCCACCCTGGAGCTCTCCTCGATCCCGTGGGGGTTGCTCCCGGCGCTGCGCGGGCGGCCGGTCACGGTCGCGGCGTCCGCCTCGGCGTGGGCCGGCGCCCGCCGGGCCGCCCGGGCCGGGACCGCACCGGCGCGGCGCGGCAGCCCGCTGCTGGTCGCCGGGCCCGGCCTGGAGTTCGCCGAGGTCGAGATCGAGGAGGTGGCTCGTGCCCACCCGGGCAGCCGCGCGCTGGCCGGCCGGCTGGCCACCGTGGCCGCCACGTTGAGCGGCCTGGACGGTGCCTCGATCGCCCACCTGGCGGCGCACGGCCACCACGAGCGCGAGAACGTGCTGTTCTCCTGCCTCGACCTCGTCGACGGCCCGCTCATGGCGTACGACATCGAGCAGTTGGCGGTGACGCCGCGGCAGGTCACCCTCTCGGCCTGCGACGTCGGCCGGGCCGACGTCCGGCCCGGCGACGAGATCCTCGGATTCGCCGCGGCACTGCTCTACGCCGGGACGGAAAGCGTCGTGGCCAGCGTCGCCCGGGTCAGCCACCCCGGCTCGGTGGCGGTGATGACCCGCTACCACCGCGCCCTCGCGGCGGGTGTCGAGCCGGCCCGGGCCTTGGCGGACGCGTCGACCGCCGACCCCATCGCGCCGTTCGTCTGCTTCGGCGTCGGGTGACCGCGTATTTTTCCGGCTGCCGCGACGCTCCTGGGTTGGGCACATGCGACCCAGGAGCGGAGGAAAAAGTCATGACAACCTCGAACCGGCATCCATTCGCCCTGCTGGGCGCCGCGGCCAGCCTGATCACGGTGCTCGGCTTCGTGGGCATCAAGGGCCTCGACGACGACGGACACCAGCCCACGCAGACCTCGGCGACCGGTGGGACACCGGCTCCCGGCCCCACCTCGACCCGGGACCGGCCGGCGTCGACGGAGGTGACCTGCACGGTGACCGACGAACTGGGCGACGGCCAGAAGGCCGAGACGCTGCGGCTCACGATCGGCGGCAGCACCTACCGCCTGTCGATCGACACGCGGCGGCCCCGGCAGCGGCTGACCCTGCGGTACACCCGTCCGGCGCGGCTCGACTACCTGATCATGGCCGACACGCTGTTCACCGACGGCACGCTGCGGCGCGGCGGCGGGCGTGGCTCGATCGCCTGCTCGGGCGGGGAGGCGTACGCGGTGGCCGGCGACTACGACGCCGACCCGGCCCGGATCATCCTCGAACGATCCTAGGGCCACGAAGTCTCGACTAATCGAATGTCATTCGGTTAACGTGTCGGCACCCAGTACTGAGGAGGCCGGCAATGTCCGAGCAGACACGACTCAAGACCGGGGCGCTCGGCGCCGCGGGCATCACGTTCATGGTGGTTGGCGCCGCGGCGCCGTTGACGGTCATGACGGGTGTCACGCCGCTGGCCATTTCGATCGGCGGGGTCGGTGCGCCGCTGGGTTATCTGGCCGCGGGTGTGGTGCTGGCTGTTTTCGCGGTCGGTTTCACGGCGATGACCCGGCACACGCGCGGGGCCGGTGCGTTCTACTCGTACATCACGCTCGGCCTCGGCCGGCCGCTCGGGGCGGCGTCCGGGGTATTGGCAGTGTTTTCCTACAACGCTTTGCAGATCGGGGTGTACGGCCTGCTCGGCGTCCAGTTCGCGGCGGCGTGCACCCGGTTCACCGGTGCCGTGGTGCCGTGGTGGGTGTTCGCGGCGGCGACCATCGTGCTGGTCTGGGCGCTCGGCCGGCGCGGCATCGACGTCGGGGCCTGGGTGGTGGGGGTGCTGCTGGTCGCGGAGACCTTGATCCTGGTGCTGCTCGTCGTGGCGGTGTTGTTCCAGGCGCCGCTGACCGGTGGCACGTTCACCGCGGACGCGCTGTCCGGTCCGGGCATGCTGGCCATCCTGGGCTTCTGCTTCGCCGCGTTCATGGGCTTCGAGTCGACCGCGCTGTACCGGGCCGAGGCGCGGCAGCCGGACCGGACGATCCCGCGGGCCACGTATGCCGCGGTGGCGTTCCTCGGGTTGTTCTATGCGGTGGTGGCCTGGGCGGTGGTGCAGGCCTTCGGTGATGACAAGGTGGTCGCGGCGGCCGCGGAGAACCCGGCCGCGTTGTTCTTCACCGCGACGGAGAACTACGTCGGTGGGTGGGCGGCCGACATCATGTATGTGCTGGTGCTGACCAGCATCCTGGCGGCCCAGCTCGCCTTCCACAACGCGATCAACCGGTACGCCCTCAACCTGGCGCACGACGGGCTGCTCCCGGCCGCGCTCGGCCGCACCCACCCCCGGTTCCTGTCGCCGGCCGCGGCCGGCACCGTGCAGAGCGTCCTGGCCGCCGTCGTGGTGGCCGGTTTCGCGGTGGCCGGCGCCGATCCGATCCGGCACCTGCTGATCCTGGTCAACACGCCGGGCGTGCTGGGCGTGCTGGTGCTGCTGGCGTTGACGTCGGTCGCGGTCCTCGGGTATTTCCTGCGCCGCCGCGGCGTGCCCGGTGCCCCGGTCGCGATGGCGTCGGCCGCGCTCGGCGCGGTCCTGCTCGCGATCGTCGTCGGGGTGATCACCGACAAGCTGGCGCTGCTCACCGGTGCCGAGCCGGCGACGAACACCGCGCTGGCCGCCGTCGTACCGGTGATCCTGGCCGGCGGCCTGGCGTGGGGTCTGACCCTGAAGGCCCGCAACCCGCAGGCGTACGCTCGAATCGGCGGCGAGGAGGCGCGCCAGATGGATGTGGCCGTCACCCCGATCCCCGCCGCGGAGGCGACCGCATGACCACAGCCGACCTCATCGTGCTGGCCGACCGCGTGCACACCATGGCCGCGGATTCCGCCGAGGTGACCGCGATCGCGATGGCCGGCGGGGTGGTCACCGCGACCGGTGACCGGGCGGACGCCCGCGACTGGCGCGGACCCGGCACCCAGGTGCTCGATCTCGGCTCGGCGACCGTCGTGCCCGGCCTGGTCGACGGCCACTTCCACCCGGTGACCGGCATCGGCCTCACCCGCGGCGCCGACCTGTCCGGCGTGCGGACGATCGCCGAACTCGTCGCCGCGCTGCGGGCCGCCGATCGGGGCGGCTGGGTGCAGGGCTGGGGGCTCGATCCCAACGTCTTCGCCGGTGCGCCGATCACCCATGGCCCGCTCGCCGAGGCGCTCGGTCCGGACGTGCCGGCGTTCCTGCTGCTGTTCGACGCGCACTCCGCGCTGGTCAGCGAGCGGGCGTTGGAGCTGGCCGGCATCGACGGGCCGCGCGAGTTCTCGTCCGCCGCCAGCGTCGTCTGCGACGCGGGCGGGCGGCCCACCGGCCATCTGCTCGAATGGGAGGCCATCGACCTGGTGCGCGGGCTGCTGCCGGCCGACGAGCCGGCCGCCCGCCGGGCCCGGCTGCTCGACCTGCTGCGGCGGATGGCCGCGGCCGGCCTGACCGCGGCGAACGCGATGGACTTCGAGGACGACACGGGGGACCTGTTCCGCGCCCTCGAAGCCGACGGTGAACTGCCGATCCGGTGGCGGTGCGCGCCGTTCGTGATGCCCGGCGACGGGCCCGACGCGCTCGACGCGGTGATCCAGCGGCAGCAGATGGGCGGCCGCCGCTGGCGGGTGGACGGCGCCAAATTCATGATCGACGGGACGATCGACGGCGGGACGGCCTGGCTGGAGGAGCCCGACACGCACGGCGAGTCCACCGCCTGCCTGTGGCCGGATCCCGCGGGGTACGCGGCCGCCGTGCGCACCCTCGCGGCGCGGGGCGTGCCGATCGTGACCCACGCGATCGGTGACGCCGGCGTCCGGTACGTGCTGGACACGCTCGCCGCCCTCCCGCACCGGCCGGCCGTCCCGCACCGCGTCGAACACCTGGAGACGCTGCCGTCGGCGCTGATCGGCCGGTTCGCCGCGCTGGACGTGACCGCCAGCATGCAGCCGACCCACTGCGCCCACTACACGCGCGCCGACCAGAGCGACAACTGGTCGCGGCGGCTCGGCAAGAAACGCGCCGACCGCGCCTTCCGGGCCCGGGACCTGCGCGAGCACGGCGCCCGGGTGGCGCTCGGCTCGGACTGGCCGATCGCCGGCTTCGACCCGCGGGCCATCATGGCCGCGGCCCGGCTGCGCCGCCCGGCCGGCGAACCCGGCATCGAGCCGGTGCTGCCCGCGCAGGCGCTGACCGCCCGGATGGCCCTGGCGGGCTACACCACCGAGGCGGCCGCGGCGGCCGGCCTCGGCGACCGGGCCGGGCGACTGCTGCCCGGCTCCCGGGCCGACCTGACCGCCTTCGCCCTGGACCCGCTCACCGCCGACCCCGACGAGTTCGCCGAGTCACCGGTGCGGCTCACCGTGCTGGACGGCACGGTGACGCACCGGGGAGGAGACACGTGACCGATCAGATGCCGGCCGAGTGGGTGCCGCACGCGCGTACCTGGATGGCCTTCCCGCCGGTCAACGAGACGTTCGGGGACGGGGCCGGGCTGTTGGCCGCCCGCGCCGCGTGGGCCCGGGTCGCCAACGCCCTCGTGCCGTTCGAGCCGGTCACCATGCTGATGCCGCCGGGGGAGCGGACCGGACTGCTCGACCCGCGGGTCGAGCAGGTCGAGGTGCCGCTCGACGACGCGTGGCTGCGCGACAGCGGGCCGACCTTTGTGCACACGGCGGCGGGCGGGATCCGTACCGTCGACTGGGTTTTCAACGGCTGGGGTGCGCAGGACTGGGCGGCGTGGGACCTCGACCGCCACGTGGCCCGCCGGGTCGCCGACCTGGCCGGGGTCGACAGCGTCGCGTCGCCGCTCACCCAGGAGGGCGGCGGCTTCCACGTCGACGGCGCCGGCACGGTGCTGCTCACCGACACCGTCCAACTCGACCCCGGGCGCAACCCGGGGTGGACCCGCGAGCAGGTCGAGGCCGAGGTGCACGCCCGGCTCGGCACCCGCCGGGCGATCTGGCTGCCCCGCGGGCTGACCGCCGACTACGGCGAGTTCGGCACCCGCGGGCACGTCGACATCGTCGCCGCCTTCACCCGCCCCGGCACGGTCCTCGTGCACACGCAGCCGGATCCGGGCCACCCCGATCACGAGGTCACCAAGGAGGTCACCGAGATCCTCCGCGACGCCCGGCTTGAGGTGATCGAACTGCCGGCGCCCACGGTCACCGAGGCCGACGGGGAACTCGTCGACTACTCGTACGTCAACCACTACGTCGCCAACGGCGTGGTGCTGCTCTGCGCGTTCGACGACCCGCACGACGCCGTCGCCGCGCGGGTGCTCGGCGACGCCTACCCGGGCCGGGAGATCGTCCTGGTGGACGCCCGCGACATCTTCCGTTTCGGCGGCGGGATCCACTGCATCACCCAGCAACAACCGCGCCAGGAGTAGGCATGGAGCTGATCACCGCCGGGTCCACTTACCACAGCCTCGTCGAAAGTCAGGAGACCGCTTGCCTCGCCCCGTCGTCCCGCTGCTGTCCCGCGAGCAGATCGCCGCGGCCGCCCTCGCCCTGATCGACGAGACCGGCACATTCACCCTGCCCGGCCTCGCCAAGGCGCTGAACGTACGCCCGTCGTCGATCTACCACCACTTCCCCGGCGGCCGCGAGGCGATCGTCGAGGCGATCCGCGGCCTGCTCGCCGCCGAGGGCCTGCCCGCCGAGGAACACCCGCACGACTGGCAGGCCTTCGTCGACGGCTGGGCGCAGGAGTACCGCCGGTCGTTCGCCCGGCATCCCAAGGTCGTGCCGCTGCTCACCGGGCAGACCGTCACCGACCCGCTGACGCTCAGCGGCTACGAGCAACTCGCCCGGGTGCTGCGCGACGCCGGATTCCACGACGAGGCCCTGCTGCACGCGGTCACGATCCTGGACAGCTTCATCATCGGCTCGGCCCTGGACGCCACCGCGCCGCTCGGCGTCTGGGCCGACTCCCCGGACCCGGACTCGGCCCTGGGCGCCGCGATCCGGGCGGCCCGGGCCGATCCCGAGAAACGCTCCCAGCGCTCCTTCGAGATCGGCCTCCGCATCCTCCTCGACGGCCTGGGCAGCCTGCGTCAGCTGCCCTGACCGTGGCGGTGCAGGTGGTCGTCGAGGGCCTTGATGATCTGCGGGCGGAGTTCGGCGGCGCGGATCACCGCGTCGACCGAGCCCACCTCGACGGCCCGCTGGATGCTGTGCACCCGGTCGAACTCGGTCGCCACCTCGCCCAGCTTTTCCGCGCGCACCGAGGCGCGCAGCTCGTCGAGCTCGGCGGCCAGCGCCCGCCGGTCGGCGCCGGAGGCGGCCGCGACGCGGGCCTCCATGGCGCGGACCCGGGGGTCGGCCGCCGTGCGGGCGTTGACGTCGCCGGAGAACACCACCGCGGCGGCGGGGGCGCCGCCGAGCACCGAGGCGAACGAGCCCTCCAGCGCCAGCACGGTCATGTCCGGGTTGAGCGCCTTGGAGAACACCACGAACGCGCCGCCGTGATAGCGGGAGATCACGCAGAACACGATCGGCCCGCGGAAGTTCACGATCGCCCGGCCGATCTCGGCGCCGTACTCCAGCTGGAGCTTGCGCATCGACTCCGGTGAGCCGTCGAAGCCGGACAGGTTGGCCAGCACCACCAGCGGCCGGTTGCCGCTGGCCGCGTTGATCGCCCGCGCCGCCTTCTTCGACGACCGGGGGAACAGCGTGCCCGCCGTGTAGGTGTCGGGGCCGTTGGTGGGCGGGAAGCCGCGCCGCGGCACCGACCGCGACTCGATGCCGAGCAGGCACACCGGGATGCCGCCGAGGTGCACGTCCTGCACCACCGCGGTCTCCGCGTCGGCCATCCCGGCCCAGCGCTCCAGCACCGCGTGATCCTGGTCGGCGAGCGCCCGCATCACGGTGCGGATGTCGAACGGCTTCTTGCGGTCGGGGTTGGCGTCGGCCGAGAAGATCTCGCCGACCGTGGTGAAGTCGCTGCCGGCCACGGCGTGCGGGAAGGAGGAGATGTCGCGGTCGACCGGGTCGGTGGTGGCCGCCCGCCGCGGGCCCGGTTCGCCCGGTACGACGTACGTGTGGTCGTAGTGCGCCATCAGCACGTCGCGCGCGGCGGCCAGGTTGGCGGCCCAGTACTGCGCCTGCCCGTTCGGGCCCATCACCCGGTCGTAGCCGCCGATG
>Ga0070668_100000472_pt1 | contig 26659 bp, 22 predicted proteins | sample KBSS43metaG_FD_64661 | JGI IMG/M metagenome (GOLD analysis project Ga0070668, IMG submission 64661) | Switchgrass rhizosphere microbial communities from Kellogg Biological Station, Michigan, USA - KBS S4-3 metaG | ecosystem: Host-associated > Plants > Roots > Rhizosphere > Soil ...
ACCACCACGCTGCCGACGGAATCCAGGACGGCGCCGGCCAGCCTGCCCACCTCGTACGGGGGAAGGGCCTGAATGTCCGTCACAGTCGCTCCAATGCGTCCACATAGGTCTCCAGCTCGCGGGCCTTCGCCGTGCGGCGCCCACGATCGTGCAACGCCGCCCACAGCGGATCCCCGAGCAGCTCACGGGCCCGGCGCGGGTCGGACGACCGGGTGATCCCGTGGCGCAGCCGCAACCTTTCGTCGGTGAGCTCGCCCAGCACCGGCAGAACGTTACGCGAATAGAGATCCGGGTCGCCGTGCGCCCGGTCGAGAGTCAGCTCCCAGCGGCGCACCGCGGCGCGCAGCGCGTCCGTGCCCGGCCCGGCATCGCTCCGCCCGGCACCGGCCGCGCGCTTGGGCTGGGGCGGCGCCGCCACCTGGGCCACCGCCAACATGATCAGCCGCAGCCCGGTAAACGCCGCCACCACCAGCACGATCGGAACGCCGAGGCCGCCGGCCCGCAGCGCCGCCACGGTGACCACCGTGGCGGCGGCGACCAGCAGCAGGTTGCGCAGGATCCAGACGATCGGCGAGCGCGGCTTGGCGGCCGGTTCGGCCTCCTCCTCGGCCACCGGTTCGCGATAGCTGAACAGGTCGTCCAGCCCGCCGTCGACACGATCGGGGCTCACGACCGCGGCCCGCTTCGCTGCGCACCGGGCCCGCTCATCGCGGCATCCCGCCCGGCGCCCAGGTCGGCCCGGAGCCGCTGCAGGGCGGACCGCGCCTGCTCGCGCATCTGGTCGTCGACGGTGTGCGTCGTGTAGCGGGCCTGCCGGTACACGTCGAGGAGCGCGGCCAGCACCCCCGCGTCCACCCGCTGCTCGTTGAGCAGCCGCCCGACCAGGTCGGTGGGGCTGTCGCCGGGATGTCGCGGGGTGCCCGCCGCGGCGGCCGCCTGTTCCAGCCGCACCCAGCAGGCGATCACCGCCCGGCGCGGATCGCGGTCGGTGTCGGAGAGCTCCTCCAGGCCGGCGTCGAGCGCGGCCACCAACTCGTCGGCGGTCCGCGGCTGATCGCCGCGGTGCTGGGTGCGCCGGCCGGCCCGGCGGCCGCGGCGGCGCGCCTGATCGCGCAGCAACACGAAGACGGCGATGCCGACCACCACGACGCCGATCACGCCGATCGCGATCAGCGCGGCCGTGCCCACCCAGTCGGGCAGGCCGCGCGCCACCTCGGGCGGCTGCTGCGCGCCGGTGGTGGCGGTCGGCCGGGTCGGCAGCAGCGGCGGCTCGGTGGGCGTCTCCTCGGGATTGATCTGATCGAGCTGCGGCGCCGACCGGGTGGCGGCCAGCGCGGTCACGAAGAGCAGCGCAAGGGTGGCGGCCAGCGGCCACCAGCGGCGCACTGCGGCTAGGTCCATCAAGCGGGCTCAGATCCGTCGGTCGGCGTCGGTTTGTCTGGGGTTGTTTGTCTGGGGTTGAGCGGAATCATGCCAGGCCCGCCATCGACTTCGCACGCGCGAAGACGTCGTCGAGCATGGCCGGGGTGAGCTTACCGGTGAACGTGTTCTGTTGACTGACGTGGAAACAGCCGAGCAGATCTGGCACACCGGGCAGGCTGACCCGGGCGCCGTGCCCGAACTTCGGCCGCGGCACCGGCGGCCGGATCCCATAGACCGCCGTCATCGCCGGCCACCAGGCCTGCCAGGCAAAGGCGCCGAGCGCCACCACCACCCGCAAGGTGGGACGAATCAGGCTTAGCTCCCGGTGCAGCCAGGGTGCACACGTGTCCCGCTCCTCGGGCAGCGGCTTGTTGTCCGGCGGCGCACAGCGCACCGCCGCGAAGATCCGCAGATGCCGCACCGCCAGCCCGTCGTCGGCCGCGACGCTGGTCGGCTGGTTGGCCAGCCCGGCCCGGTGCAACGCCGCGAAGAGCACATCGCCCGACCGGTCCCCCGTGAAGATCCGTCCGGTGCGGTTGCCGCCGTGCGCCGCGGGCGCCAACCCGAGAATCGCGATCTCCGCATCGGCCGGCCCGAACCCCGGAACGGGCCGCCCCCAATAGTCCTGCTCGCGGAACGAGGCGCGCTTGATCGCGGCGACCTCCTCCCGCCACGCGATCAGCCGCGGACAGGCAAAACAATCCGCCACCGCGGCATCCAGCACGCCGAGCGACGCGGCCCCCGCGGCCCGCGCCACAACCTCTTCCGCCGTACGCGCGGACGGCTCCCCCAGACTCACCAGGGCAGCACATCATTGCCGCGCGGTGGGACGACACGCGGGTCCGCCGTCGGCTCACTCACCGACGCTTCTCCCCACGCCGAGCCCGCCTGCTGTGGGGAGTCAGCCGCCAAGTTCCGCCGGCGGGTTCGCGCCGGCCGGTGTCGATCTCCCGGGTCAGGCCTTGGGACGCAGGCAGAGCAGGTAGCCGCCGCCGGCCTCGCTGCCGTAGACGAAGAACTCCTCGTTGTCCTTGAAGTACTTGTCGCAGGACTTGCTCTCCACGTTGGACTCGCCGTTGACCCGGGCCACGACGGTGAACTTCGCATCCTTGGAGGTGCAGTCCACGACCTTGGCGCCGGTCTGGGTGGTCTTGTTCTGCGAGACCTCTTTGTCCGATGCGATGCAGTCGCCCTGCTTGGCTTCCTTTGCGTTGCTGCCACCGAGGACGTTGGTCTTGACGACAAAGACGACAATTCCGACGACGATCGCGGCGACGATGCGCAGGACCAGCTTCTTGGCGCCGCCGCCCTTCTTCTTCGGCTCCTCCGGGGAGGCGGCCGGCGGCGGGCCGGCCGGGTCGCCGGGCGGCGGGAAGCCGGGGGCTGGCTGCCCGAAGGCCGCCTGGGCCTGGCCGGGCTGTCCGTAGGTGCCGTCGGCCGGCGGCGGGCCGTAGCCGGCGGCGGCGGGCGGCTGCTGGCCATACGTCCCGGCGGCGGAGGGCTGGCCGAAGGCGCCACCGGCGGGCGGCTGGCCAAACGGGCCGCCGGCCGGCTGCTGGCCGTAGGTGCCGGGGGCGGACGGCTGCTGCCCGTACGTGCCGGCGGGCGGCTGGCCGTAGGGCGGCTGCTGCCCATACGAGCCGTCGGCCGCCGACTGGCCATACGTTCCAGCGCCGGGCTGACCGCCGTAGCTGCCGGCACCCGAGGTGGGCTGCCCATACGCGCCGCCGGAGGTCGGCTGACCATACGAGCCGCCGGAGCCGGACTGCTGGCCATAGGTCCCGCCGGAAGCGGGCTGGCCATACGAGCCGCCGGAAGCCGGCTGGCCGTACGTGCCGTCGGACGCCTGCTGCCCATACGTCCCACTGGCCGACTGCTGCCCGTAGGTGCCTGCGGCGGACTGCCCGCCATACGTGCCACCGGAGGTCGGCTGCTGCCCGTAGGTCCCGCCGGAGGTCGGCTCCCCATACGAACCGCCCGAACCGGACTGCTGCCCATACGTCCCGCCGGACGTCGGCTGCTGCCCATACGTCCCACCGGAGGTCGGCTCCCCATACGAACCACCGGAACCCGAGTGCTGCCCATACGTCCCATCGGACGTCGGCTGCTGCCCATACGTCCCGCCGGACGTCGGCTGCTGCCCATACGTCCCACCGGACGTCGGCTGCGGCCCATACGTCCCACCGGACGTCGGCTGCGGCCCATACGTCCCACCGGAAGTCGGCTGCTGCCCATACGTCCCACCGGACGTCGGCTCCCCATACGAACCACCGGCACCGGACTGCTGGCCATAGGTCCCACCGGAGGTGGGCTGCTGCCCGTAGGTGGGCTGCTGGCCATAGGTCGACTGCTGCCCGTAGGCCCCGCCGGAGGTCGCTTGCTGCCCGTATGTCCCACTAGAGGCCGACTGCTGCCCGTATGTCCCGCCAGAGCCCGGCTGCTGCCCGTAGGTCCCACCGGACGTCGGCTGCTGCCCATAGGTCCCGCTCGCGGCCGGCTGCCCATACGCCGCACCGGAGGCAGGCTCCCCATACCCGCCGCCGGAGGTGGACTGCCCGTAGGTCCCGCCGGAGGCCGGCTGCCCATACGCGCCGCCGGCGGGCGGCTGCCCATACGTCCCGCCCGCGGGCGGATAGCCGCCGTCGGCCGGCGGGTAATCGCCCTGGCTGGACTCCCCGTAGGTGCCGCCGGTCGGCGGGTAGCCGGGCTGGCCCTGCCCGGCCTGCCCGTACGTGCCACCGGACGGCGGATAACCGGGATCGCCCTGGCCGCCGGGCGGCGGGTAGGCACCGCCGGGCGGCGGAACGGGGTTGCTCACTGGAGGGGTCCTTTCCGAGGGCCGGTCGAGGGGACGACCAATCGCAGGGAGTGACCTTAACGAGCGGTGCGGCCACGCCGCGACCCCAAACCAGCCCTTTTATCTGCCGTGTTAGCGACCCGATGGGGTGACGCTCCGGGCAGGCGAGGGCGTTCCGGACACCGCGGGCGCCGCAGCGGAGCCGGATGTGGCGGGCGTCTCGTCGGGCTCGCCGGTGCCGCTCGGGCTGGGGACCGCCGCGGACGGCCGAGCACCGAACGGCACATTCTCTGGGCAGCGAGGGTAGCCCAGGTTGCGGCTGCCCCGGGTCTCGCCGGTCTCCGGGTCGCTGCACCAGTTGTTGCCCAGCTGGATCGGCGAGCCGTCCTGGTCGAAGAGCCGCGCGTCGGTCACCAGCCGCCCCTGGCCGTCGTAGACGTAGACGTCCTGCACGTTGCTGAACGGGTTGGCGTCGTAGTTGCCCACGCCGCTGTAGTCGGGGTGACGGGCGTCACTGTCCGTGTCGATGAACCCGCCAAACGCGAAAAGTGCCAACACCGCCGTACCGGACCACAGCGCATATCGCGCCCCCTTCGACAGCCCGGTTGTCCGCCGGCCGAGCAGGATCGACCCGATGACGCAGATGCCGAGCAGGATCAGGGCGACCACCTCGCTGCCGCCCAGCCGGGGCAGCAGGCCCAGGTTGTCACCGTTGTCGCCGAACAGGGCGGCGATCATCATGGCCACCAGGTAGCCGCGCAGCACCCACCACGCCGGGCGGAGCAGGACCAGGAAGTCGCTGGCCTTCTTGTATCCGATCACGGGGCCGACCCGGTCGTCCACCAGGCGGAGCACGTGCAGCACGTTGTTCCGCGCCTCGTCGAGCGGTGCCCAGTTGTTGCGGCGGGGCGGGTCGGGGAAGCCGCCGACGAAACCGGCCGTGGCGAGCAGCTCCGCCGCGTACGCCTCCGGGGTGCCCAACCGGTCGACGAGCGTGCCCTGATCCTCGGCCAGCACCTCCGCGAGGTGTTCCGGTAGGTCTTCGAGCAGCTCCTCGCGGGTGTTGTCGGGCAGGCCGACCAACGCCGCCCGGACGGCCGCGACGTAGTCGCCGATCTGGTCCTGTGCCGTGGAGTTCACGCCGTCTCCCGCTCGCGAAGCAGATCATTCATGATCGATGCGAATCCGTGCCAAATCTTGCCGGAGCGCTGCAACTCGGCCCGACCGGCCGAGTTGAGCGCGTAGTACTTCCGGTGCGGACCCTCGTCGCTGGGCACCACGTACGTATTCAGGAAGCCGCCGTTGAACAGGCGGCGCAGGGTGCCGTAGACGGAGGCGTCGCCGACATCCTCGATGCCGGCGGCTCGCAGCCGGCGCAGGATGTCGTAGCCATACCCGTCCTCGTCGCGCAGGACGGCGAGGACCGCCAGATCCAGCACGCCCTTGAGGAGCTGTGTGGTATCCACGCCGTGCACAGTACTTCGCAGTGCGAAATACCGTCAAGACGGAAGTAGTGCCGCCGCCCGCGGGGGCTCAGTCGACGAGGGAGAACGCTATTCCGTCCAGAATGTCGTGCTCGGAGGCGACCACGAAGGACTGACCGGAGCGTTCCATGACGATCCGCAGGATGAGCGCGCCGGCCCCGATCACGTCGGCCCGGCCCGGGTGCATCACCGGCAGCCGCCGTCGCTGCTGGACGGTCATCCCGAGCAACTCGCCGGTCACCTTTGCCACCGCGTCGTGGCCGACCCGCGCGTGGTGGATGCGCTCCGGCAGATACTCCGGAAGATCCAGCGCCAGGGCGGTGACCGTGGTGACCGTCCCGGCCAGGCCGACCAGGGTGCGGGCCGAGCGGCCCGGCACGGCGGCCAGGGCCGTGTCGACCGCCCGGGTGATGTCCCGCGTGGCCGATTCGATCTCGGCCGGCGTGGGCGGATCGCTGTGCAGGTGCCGCTCGGTCATCCGGACACAGCCGATGTCCATGGAGATCGCCCGCTCGACCTCCGCGGCGCCGGTGACGAACTCGGTCGAGCCGCCGCCGATATCCACGATCAGGTACGGCGGTTCCGCGGCGAGCCCGGCCAGCGCCCCGGTGAAGGAGAGCCGCGCCTCCTCGTCACCGGTGATCACCTCGGGGTCGACGCCGAGGACGCCACGCACCATGTCCCGGAAGTCCTGGGCGTTCGAGGCGTCCCGGGACGCCGAGGTGGCGCACATCCGCACGTTCGTGACGCCGAGTTCGGCGATCTCCGCGGCATACCCCAGCAACGCCGTACGGGTCCGGGCGAGCGCGGCGTCGGACAGCCGGCCGGTTCGGTCGACGCCCTCGCCGAGTCGGACGATCTCCATCCGCCGGGCGACGTCGGTCAGCCGGCCGCCCGCCACGTCCGCGATGAGCAGACGGATCGAGTTGGTCCCGCAATCGATCGCGGCGACCCTCATAGGTGCAGCAGCATTCGCGTGTTTCCCAACGTGTTGGGCTTGACCCGTTCCAGGTCCAGAAATTCGGCAACGCCCTCGTCGTACGAGCGGAGCAGTTGCTCGTAGACGGCGTGCGGCACCGGCGCACCGTCGATCGGGGTGAACCCGAACGAGCCGAAGAACCGGGTCTCGAAGGTCAGGCAGAAGACCCGCGCCACGCCCAGCTCACGAGCCACGTCGATAAGCCGCTCGACGATCCGGTGGCCGATCTTCTGACCGCGGTGCCGTGAGTCGACCGCGACCGTACGGATCTCGGCGAGGTCCTCCCACATCACGTGCAGGGCACCGCAGCCGAGCACCTGGTCGTCCTCCGCGGCGACCCAGAACTCCTGCACCGACTCATACAGCGTGACCGTCGCCTTGCTGAGCAGCCGGCGGTCGGCCGTGTAGGCGTCCACCAGGTCACGGATGGCCTTGACGTCCCCCGTCCGGGCGCGACGGATCTCCACCTACTCGGCCTTCTCCCGGTTGACGCACGGGCCGCCCACCCACCACGGCTCCACGGCGTCGCGCACCTCGTCGCCGAACGGGTTGACCCCGCGCCCCACCGCGAGCGCGTGCCCGAGGTGGACATGCAGGCACTTCACCCGGTCGGGCATGCCACCCGCGGCGACCCGCGCGATCTCCGGGACGTCCTCGATCGCCGTGCGCCGGGTCAGATAGTCGTCGGTGGCCTTGGCATACTGCTCGGCCAGGACCGGATCGGTGGACAACCGCTCCTGCATGTCGCGCATCACCCCGGCCGACTCCAGCCGGCTGCACGCGGCCGTCGCATGCGGACAGGTCAGATAGAACAGCGTCGGGAACGGCGTACCGTCGTCCAGCCGAGGCGACGTCTCGACCACGTCGGGGTTGCCGCACGGGCAGCGGTGCGCGACCGCTCGGGTGCCCCGAGGACGGCGGCCGAGCTGGGCCGCCACGATCTCGAGGTCGGCTTCGGAAGGTCCGCCGTGATCAAGCTCAGTCATCAGTTGGGGGACTCCGCGTCGGCAGCTCGGACACTGCTCCACAGCGTGTCATACCAGCGATCGGGGGCGGCCACCGGAGCGTTGCCCCGCGCCTCGCGGGCGGCGCCGGCCGGATCGTTCACGACCAGCAGGGCGGTCTCGCCACGCCGTACGTAGAAGAGCTTTTCTCGCGCCTGGGCCCGGAGATACTCCGGGTCTTTCCATTTCTGCAGCTCCTGCGACTTCTGCTCGATCGCCTGACGTGCGGCGGTGCGCTCGGCCTCCAGCTGGGCGATCTGCGACTCCTGAGCGAGATAGACGCGCAGGGGATACGTATACGCCAAGGCGAGCGCGACGAACACGGCGATCAGAACCATCGCGCGCCCGGTCAGGGCTCTCGGCCGCGAGGCGACGGTGCGCTTGGTGGGGCCGGGGCCCACATTGACGGTACGGCGGGAGAGCGCCGGACGGGCCCTGGTGCGCGCCTGCACTCGGGTCGGTGCGGTGGTGCGGACCCGCGACGGGCCGGGTCGGCGGGACGGGCCCTGGCCGCTCGGCACGCGTCGCTGTGTGGTCACCCTGCTCCCCCGCTCATGCGTTGTGGCACCCGCTGAAACTTATGCCCGTACCGGCGGGCGCCACAACTCATGATCTTTGGTCAGCCGGTCACGCGGTGCGGTAACGCGGGAAAGCGCCCGCACCGGCGTACCGCGCGGCGCCCTCCAGCTGCTCCTCGATGCGCAGCAGCTGGTTGTATTTCGCCACCCGGTCGGACCGGGCCGGCGCGCCGGTCTTGATCTGGCCGCTGCCGACGGCGACCGCCAGGTCGGCGATGGTGGTGTCCTCGGTCTCGCCGGACCGGTGGCTCATCATCGTCTTGAAGCCGGCCCGGTGCGCCAGGTCGACCGCGTCCAGCGTCTCGGTGAGCGAGCCGATCTGGTTGACCTTGACGAGTACGGCGTTGGCCGCGCCCTCGGCGATGCCCCGGCCGATCCGGGTCGGGTTGGTCACGAACAGGTCGTCGCCGACGATCTGCAGCTTGTTGCCGAGCTGGCCGGTCATCGCGCTCCAGCCCGCCCAGTCCTCCTCGGACAGCGGGTCCTCGATCGAGACGATCGGGTACTCGTCGGCGAGCTTCGCGTAGTAGGCGATCATCTCGTCGGTCGACTTCGGGGTGCCCTCGAAGACGTACGCCCCGTCCTTGTGGAACTCGGTGGCCGCCACGTCCATGGCCAGCACGATGTCGCTGCCCAGGGTGAAGCCGGCGGCCTGCACGGCCTCGGCGATCAGGTCGAGGGCGGAGGCGTTGGACGGCAGGCTCGGGGCGAACCCGCCCTCGTCGCCCAGGCCGGTCGACAGGCCCTTCTTCTTCAGCACGGACTTGAGCGCGTGGTAGACCTCGGCGCCGGTGCGCAGCGCCTCGCGGAAGGTGGGCGCGCCGATCGGCGCGATCATGAACTCCTGCACGTCGACGTTCGAGTCGGCGTGCGCCCCACCGTTCAGGATGTTCATCATCGGAACGGGCAGGACCGCCGCGTTCGGGCCGCCGACGTAGCGGAACAGCGGCAGCTCGGCGGAGAGCGCGGCGGCCTTGGCGACGGCCAGCGACACGCCGAGGATCGCGTTGGCGCCCAGCTCGGACTTGTCGGCCGTGCCGTCCAGGTCGAGCATCTTCTGGTCGATGAGGCGCTGCTCGCTGGCCTCGTAGCCGAGCAGCTCGTCGGCGATCTTGTCCTCGATGTTGGCGACCGCCTTCTCGACGCCCTTGCCGAGGTAGCGCCCCTTGTCGCCGTCGCGCAGCTCGATCGCCTCGAAGGCACCGGTGGAGGCGCCCGACGGCACCGCGGCGCGGCCGACCGTGCCGTCGTCGAGCCCGACCTCGACCTCGACGGTCGGGTTGCCCCGGGAATCCAGGATCTCGCGGGCGACGATCGCTTCGATGGTGGCCATGTGTCGTGTCGCTCCTCTAGGTAAGCTGCATTTTCCGACCGCGACCCTGCGGCCGACCACGGCTCTGAGCGTAACGAGCCCCGGTGGCGGGCGTACGCGCGGCCGGTGAACTTCCTCCGGCGGACCCCTCAAGGCCGCCCGGCGGCGACCGATCAGCCAGGCACTATGAGCGCACCTATGCTTCCCGCCGACGGTTCGTACATCGAGCTGACCTCGTACGGCGAAACGCTGCCCGAAGTCCGTGTCGTGCAGGCCTCCGGCACGGTCATCACGTTGTCGCTGGCCACCGCGAACCTGCCGCCGGCAGACTCGGCGGTGGAGCTGCGCTGGCCGGTCGCCCCGCGCGGCCGGTGCGCGCTGGCCGGCAACGTGGTGGCGATCGACGGCAACCGCGTCGAGGTGCGTTTCAGCAGCGCACCGGTGATCCTGCAGAGCCGCCACTACGTGCGTGGCGGGGGCGGCGAGGCGATCACCATGATCCGCCCGGAGGAGGAGGAAGCGGTCGGCCGGGTGCACGACCTGAGCGAGCGAGCGGTGCGGGCCACCTTCACCGACATCGAACTGCACCCCGGCGACGAGATGCTGCTGAGCATCCAGCTCGGCGACGACATCGTGCAGTTCCCGGCGAGCGCGACAAAGGTCAGCTCGATGCGCCAGCAGGTGCCGCGCCGGGGCCCGCTGTCGGTCGAGATGGTGGCCGTCTTCGACGCCCAGGACGACCACCAGGCAAAGGTCATCCGCCGCTACATCATGCGCAGCCAGCTCGCGGCCCGCCAGCGGGGCGCTCTCGCCTAGGCGGTCCCCGAGCCACCCCCGGGTTCTCCATGCCGTCCGTAGGACCCAGGCATCGGTATGAGCAGAGCCCTGGTGCGGTAGGTGAGAGCGATACTCGTTTGCATCGAGTTGCGCGGGTAGGCAAAGGTGTCAGGCGTGCCTACCGCCCCGCGCCGCACGCTCGCCGGAGTCCTCGCCGGCGCGGCGGCGCTCCTGCTCGGCTCGGCGGGATGCGTCCGCCTCGACGAGGCGAGCGCGGCCGACATCACCCGCGGCGACCCGGTCTCCACGCTGGCCGCCCAACTGGCCGGCGGGTCGGCGATCAGCTACACCGCGACCTATCAGGTGTCGGGCGGCGGCACCGCGACCATCGCCCGGGCGCAGCGGCCGGCCCGCACGGCCTACGTCTACCCGGGCGGCCGGCTGATCGTCACGAGCACCGCCACGATCCGCTGCCAGGGCGGCAACAAGGCTCCCACCTGCGTCGAGAGCGCCCCCGACCCGGCCGCCGCGACCAACCTGCCGCGCACCTCCCTGATCACCCCCGAGGCCGTCCTCGAGATGCTGAACGCGGCGGCCTTCGACCCGGACGTCACCACGACCCAGCACGACACCACGATCGCCGGCCGCCACGCGACCTGCCTCGGCCTGAGCGACGTCAGCGGCATCGAGATCGCGAAGTTCGACGTCTGCGTCACCAACGAGGGCGCTCTCGCCAGCTTCGCCGCGACCATCGACGACAAGCGCACCGACCTGGCACTCACCGCCTACTCCGAGCAGGTGACCGGCGAGGCGTTCACCCTCCCGCCCACCGCGAAGGTCACCGACAAGCGCCCCCGCTGAGCCCGCCGCCCCATTCCGCCCACACCGCCCCTGACGTGTGACACCGCGCCCAATCCCCGCGCCAAAACCGGTGTGGGACAAACGCCCGCCCGCCCGCGCGAGCGATGGTTGGCGGGCGTGGGTGGGTCAGACGCCCAGCAGGGTGCGCAAGTGGCGTGGCGGTGGGGAGCCGTGCGCGAGCATGGCGTCGTGCCAGGCCTTGGGGGTGGCGCCGAAGGGGCGGGCGGCGGCGATCGCGGCGACCTCGGTGTAGCCGACGAAGTAGGTGGAGAGCTGGGTCGAGGTGAGCAGCGCGCGACGCCACTTGCCGGCGGCCTCGCCGTCCTCCTGGAAGCCGCGGCCGGTCATCATGGCCATCGCCTCGGACTCGGCGAGGCCCTCGCAGTGCACCAGCTGGTCGATGATGGCGTTCAGGCTCATCCGCAGCTGCATCTTGAGCTGTTGCAGCCGGACCGGCAGGCCGCCGAAGCCGAGGCCGGCCATCAGCTCCTCGGCGTAGACCGCCCAGCCCTCGACGAACGGCCCGGACCAGCCCAGCGCTCGCACCCTGGTCGCCGCCCGGAAACGACGGGAATGGGCGATCTGCAGGAAATGGCCGGGCATCGCCTCGTGGACCGTGAGCTCGCGGATCATGTGGTCGTTGTACTCACGGTAGAACGACTCGACGCGCTCGGCGGACCAGCCGGCGGGGGTGGGCGAGATGCAGTAGAAGGTGGGGACGTCGGCGGTTTCGAGCGGGCCGGGCGGGTCGCAATAGGCCACCGCGATGCCGCGGGCGAACTCGGGCATCTCCTCGATCACGCACGGGTCGTCGAGCAGCGTGAGCAGGTCGTGCCGGCGGACGAAGTCGGTGGCCTCGGCCATCGTGACCTTGGCGAGGTCGACGATCGAGCCGTTGTCGGGGTGCTCGGCGGCCAGGGTGTCGAGCGCGCGGCGGACCGTCTCGTCGGACGCCGGGTCGCCGGTCAGCTCGGCGGCGGCCTCGCGCAGCTCGGCGCTCACCCGGTCGAGGTTTTTCTGGGCGCGGGCGAGCACCTCGGCGGCCGGCAGCTCGGTGTCGAGGGTGTGCCACAGCCGCGCCTCCCACAGCGGGCGGCCCAGGCGCGGGTCGCGGCCGGGCTCGCCGCCCTCGAGCCGGCTGCGCAGCCAGCCGTCGAACTCGCCGAGCGCGGCGAGCGCGGTCGCCGCCGCGGGCTCGACCGCGGCACGCATGCCGGGCTCCTCGGCGAGCAGCGCCGGCAGCTCGTCGCGGATCAGGCCGGCAGCGCCGGCGAACTGCCCCAGCGCAGTCTCCGCGTGCACGCGCGGCACGTCGTGCAGCATCGCCCGGGCGGTGGCGAGCGCGTCGGGGATCGCGGCGAGCCGGCCGCCCAGGCTGGCCAGCCGCTCCTCGGCCGGGGCGAACTGGCGGGCGATCAGTGCGTGCAGGAGGGGGCCGGGGTTGTGGCGAAGCGGGTTCCACTCGTGCTCGCGGACGTCGGTGAACTCGAACAGCCGGCGCTCGACGATCGCCGCGAGGACCGCGTGGTCGACCTGATCCTCGGGGCCGAAGGCCTCGGGATCGACGCCGGCGAGCGTGTCGGCCGCGTCGCGCAGCATGGCCACCTGGTCGGCGAGGGCGCCCGGGGACAGGTCGGGCATGCGGTCGTCGAAGCGATGGTCGCCCGCCTCGGAGGCCAGCCCGGGGTCGCTTTCCAGGATGGCGTCGACGATGCGCTCGGCGAGGGATACGAACTCCGGCATGCCGAGAAACCTACTCGGCTGCCTTCAGTCCGGCTTGGGGTGGTGGGCGGGACGGTTGGACGGGGGTGCGACATTTTCCGGCTCGGCGGCGCGTACGGCGTCCGCGAGTTCCAGGGTCGCCCGGCGCAACGCCGCCTCGGCGTCCTCGCCCGCGGCCCGGGCCTCGGCGACGATCCGGAGCAGGCGCGCGCCGAGTCCCGGCCCGGCCGGCAGCGGCACGTCGAGGCCGGCGCGTTCCGCCCGCTGCAGGATCTTGGCGGCCAGGGCGAGCGCGGGCTGGCTGAGCGCGATGCCGTCGAGGACCGAGCCGCGAGACTTCTCCGCCTTCTTGATCCGTTCCCAGTTCTGGGTGATCTCCTCGATGTCGGCCACCCGCTCCCCCGCGAAGACGTGCGGGTTGCGCCGGATCATCTTGTCGACCAGGCCGCCGGCCACGTCGTCGATGCTCCAGGCGGTGCCGTCCGGCCGTTCCTCGGCGAGCCGGGCGTGCAGCACGATCTGCAGCAGCACGTCGCCGAGCTCTTCGCGCAATTCATCCGAATTGTCGGCCTCGATCGCGTCGTACGCCTCGTAGCTCTCCTCCAGCAGGTACGGCGCGAGACTCTGGTGGCTCTGCTGCCGCTTCCACGGGTCGCCGCCGGGCGACACCAACCGGTCCATGACGGCGACCGCGTCCAGCAGCCGCGCACCCGGCGGATCCCACGAGCCGTACATCAGCTCCAGCTCGGCCAGCCCGGGCGTGCGGGTCAGCCGCAGCCCGAGATGGCGGGCGAAATCCTGGTCACCGGCGGGCCCGGCAAGCCAGACGACGGCCTCGGTCTCGATCGCGTCGAGCAGCCGCGCCGGGTCGGGGTCCAGCACGGTCACCGGCACTCCCGCCGCGCGCAGCGCCACGGCCTGCTCCGACTCGGCGCCGGCGAACACCGGGTACGCCCGGACGAGATCCCACGCGGCGGCGGTGAGCAGCCCGGCCGGCAGCCGCGGCGAGGTGACCAGCAGGACGATCCGGACCATCGACCAGGTCAGGCGACGTCGGTGACCGGCGAGTCCGCGCCCTCGGCACCGAGCGCCGCGACCACCAGCGGCCGCAGCTCGCCCTTCTGCGTCTGGAACTCGAGCACGGGGATGCCGAGCGGCTGATAGCGCGGGTTGACCTTGATCCGCAGCGGGCCGGTGACCTCGTCGATCTCCTTGCGCACCGCGGCCGCCGACTGCACGAGCTGCATGTTCTGCGCCGGCAGGGCCTTCTTGAACTCGGCGAACGTGGACCCCGGCGGGATCTGCTCGTTGGCGACCAGCACGTCGAACACCCCGCGCAGGTCGGCGTCGGTCGGCGCCGGCGCGTTCTGCGCGGCCTGCCGCAGGGCCTTGATCAGCGAGTCGGACCGGGCGTAAAGCCGCACATACTCAGTACGCTCCGGCAGGCGCAGGGCCGACGCATACTCCGCCAGCGGCGGGGCGGCCGGCGCCGGCACGTTTTCGCGTTTCACCACCTCGGTCAGCACGTCGACGCTGATCAGGGCGCGCACCACGTCGGACCGGGTGATCGGCAGGGCGGCCGGCTCGGCCGAGCCGGTCGCCGGACGGGCGGCCAGGTCGGCCGCCGCGGCCGCGCGGGCCTCGTCCCACACCTGCTGCACCCGCGACTCGGTGACCTTGCCACCGCCGACATAGGCGGCGACGGAGGGCTCCGAGCGGCATGCCGAGAGGCCGGCCACGGCCAGGGAAGCGACGACGGCGACGGCGATTGGTCGGCGAGCACGCTGCATGCCGATGACTCTCTCACGACCGCTGTGACCCACGTCCCCCACCCCCGGTAAATCGGATCAAGGCGACAACCGCTACCCCCGCGCGGCCGCCGCCGGCTGCGCCTCGCCCAGCACGTCCTTGAGCAGCTGCGCGCACCACTCGAGCAGCGCCTGGTCGCGCAGCGGTTCGCCGCCCAGCCGGCGGGTCGCCGGGCGGGGGACGCTCACCTGGTCGTTCGCCTGCTTGTAGACGGCGTCCGGGTGGTAGCGCTTGAGGCGCAGCTGCTTGGAGTCGGGCAGCGGCAGCGGCGAGAACCGGATGTGTTTGCCCTGCATGGAGACGTCGGTGAGGCCGTACGACCGGGCCCGCTGGCGGAACCGGGCCACCGCGATGAGGTTGGCGACCTGGGCGGGCGGCTCGCCGTACCGGTCGGTCATCTCGGCGATCACCTCGTCGAGCTGCTTGCCGTCGCGGGCCTCGGCGAGCTTGCGATACATCTCCAGGCGCAGCCGCTCGACCCCGATGTACTCGACCGGGAGGTGCGCGTCGACCGGCAGATCGACCTTGACCTCTGAGCTTTCAAACGACTCCGCGGGCCGCTCGCCCTTGAACGCCTGCACGGCCTCGCCGACCATGCGTACGTACAGGTCGAAACCGACGCCCTCGATGTGGCCGGACTGCTCGCCGCCGAGCAGGTTGCCGGCACCGCGGATCTCCAGGTCTTTCATCGCCACATACATGCCCGCGCCGAGCTCGGTGTGCTGGGCGATGGTGGCCAGCCGCTCGTGCGCCTGCTCGGTGAGCGGGCGCTCGCGCGGGTAGAGGAAGTAGGCATACGCCCGCTCGCGGCCGCGGCCCACCCGGCCGCGGATCTGGTGCAGCTGGGCCAGGCCGAGCAGGTCGGCCCGCTCGACGATCAGCGTGTTGGCGTTCGGGATGTCGATGCCGGACTCCACGATCGTGGTGCAGACCAGGACGTCGAACTCCTTTTCCCAGAAGCCGACCATGACCTTTTCCAGCTGGTCCTCGCTCATCTGGCCGTGCGCCACCGCGACCCGCGCCTCGGGCACCAGCTCGCGCAGCTTGCGGGCCGCCCGGTCGATCGACTCGACCCGGTTGTGCAGGTAGAACACCTGGCCGTCGCGGAGCAGCTCGCGGTGGATGGCCGCGGCCACCTGCTTTTCGTCGTGCGCGCCGACGAAGGTGAGCACCGGGTGGCGCTCCTCGGGCGGCGTCGCGATCGTGGACATCTCGCGGATGCCGGTGATCGCCATCTCCAGCGTGCGCGGGATCGGGGTGGCCGACATGGTGAGCACGTCGACCGAGGCGCGCAGAGCCTTGAGCTGCTCCTTGTGCTCGACGCCGAAGCGCTGCTCCTCGTCCACGATGATCAGGCCGAGGTTTTTGAACCGGGTCGAGTTGGCCAGCAGGCGGTGGGTCCCGATCACGATGTCGGCCGTGCCGTCGGCCGCCTGGTCGAGCGTCTGCCGGGCCTCGGCCGGCGTCTGGAACCGGGACAGCTGCTTGACCTGAACCGGGAACTGCTGCATCCGCTCGGTGAACGTGTTGTAGTGCTGCTGGGCGAGCAGCGTGGTGGGCACCAGCACGGCGACCTGCTTGCCGTCCTGCACGGCCTTGAACGCCGCGCGCACCGCGATCTCGGTCTTGCCGTAGCCGACGTCGCCGCAGATCAGCCGGTCCATCGGGACGGCGAGCTCCATGTCGTGCTTGACCTCGGAGATCGCGGCGAGCTGGTCGGGAGTCTCGGTGTACGGGAACGCGTCCTCCAACTCGCGCTGCCACGGCGTGTCCGCGCCGAACGCGTGCCCCTTGGAGGCCTGGCGCGCCGCGTACAGCTGGATGAGCTGCGCCGCGATCTCGCGAACCGCCTTACGCGCCCGCGCCTTGCTCTTCTGCCAGTCGGCGCCGCCCATCTTGTGCAGCGACGGCGACTCGCCGCCGACGTAGCGGGACAGCTGGTCGAGCTGGTCGGTGGGCACGTAGAGCCGGTCGCCGGGCTGGCCGCGCTTGGACGCCGCGTACTCGATCACGAGGTACTCCCGGTCGGCGCCGTTGACCGTGCGCTGCACCAGCTCGACATACTTGCCGATGCCGTGCTGCTCGTGCACCACGAAGTCGCCGGGCTTGAGTTCGAGCGGGTCGATCGTGTTGCGCCGGCGCGACGGCATGCGCCGCATGTCCTTGGTGGACGCGCCGCGGCCGCCGCTGATGTCGTTGCCGGTGATCACGGCGAGCCGGGAGTCGGCGTCGACGAAGCCGTGGTTGAGCCCGCCGCAGGTGATCAGGACCTGGCCGGGCTCGATCGGCGTCTCGATCGAGTCGACCGGGGTCACCCCGAGGCCGGCGTCGCGCAGCACCTCGGTGGCCCGCTGGGCGGTGCCGTGCCCCTCGAAGATCAGCGCGATCGCCCAGCCGGCGGCGAACCACTCGGACAGGTCGGTCGCGAGCCGGGCGGTGTCGCCGTGATACAGCGGCACGGGCTGGGCGGAAAGCGCGACCGCGTCACCGAGGTCGGGCGACACCTCCACTGTGGAGGACGAGTCGAGCCAAGGGGTTTCGTCCGGTTTCTCCGGCGCGGCGGCGAGGCCGAACGGCGACACCGTCCACCACGGCTGCTTCCGCGTCGCCGCGTGGGCGCGCACGTCGGCGAGCGTGCGGAACGCGGCGGCGCCGACGTCGATCGGCACCTGCCCGCCGACCGCGGCGGCCGCCCAGGACGCCTCGAGAAACTCATCAGACGTACGGGTCAGGTCGTGCGCCCGGGTGCGGATCCGCTCGGGGTCGCAGAGCAGCACGTGGGTGCCGGCCGGCATGCAGTCGAGCAGCAGCTCCATGCTGTCGGTGCCGTGCAGCAGGGCCGGGGCCAGCGACTCCATGCCCTCGACCGGGATGCCCTCGGCCAGCTTGTCGAGGATCTCGGCGAGCTCCGGGTGGGCCGCCGACAGTTCCCGTGCCCGCTCGCGCACCGGCGGGGTGAGCAGCAGCTCGCGGCACGGCGGCGCCCAGAGCCGGTCGACCGGGTCGATGGTGCGCTGGTCGGCGACCGCGAAGGTGCGGATCTCCTCCACCTCGTCGCCCCAGAACTCGACCCGGGACGGATGCTCGTCGGTGGGCGGGAAGACGTCGAGGATGCCGCCGCGGACGGCGAACTCGCCGCGCTTGGTGACCAGGTCGACCCGCGCATACGCCATGTCGGTGAGGCGGCGGGCCACCTCTTCGAGCTCGGCCCCGCCGCCGGTGACCAGCTCCACCGGCTCGAGATCGCCGAGGCCCTTGAGCTGCGGCTGGAGCACCGAGCGCACCGGCGCCACGATCACCGAGAGCGGCTGGTCGCCGGGGTGGGCCAGGCGGCGCAGGACGGCGAGCCGGCGGCCCACCGTGTCGGAGCGCGGGGACAGCCGCTCGTGCGGCAGCGTCTCCCACGACGGGAAGACCGCCACCCGCGCCGGGTCGACGAGGCCGCCGAGCGCCGCGGCCAGGTCGTCGGCCTCACGGCTGGTGGCGGTGACCGCGAGCACCGGCCGGCCGGCCCCGCCCACGGCGGTGGCGCCGGCCACGGTGGCGACCACGAAGGGCCGCAGCGACGCGGGCGCGGTGAGGTCGAGGGAATCGGAGTCGACGAAGCCGGCGCGGGCCAGATCGCGAGCTCGCGCGAGGCCGCGGTCGCCGAGCGCGGCCGGGATCAGACCGGAGAGCTGCATAGCGGAAGGTCACCCCATGACACGTCGAATGACCCCGACGCCCAGCGGGCGGGGGGTTATGCGGGCAAGTTTAGTCCGCCCCACCGACAAGAACGGATCGGACAGGATGTCCGGCATAAGCATCAATATCGGGTGAATAGTGCCGATCGTTTGTGGTCCGCCCGTTTCCAGGGGAGGCAAGATGCGGATCCTGCTGCTCGTCACGGCGTTCAACGGGTTGACCCAGCGGGCCTGGTGCACGCTGCGCGAAGCCGGCCACGACGTGGGCGTGCAACTGGCCACCGGCACCCGGGACCTCGTCGACGCAGTCCGCGCCGCGAACCCCGACCTGATCCTCTGCCCCTACCTCACCGAGCGGGTGCCGGCCGAGATCTGGCAACACTGGCGCACCGTCGTCCTGCACCCGGGCCCGGTCGGCGACCGCGGCCCGTCCGCGCTGGACTGGGCGATCACCGAGGGCGCCCGCACCTGGGGCGTGACCGCCCTGCAGGCGGTCGAGGAGCTGGACGCCGGGCCGACCTGGGCGACCCGCTCCTTCGGCGTGCCGCCCAGCCCGCCGCGCAAGTCGTCGCTCTACACCGGGCCGGTCGCGGACGCCGCCATCGAGTGCCTCGCCGAGGTGGTGGCCAAGGCGGCCGACCCCGGCTTCACCCCGGTGCCGGCCGACCTGGCCCGGCCCCGCCCGCGGATGACCCAGGCCGACCGCGCCTTCGACTGGGCCGACCCGACCGAGCGGATCGTCCGGCGGATCCGGGCGGCGGACGGCGCCCCCGGCGTGCGTACCGAGGTGGGCGGCCTGCCGGTCTTCGCCTACGACGCGACGCCCGGGATCGCCCGGCCCGGCCCGCCGGGACAGATCCTCAGCCGGCGGCAGGGCGCCGTGCTGGTCGGCACCGGCGACGGCAGCGTCTGGCTGGGCCACCTGCGGGCGGCCCACGCCAACCATCCCCGGTCCGGGATCAAGCTGCCGGCCACCACGCTGCTCGGGGCGCGCCTGCGGGGCGTACCGCACGCCCCGCTGCCGGCCGGCAGCGAGCCGGAGTCGCCCGCCACGTACCGGCAGATCCGCTACCGCCGCACCGGCGCGGTGGGCTGGCTCAGCTTCGACTTCTACAACGGCGCGATGGCACCGGGCCACTGCCGGCGCCTGCTCGCCGGGCTGCGGCACGCGGCCGCGCAGGACACCGAGGTGCTGGTCCTGCGCGGCGGGACGGACGTCTTCAGCAACGGCATCCACCTCAATGTGATCGAGGCGTCGCCGGATCCGGCGAGCGCCGCCTGGGCCAACATCCGGGCGCTCAACGAGATCTGCCGGGAGATCATCACCTGCACCCGGCAGGTGGTCATCGCCGGGTACGCGGGCAACGCCGGAGCCGGCGGGGTGATGCTCGGCCTCGGCGCCGACCTGGTGGCCGCCCGGGACGGGATCGTTCTCAACCCGTACTACGACATCGGCCTGTACGGCTCCGAGCTGCACACCTTCACGCTGCCCCGGCGGGTCGGCGCCGACCAGGCGCAGCGGCTGATCGACGACCGGCTCCCGGTGAGCGCCGGCCGGGCGGCCGCGATCGGCCTGGTCGACGAGGTCGGGCCGCGCCGCCCCGACGCGTACGGGGAATGGCTCGCCGCCCTCGCCGAGCGGACGAGCGACCGGGTCACCGCGCGTCGCCGCCGGCAGGCGAAGGCTCGCCGGCTGGCGGCCGAGCGCGTTCCGCTCGAGGTCTACGAGGCGCGCGAGCTGGCCGAGATGAGCCGCGACATGTACGGCGACCGGGCCGGTTTCGCCGCCGCCCGGCACGCCTTCGTCCACAAGATCAGGCCCGCCGCGACGCCCGAGCGGCTCCGCCCGGCGGGTCCGCGGCCGGTCGCCGGCCCGCCGGCCACCCTGCGCCCAGCCGTGCCCGTCTCCGCCTGATCCTCACCTCATTCCCTGGCATGAGGTGAGACTTGCCTCAATCCCCCCGGCCCTGGGATCCCGCCGATACGATCGGCGAAGTCGGGACAGCGCCGTCCTGGAGCACCTGAAGGAGAAGGAGCGCCCCCGATGACCGACCAGCCCGCCTACCTCGACCCCGACGGCCCCGACGCGGCCTTACGAGCCGACATCAGGCGGATCGGCACGCTGCTCGGCCAGACGCTGGCCCGGCAGGAGGGCCGGCCCCTGCTCGACCTGGTCGAGGAGGTCCGCGCCCTGGTCCGCCAGGACGCGCAGGCCGCCGCCGACCGGCTCGCCGCGATGGATGTGACCACCGGCACCAAGCTGGCCCGCGCGTTCTCCACCTACTTCCACCTGGCCAACATCACCGAGCAGGTGCACCGGTCGCGCGACCTGCGCCGGCGCCGCGCCCGCGACGGCGGCTGGCTGGACCAGGCGGCCAAGCTGATCGCCGAGCGCGGCGTGCCGGCCGACGAGATCGCCGCGGCGGCCCGCCGGCTCGCGGTCCGCCCGGTCTTCACCGCCCACCCGACCGAGGCGGCCCGCCGCTCGATCCTGTCCAAGCTGCGGCAGCTCGCCGACGCGCTGGACGCCGAGGCGGCCGCTGCCGTGCTCTACGGCCAGGCCGACACCACCGCGTCGACCCGCCGGTTCGCCGAGCTGATCGACCTGCTCTGGCAGACCGACGAGCTGCGGCTGGACCGGCCGGACCCGACCGACGAGGCGCGCAACGCGGTCTACTACCTCAAGGACCTGTATGCGGACGCCGCACCGCAGGTGCTCGGCGACCTCGCCGACACGCTGCGCCAGCTGGGCGTGGAGACCTCGCCCACGGCCCGGCCGCTGACCTTCGGCTCGTGGATCGGCGGCGACCGGGACGGCAACCCGTTCGTCACCCCGGCGGTCACCCGGGACGTGCTGATGATCCAGCACGAGCACGGCATCCAGGCCACCGAGGCGGCGATGAACGAGCTGATCGACGAGCTGTCGGTGTCCCGCCGGCTGCGCGGGGTCTCCCTCGACCTGTCCGCCTCGCTCGCCAAGGACCTGGACAACCTGCCCGAGATCGCGGCCCGGTTCCGCCGGGTCAACGCCGAGGAGCCGTACCGGTTGAAGGTCCGGGCGATCAAGGCGAAGCTGGCGAACACCCGGCGCCGCCTGCAGCAGGGCACCGCGCACGTCGCCGGCCGCGACTACCTGGGCAGCGACGAACTGATCGGCGACCTCGAGCTGATGCGCGCCTCGCTGGCCCGCAACTCCGGCCAGCTCACCGCGGTGGGCGTGGTGGCCACCGCGATCCGCACGGTCTCCGCGTTCGGCCTGCAGCTGGCCACGCTCGACGTACGCGAGCACGCCGAGAAGCACCACGAGGTCCTGCAGCAGATGTACGCGCAGGTCGGCGAGGTGGACGACTACGCCGCGCTGGACCGCGCCGAGCGCACCAAGCTGCTCGCCGCCGAGCTGACCGGCCGCCGGCCGCTGTCCGCGATCGACACTCCGCTGACCGACTCGGCCCGCAAGACGTTCGACGTGTTCACCACGATCCGCGAGGTGCAGGACCGCTTCGGGATGGACGTCATCGAGTCGTACATCATCTCGATGACGCTCGGCGTCGACGACGTACTGGCCGCGGCCGTGCTGGCCCGCGAGGCCGGCCTGGTCGACATCCACACCGGCCGGGCCCGGGTCGGCATCGTGCCGCTGCTGGAGACCCCGGCCGAGCTGGACGCCGGCGGCGACCTGCTGGACGAGATGCTCTCCCTGCCCGCGTACCGGGAGATCGTCCGGGCGCGCGGCGACCTGCAGGAGGTCATGCTCGGCTACTCGGACTCCAACAAGGAGGCCGGCATCACCACCAGCCAGTGGCGGATCCACAAGGCACAGCGGTCGCTGCGTGACGTGGCCGCCCGGCACGGCGTGCGGCTGCGGTTGTTCCACGGCCGGGGCGGCACGGTCGGCCGCGGCGGCGGGCCCACCCACGAGGCGATCCTGGCCCAGCCGTACGGCACGCTGGACGGCGCGATCAAGGTGACCGAGCAGGGCGAGGTCATCTCCGACAAGTACACGCTGCCCGCCCTGGCCCGGGAAAACCTGGAACTCACCGTGGCCGCGGTGCTGCAGGCCACGCTGCTGCACACCACCCCGTCGGTCGACCGGGAGCGGCTGGACCGGTGGGACTCGGCCATGGACGTCACGTCGGACGCGGCGTTCGGGGCGTACCGGTCGCTGGTCGAGGATCCCGACCTGGCGGCCTACTTTTGGGCCGCCACCCCGACCGAGCTGCTCGGCGCGCTGAACATCGGCTCGCGCCCGGCGAAGCGGCCGAACGCGGACGCCGGTCTCGGCGGCCTGCGGGCCATCCCGTGGGTGTTCGGCTGGACCCAGACCCGGCAGATCGTGCCCGGCTGGTTCGGCGTGGGTTCGGGCCTGCGGGCCGCCCGCGAGGCCGGCCGCACCGAGGTGCTGCACGAGATGTACGCCGACTGGCAGTTCTTCAAGACGTTCCTGTCGAACGTCGAGATGATGCTGAACAAGACCGACCTGTCGATCGCCCGCCGGTATGTCGAGACCCTGGTGCCGGACGAGCTCCGCCCGATCTTCACCAAGATCGAGGAGGAGTACGCGCTGACCGTCCGGGAGGTGCTGGCGATCACCGGCGGCGCCGACCTGCTGTCGTCGCAGCCCGAGCTGAAGCGCACGCTGAGCGTCCGGGACACCTACCTGGAGCCGCTGCACCACCTGCAGGTGGCGCTGCTCCGGCAGTATCGCGACCTCGGCGACGCGGCCCGGCAGATGGCGACGGCCCCGGGCGCGCGGCGGGCGCCGTCCGACTCGACTGCTCTCGAACGGGCGTTGCTGACCTCGGTGAACGGCATCGCCGCCGGGATGCGCAACACTGGTTGATCACTGAGTGTGCGACGGCCGGGGCGTTCCGTGGGAGCCCCGGCCGTTGCCTTAAGTCGGTCTTTGATCGCTTGGCGGCCGGTTCGCGCGGCCGTTACATTCGCCGTCCGGATGCCCCCGACCGCGACGGAGTCCCAACCCTTTGTCCAGATGGCGGTTCATCGCGGCCCTCGCCGTCGCCGTGACCTTCGGAGCGACGGCCTGCGCCGGCCCGGCCTCGATGGCGATCTGGGTCGCGCCGGAGGCCGCGGCGCCGTCGGCGCCCGCCGGCCCGGCACCCGCCACCGCCGCAGCCGCCACCACCCCCGCGGCCGAGACACGCGGCACCCCGGTGGCCGCCAACGGGCAGTTGCGGGTCTGCGGCGTCCGCCTGTGCAACCAGCAGGGCCGGCCGATCCAGCTGCGCGGCATGAGCACCCACGGCCTGCAGTGGTTCGCCGGCTGCTACCGCGCCGCGTCGCTGACCGCCCTCGCCGAGGACTGGCGGGCCGACCTGCTGCGCATCGCGATGTATGTGCAGGAGGGCGGCTACGAGACCGACCCGGCGGGCTTCACCGGCCGGGTCAACAAGCTGGTCGATCAGGCCGAGTCGCGCGGCCTCTACGCCATCGTCGACTTCCACACGCTCAACCCGGGCGACCCCAACCACAACCTGGCCCGGGCGAAGACCTTCTTCCGTACAGTGTCGGCCCGCAACGCCGCCAAGAAGAACGTCATCTACGAGATCGCCAACGAGCCCAACGGGGTGGGCTGGGGTGCCGTCAAGAGCTACGCCGAGCAGGTCATCCCGGTGATCCGGGCGAACGACCCGGACGCCGTGATCATCGTGGGCACCCGGGGCTGGTCCTCGCTGGGTGTCTCGGACGGCGCCGGCTTCGGTGAGATCACCGCCGACCCGGTGCGGGCCGGCAACATCATGTACGCGTTCCACTTCTACGCCGCCACGCACCGGGACAACTACCGGGCCGAGGTGCGCCGGGCCGCGGCCGCCCTGCCGCTGTTCGTCAGCGAGTTCGGCACGGTCGGCGCGGACGGCGGCGGCGCGGTCGACGTGGCCAGCAGCACGGCGTGGCTCGACCTGCTGGACCAGCTCAAGATCGGCTACGCCAACTGGACCTTTTCCGACGCGGGCGAGGGCAGCGCCGCGTTCAAGCCGGGCACCTGCGCGGGTTCCACCTTCGCCGGCACCCGGATGCTGACCGAGAGCGGCGCCTTCATCCGCAGCCGGATCCGGAACCGCTGATCACGGGTTGAAGTACGGGTCGCGCACCAGGGAGTGGAACGCCTTGAACGCGGCCCGGTCGCCGGTGAGCTCGAACTGCTTGGTCGGCCCGTTGCCCGCCGGGTCCGACTCGAAGTAGACGATCGCCTTGATCTGCGGGTTCGCCTTGAAGGTCCGCTCGGCGTCACGCAGCCAGGCGCTGCGCCGGGCCGACCCCCACGCCTTCGCGACCCCGAACTCGCCGATCACGATCGGCTTCGGGCGCTGCGCGGCCCACTTCAGGAACGGTTCCATCAGCACGCCGATCGAGTCGAACCGCTCACCGGCGTAGACGTCGACGCAGGTCCAGTCGACCTGGTCGTCGCCGGGGTAGAAGCCGGGCGCGTCGCCCCGGATGAAGCCCTCGGCGGTCGGGCACCACACCCAGGCGACGTTCTTGACCCGTTCCTGCTGGAAGATCTCCCGTACGTACCTCCAGGCCGCGATGTAGTCGGCGCCCGACCACATGGTGGCCCGCAGGTTGGGCCGGTCCATCTCCCAGCGCAGCCGCAGCAGCATCGGGCGGTGGGTCCGGCGGATCGCGCGGGCCTGCCGGCGGATCAGGTCGTCGTGCTCGCCGCCCAGGATGGACCGGTTGTCGCCGGTCGCCCAGCTCACCATCAGGGTCGCGCCCCGGGCCAGGAACTCCTTGTCGGACGGCGTGCCGACCATCTGCTCGAAGCGGCGATAGGTGTTCACGATCCGCAGCCGGCGGCCCAGGCCGGCCTGCAGGCTGTCCACCGCGGCGAGCCGGCCGACGTGGGTCAGCTCGTCCGGCTTGATCCAGGCGCCGACCAGCGCGCCCTCCTTGGGCACCCGGACCGGGCCGGCGTGGAACGGCCCGGGGTTGACCGCCACGGCGTCCGGCGGGCTGGTCAGGTCGGGCGCCGGGGGCGGGGCCGGCTTCTCCCGCCGGCCGAACGAGCAGCCGGCCACCAGGAGCAGGACTACGACGAGGAGCGCCGCAAACCGGCTACGCGTGGACACGACGCGCGGTGTAGAGGACGTTGACCGCGTACGCGTCGCTGCCCGGCAGCCGCCGCACCGCCGCGTCCGCCGCCCGGCACACCGGGTTGCCGTGCAGCGACTGGGTGATCATCGAGAAGCCGCGCCGCTCGATCACCTCGAACCCGTGCCGGTCCAGCAGCGTGCGCACCTGCTCGTGGGAGAGCTCGGCGAACCAGCGCTCGCCGTGGTGCCGCCGGGCGCGCAGGTGCCGCAGCGAGCCCGCGTTGCCGTGGTTCTCCACCACCAGCACGCCGGAGTCGGCGGTGGGCAGCGCCCGGGCGGCGAAGGCCAGGGCCCGGTCACGGACGCCCTCGTCGACGTTGAGCAGCAGCCGGAACATGGTCACGATGGCCGGGAGGCCGGCCGGGACCGGGTGCGGCACCGGGCCGTCCGCCGGCACCTGGTGCCAGGACGCCCGGGAACCCACCTCGGCGGCCTTCGCCATCATCTCGGCCGACGTGTCGTAGCCGTGCGCCTCCCGGACCAGGCCATGCAGCGTGCGGATGGCCCGCCCGGTGCCGCAGGCGAAGTCGTGCTGCACCGGGGCCAGCGGCCCGAACTCGCGCCGGACCAGGGTGCGCAGGTAGTCGCGCTGCCGATCGTTGATCTGCGACGCGTAGCTGTCCGGCGCGTACGTGATGGTCTCGTACTTCTCGACGGCCCCGGTGTCCTGGAACACCTTGGTGTAATCCGTGGTCAACTCGTCCTCCTGGTGGGTTTGAAGGCGTCCAGTGCTAGGTGCCCGCGCCACCGCCACGTGCCGGCCGCGAAGGCGGCGGCGCCGGCGGCGACCGCGAGGATGCGGCCGGCGGTCGTGCCGCCGGCGAGCGCGACGACGGCCCAGGGCAGTACGCCGAAGCAGGTGACCGACAGCAGCGCCGCGGCCCGGGTGCCGGGCCCGAACGGGTGCAGCCGCACCGCGCGGCCGACCTGGACGAGCGGCAGCAGGTTGTTGGCGACCAGCGCGACGGCCAGCCCGATCGCCGCGCCGAGCGCGCCGAGGCGCGGGATGAGCAGCACGTCCAGCCCGACCGTGAGGGCGAGCGCGACGAGCACGTTGGCGAGGTTCCACGAGGTGCGCCCGGCCATCGCCAGCACCATGTCGACCATGCCGCAGCCGGT
>Ga0070668_100000474_pt1 | contig 26593 bp, 21 predicted proteins | sample KBSS43metaG_FD_64661 | JGI IMG/M metagenome (GOLD analysis project Ga0070668, IMG submission 64661) | Switchgrass rhizosphere microbial communities from Kellogg Biological Station, Michigan, USA - KBS S4-3 metaG | ecosystem: Host-associated > Plants > Roots > Rhizosphere > Soil ...
CGGGTCGCGATAGTCCACCAGCAGGTTCTCCCCGCGGTCCTGATCGCCCATCTTGCGGATGAACTGGGGATCGTCCGAGGCGTCGACGGTTGGGTTGAACGAGCCGATCAGGGCCTGCGGCTCGGGGCCGGTGAAGGTGTAGATCTTGGCGTGCAGATGCGAGCCGGGCAGCCAGCCCCGGTGGACCCGCAGGTCATCGCCCAGCCCGGCTTGCAGACGCGCGATCATGTCCTCGTTGGCGGTCCGGCGGCGTGGGGTCATCTCGATCACCACCCGCACGCGCACGCCGCGCCGCTTGGCGGCGACGAGCGCGTCGGCCAGGGCGGCGTCGCGCAAATAGTAGGTCGCCCAGGCGATCTCGCTGCCGGCGGGCGCGGCCTCGATGCGGGCCAGCAGCAGATCGCGCAGCGCCCGTGGCGGCTGGTCGACCCCGCCGAAATGAATGGTGGCCGCCGCCGCCGCCGGCAGCGTCGCCACGGGCGGCTGTGGCGGGGGAAGACCCGGAGTCACAGGGTCACCGCCGCTCGAAACCCTTGACCGCCGCTCGATCCCATCGTCGCCTCCGCTGGTCGCCTGGCGGATGCTACGCGGCTCTGCAGCCGTCGGTAAGGGCTCTCTTGCGCGCCATGCAAGGATCGCGCGCGGGCCGCGGCCGCGATCTGGCCTTCATTCAGGTCCGCTTGCGGACAAGCGCGCGTCTTGCTGAACCTGGGCCCGCCCCTACCCCCTCTGCGCGTCGGCGAAATAGCGCGTCCCGGGGTTCGGATATTCGGCCAGGATGGCGGCGCGGAAGGCGCGGTCTTGCATGGGGTTGCTCGGAACACTGAGCCTGGAGCCGCGCGCCTTCAGGTCGTCGGCGATGATCCCCCAGATGATGTCCTGGGTGAGGTCGTCGGAGTGGTCGTCGTAGATGCGCTCGGCCTTCGCGTCCTTGAACGCCAGGGCTTTCCAGACCAGCGAATAGCGGATCTGTTCCGGCTCCCAGGTCACGAACACCCCGTTGTCGTCGATCACCTGCCAGCGCCGGCCGTCCGGATGGCGGTGCAGCCTGGCCTCGCCGCCGAAGGCGCCGGGCCTGATCCGCTGTTCGGGTTCGCCAATCGCGAGTGGCCGGTGGAACATGAACTCGTTGTCGGTGACCAGGCCCAGGTTCCAGAACGGCGGCTGCTCGATCCGCGAGGGTTTGTCGGGCCCGTCCGGCCAGCATTCGAAGCCGCCGTGCCGGCCGCCGTAGAACAGGACCAGGCCGGTGGTCGACGGCACCGCCCAGGCAATGAACAGCTGCGAATTGTGCACCAGCACATGCAGCCAGAACGGCCCGTCCCGCTCGACGCCGCGGTACGGCGAGGTGTCGAAGTGCGGGCGGCCGGCGATCATCGGGCCGAAGATGTTCCAGATCATCCCCTGCGGGCGGATCACCGTGGCGCCGAAGGCCTCCTTGGCGCCCTCGATCAGCCGCGGATTGTGCAAATAGGGCGCGGCCTCGGGGACCTTGACCGCCCCGTCCGTCGCCCAGTGCTCGCGGAACCACGGCTCGGCGCCGCCGGTCTTCTCATAGCCCTGCTTGCCGTAGATGAGGTTGTGGGGCGCGCGGCCGTTCACCAGCTCCAGCAGCCCTTCCGGGTCGTCGAAGACGTTCTCGACCCGCACCACCTTGGCCATGATGTGCGCCGACCGAAGCGGCGTCACCGTCTTCACGTCGACCCCCATGCCTCGATCACTCCCGGCGGCTTGTATCGTTGTCCGCCTTGAGTTTCCGGGCCCGGCCCCCGATTGGCAAGCGGAGCCCGACGACACGGGGGCTGCGGCGGACCCGTCCGCCGCAGCCCCCGCGCGCGGCCGCGTCAGTTGACGACGGATCCGCCGAGCTCGTTCATCAGCTCCTGTTTCCGGGCCTTCATGCGCTCGCCCATGGCGTCGAGATCCTCGTCGCCCTTCTTCGCCTGGGCGAAGACACCGCCGGGCTGTTCCTCTTCCTTGACGTGGTGCTTGATGTATTCACCGAGGACCTTGACCTTCGCGTCGTAGTATTCGTCCTGCGGCTTCATCGCCTCGATCTCGGCGATCAGCTTCTTGGCCCCGGCGTGCTCCACATAGGCCTCATCCAGCATGTCGTCTTCGACCTCGCCGCGTTCCTCCGGGTAGAAAATCTCCTCCTCGATGGAGGTGTGCACCTTCAGCGCCAGGGCGATCTTGCTGAACAACGCCACCTTCTCGGCGTCGTCCTCCAGCTGCTCGTACTCGTCGAACCAGCCTTCCACTTCGCGGTGGTCCTTCTTGAGCAGCGTGATCGCCAGCGGATCGCGCCGGTTCGTGCGCCGCGTGCGGCGAGCGCCGGTCTTCGAGCTTGCGGATTTTTGGGGGGCCGTAGCCATGGTCGTACCTCCAGGGAACCTATCGGGCAGCACAACACGCCGAGCAAAAACCCGTTCCCACGTCTGGGAGGGACCCGGCCGAAGGAACGAAGACGGGCGGTTCGCCTTCCGGTCGGAGGAGGTCCACAACCCATGGACACGACCGACGCCCGCTTCCCCGAACCCGCCCGCAATACGGACGGAGACCTTGGGGACGAACTGCTCGACACCGGACAGGAGGAGGTCTTCTCCCGCACTGAGGTCGAGCGCGGCGTCACCGAGCACGCTTCGGCGGCTGGCCACCACGCGCCCGAAGGGCCACGAAACGGCGCACGCGGCCGCAGATCGGGACAGGCTGGGGTGGTTCGTCGGAACCGGACGCCCGCCAGCGTTTTCACACTCTCGAGCAGTTTGGAGGGGACCATGACCGAACACCACGATTTCGAGCCGGCCGGCCCTATGAACGGGTCGTCGCGCAGCCCCCTGCGCGAAGCGGCGATCGACGCCAAGGCGCAGGCCGGCGTGCTCATCGACGAGGCCACGACCAAGGCTAAGGCGATATACCGCCAGTCGAAGGACATCGCCGGGCAGCGCGCCGGCGAGGCTCGCGACGCCATCGTGGAACGGCCCTGGGCGGCGGTGGGCGCGATTTTCCTGGCGGGCCTCGTCCTCGGCCACGCCTTGAGCTCCGGACGCGCACAGGTGGTCTACCTGAAAGACCGCCGCTAGTGTCCCGATTCCGAAGTTCGCAAGCGCATATGGCGGGCTCCGACGAACTTCGGAATCGATAAGGATACTAGCAAGCGTCTGTTTCTAGTGTGCTTTTTGGATCTGAAGTTCGCATCGAGCGCGATCCAGAATGCGGGCGAACTTCAGATCCAGCACACTAGCGCGCCAGCGACGCCAGCGACGCCACCAGCCGCTCGCACTCGCTCTGGTCGGCTGCGAAGGTGTCCGCCGGCGCGCCCGCGAGCGCGGCCGTCAGGGCGGCGTACCGCTCGGCGCTGAGGCCGTCGAGATAGGCCTCCAATTCCCGCTCGGGGTCCTCCATCAGGACCCCCAGACCGCGGCCGCGCAGCCATCGGCCGGTCTCCGCGCCGGCGAGCGCGATCGGGGCCGCGCCGAAATAGCCGCTTTCGTAGATGCGGTTGGGCAGCAGCCAGTCCGAGTTTCCGCCGGCTTCGTAATAGTCCACCGCCCAGCTGAAATGCACGTCGCCATAAAGCTGCGGCAGGTCGGCGGCCACGTAAGGCCCCCCGAACGTGACGTTGCGCGCCGTGGAAACCTGCCGGGTGAAATCCCGGAAACCGCCCCAGAAGGGCCGCCCGCGGATAACCACCTCCAGCAGGTCCGGCCGGCGCCCCGCCAGGTCCGCCAGCAGATCCAGGCTCCGCTGGCAGCGGACGGCGCCATACCAGCCGATTCGCCAGGGCGGGGCGGGTGGCATGGTCGGGGCGGGCCGCACCTCCCGTGGGTCCAGCCGCAGGGGCTTGTTCTCCAGCAGCAGGATCTGCGGCCGCAGATCGCGGCCGACCCCCTGTCGCGGTTCGAAATACGCGCTGAGGAAGGCCGGCGAGCTGACGACCAGCATCGCCGCGTGCGCCAGCAGCGACCGTTCGAGCGCCCTGAGGGCCCGGCCGGGCGGACGATCGGACAGCATCGCCCGGTGGATGTCGAGGCACTCGTAGACGAGCGGCTGGCGCAGGCGGCCGGCGCGCCGCGCCGCGCTCGCGACCGCCAGCATCTCGAGGCTGCGGGCCATGATCACGTCGACGTCGCGAAGATGCGCGGCCAGGCGTCCCGCGGCGGCGGCGGCGAGCACCACCTGGCCGGCGCGCTGCGCCAGGCGCGCGTCGTAGGTCCGGCCGAGGTCAACCACCGGAAAACCTTCAAGTTCCGGCGGAGCCTGGTCGGTCCGGCGAAACCCCAGCACCACAATGTTGGCGCCGCCGGCCTTCAGCATGGCCACGCGACGCCGGACCGCCGGCTCCGACAGATCGTGCACGAAATAGGCGAGCTTCATTGCCAAACGGCCCGAACCCTTACGTTGTAGGCCGCATGACGCCTTGCTTCGCCGCGGAACTCTTCGCCGCCTGTCCGGTTCCTGCCCGGGGGCGACGATGATGAGCTATCCAGGCCCGGTGGATATCTCGGGGCGGCAAAGCAGGTCCGGACTGTTGAACGCAGCCATGCTCGCCATGGTGAAGCGTGCGTTCGAGGCGCTCGAGCAGGAGGGCTTGACCTTCGCAGGCCTGCCGCCGGCGTACCAGACCCTTGACGCCCTGGAGATGCTGGAAGCCCTTGCGCTCGCGGCCCATGAGGCCATCGAGCATCACGCGCCCACCCTGCCCGCCCGCGCGGTCGCAGGCTTGCGCGCGGCCGTGGAGATGCTGTGGCAGGCTTCGGCGGTTTCGGCGAAGATGCGGCAGGTCGCCGCTTCCCCGACCCCGCCCACCCTGAACGACGTGGCGGAGGTGGCGCTGCTGGCGGCTTCGGCCGGGGCCTCGCAGGCAAACGGCGCCCTGGTCCCGAGCGGAACCCACGCCCTGCGAAAGCAGCAGATCGAGAAGGCGCGGGCCGCGCGCACCGCGCGGGCCCAGGCCACCTGGGAGCGGACCATTCTCGAACATTGCCAGGAGCGCGTGGCCCAACTTCCGAATATCGACTCCAAGATGCTGGCCACCACGGTCTGCGCACGGAACGGCATCCCGCACGGCAAGCGCCCGCACGTCCAGGCGCTGATCGATCATTGGCGCCGGAACGGCGCCTTGCAGCCGCCCAAACACTCACGCCTCGGCTGACCGGACCGTCACCATGCGTCGGCCAGGACCGCCTGGCGGATAGCCTCGAGGCACTGGGGATTCTTCAGCGCCCGCCGATTGCCGACCGGATCGCCGTTCACCGCATCGCGCGCGGCGCGCTCGGCGCGCTTGTTGTTGTGGGTCACCGGCACCTGGTCCGAGGCGATGATCACCGCCGGCACGTGGGCGCGCGAGCAACTGGTCTCGATGACGCTGCGGATGCGGGCGGCGAGCCCAGCGTCCAGGCGCACGCCCTCGTGCAGCACGACGATCAGCACCAGCCGGCTGCCGCCGGCCTCCGCGGAGTCCCGCTGCTCCACCGCCATGGCCTCCACGACCTCCTCCACAGTGGCCAGGGCGGAATAGATCACCGCCGGTCCGATCCGGATGCCGCGGATGTTCATCACCGCGTCCGAGCGCCCGTGCAGACGGCCGGTGTTGCGGTGCGTCCACTCGAACCGGTCGCCGTGGGTCCACACGCCCGGGTTCTGGGCGAAATAGGCGGCATGGAACTTCTCGCCCGTGGCGTCGCCGTAGATGCCCAGCGGGCGCGACGGGAACGGGTTGGCGCAGATCAACTCGCCGATCGGGGTCTCGGCGGTCGCGCCGAGGGCGCGGACGTCCAGCCCCAGGCTGATGGACTGCAGCTCGCCGGCATAGACCGGCAGGGCCGGGTGCCCGAGCAGGAAACAGCCGATCATGTCGGTGCCGCCGGAGATCGACTGCATGGCGATCTCGGCGCCCACGTGGTCGCGCACCCACTCGAAGGCGGTGTCGGGCAGCACCGAGCCGGTCGACATCATCGAGCGCAGCGCCGTGAAATCCCGCCCTTCCTTCGGCGAGACGCCGGCGGAAGCGGTGAACTGCAGGAAGGCCGGACTGGTCCCGAACACCGTCAGGCGCTCGCGCGCCACCAGGCTCCACAGGGAGTCGATCTCCGGGAAAGAGACCGAGCCTTCGTAGAGCACGATCTCCGCCCCGGTCGCCAGAGCCGAGACCAGCCAGTTCCACATCATCCAGGAGCAGGTGGTGAGGAACAGCACCTTGTCGTCCGGACCGAAGTCGGAGTGCAGCCGATGCTCCTTGTGGTGCTCCAGCAGCGTGCCCCCCGTCCCGTGCATCAGGCACTTGGGCGGGCCCGTGGTGCCGGAAGAGAACAGGATGAAGAGCGGATGGTTGAAGGCGAACAGCTCCAGCGCGTCCAGGGACGGCGCCTCGGGGGCGTGCGCTTCCACGAGGCCCGCCAGGGTGGCTTGCTCGACGCCGTCGAACTGCGGCGGCGCAGGATCGGGGCCACCCAGGGCGACGGCGAGCCGCAGGCTGGGCAGGCCGGCCACGATCTTCTGCACGCCGCCGCGGACGTCCACGGTCTTGCCATGGTCCAGATAGGTCGAGCGGTGGAAGATCGCCTTGGGCGCCAGCTGGCCGAACTGGCCCAGGACCGTGTCGGCCCCGATCTCCGGAGCCACGGACGACCAGACGGCCCCGAGGGCGGCGCAGGCCAGGCAGGCCGTGATCGCCTCCGCATCGGCGCCGGCCACCGCCACCACGCGGTCGCCGGCGCCGACGCCCTTGGCCTTGAGCCCGGCGGCCAGGGCCAGAACCTGCCGGCGCAGTTCGCCGCGGGTCATGCGCACAAGGCCGCCGCTCTCGTTGCAGGCGGTGAGCGCGGGGGCGTCGTCGCCGACGCCCGGGATCGTCCGCAGCAGGCTCTGCGCATAGTTCAGCCGCAGGTTCGGGAAGAACACCGCCGTCTCGCACAGGTCGCCCACACAGGCCGGTTCCAGCGCGCCCTCGACCGGCAAGCCCGACCACCTCACGAACAGGGTCCAGAAGGTCCGCATCTGCTCGACGGAGAAGGCGTGCAGCACAAGCGGGTCGGCCAGGTCACGCCCCGTCTCTGCCGTGACGAACCTGGCGAAATCGGCCAGCGCCGAGGCGGCGACGCTGTCGGGGTCGGGGACGTACACCGGATCCGGATTGCGCTCCGGCGGCGAATGGAAGGCCACGGGTCGCCGGCGGGGGGCGGAGGCGCCCCCCGCCTTGGCGCGCCGCACCAGGGCTGCGATGGCGCCGATGGTGGCCGCCCGCGCCAAGTCGCCGGCGTTCAGCGAGACGTCGAACGCCTCCTCCAGCGCGAGCACCAGCTTCATCACCCCCAGCGAATCCCAGCGGGCGATCTGCTGCGGCCCGTCCTCCAGACTGGGCGGCGCCTTCAGGCCGAGGGCCTGCATCACGACCTGGGGCACGACCGCCTCCAGGTCGGTCTCGCCGCCCCCGACGCTGGCGAGGGTGAGGCGTACGCGCGCCGGAACGCCGCCCACCCGGGCGCCGGGGGCGGTGGCGCCGGCCACCACGGCGCCGGACTCGATGCGCGCGCCGTCGCCGATCACCGCCCCGCGCAGGATCGTCACGTGGCTGCCCACCTGCACGTCGTCGCCGATCACCACCGCCTGGGCGGTCTGCACCGCGCGGGGGTCGCCGGGAACGTGGAAGTCGGTGTCCATGATGTGGACGAAGGGGCCGAACACGCAGCGATCGCCGATGACGATGCTGTCCTGCGCCGAGATCGCCGCGCCGTGGGCGATCTCCACGTCGTCGCCGATCTGCACGCAGGCGCCGGCGGCGGCCTCGATATGCGACTGGATCGGCGACGAGCTCATCCGGAACCGGGTCCCGATGGATATGCGGCCATGGTTGCGGATCGTCGGGCGCCCTTGCAGCACGGCCCCCTGCCCCACCGCCTCGCAGCGGCGCAGCCAGCGCGCCGCGGCGTTCACGAGGCCAGGTCCTGGGGAACCATCGGGAGCGCCGCCGGGCGCAGGACACGGGCTGGAACGCCGGCCGCAAGGACGCCGGGGGGAATCTCCCCGTCCACGACGCTCCCGGCGGAGATCACCGCCCCGGCCCCGATCTTCGAGCCGGGCATCACCGTCACGCGGATCGCCAGCCAGACGTCGTCGCCGATCTCGATCGGCTGCGGAACCTCGCCCGAGCCGGGTACTATCGTGTCCGATATCACACAGTAGTTGCCGATCATCACGCGGCGCCCGAGCTGGACGCGATTGGCCGCGGACAACAGCGTTCCATAGTTGATCGAGCTGCCGTCGCCGATGGTCAGTATCCCCACCGGCCCCGCGGACAACTCCACCGGCGCCCAGCGGGAAATGAAGCTCACGCGCTCACCCAGCTCGATGCGGCCGAGGTTGCGCACGCGGGTGCGGCCGTCGACGCGCGCGCCGGCGCCCACCTTCGTGCAACCCTGCAGGAAAATTCGCGCGGCGGCGGTCTCGCGAACGAGGCGAATCGCCTTCGACGCGAACTGCCCGACGGACAGCCCACGGCCTTTGGCGCGAAGCGTGGCGAACATACTGGTCATGGCCCCAAACCCGATCTTGCGCTTGGCCGGGCAGGCCAGCAAGCTTGGCTGAAAACAGGAAAATCGGCTGCAGAGTTCCCTCCGGCGCGCCCGCCAACGGAACCATGCGCGACTCTCACGGTTACGCTTGCTGAAGTCCGGAGTGGGGTCGTGTCGGGCGTAATCGAACAGTCAAAGGGCGCGGACGACGGCGACTGCGGGCCTGCCGCAAGCGCCGGCGGCGCTTCGACGTCGATCGGCCGGCTGGGCGGATCGGCCCTGGGACCGACGTACAACGGCTTCTCGACGCCTGCGCGCGCACCCATTCCGCGTCACGAGCCTCGCCGTCGCCGGCGCGACCGCCTGCCGTTCCTGATGGCTGGGGGCGTCGTCGCGGCCGCCGCGATCGGCGTCGGCCTGGGGCTGCGGGTGGACAGCCGCCCGGCCGCGACTGCGGTCGTCCCGGCAGCCTACGCCACGGCCACCGTCGCACGAATCACGCCGGTGGTCAGCGAGCCGCGTGCGGTCCTCGCCCCGGAGGCGCCGGACCCGGCCGTGGCCGAGCCGCCCCAAATGGCGCCGGAACCAGCGGAGGCCGCCCCGCCAAGCGCGCAGGAGCCGTCCCCCAACGTCAAGCACATATCCTCCGGGTCGGCCGGCCATCGGCGCGGCGATTCGAGGATCCGGCCGATATCGGTGAACGGCCGGCCGGCCGACCCGGCCTCGGGGATGGTCCGGGTGCACCGCCTGGCCCCGCGCCGGGGAGCGGCGCCGAAGCGGCTGCGGGCCGAGGCGCCCGCGCCTGTGCGCCACGTCGCCATGATCACCTCTTCCGAGGGCATGCGGGAGATTCGCCCCGACGGCCCGCCCCGGCCGCCCCGCGCCGACGCGGACTGCAGCTATGCGCGCACCCGGGCCGAGCGCATGGTTTGCGGGGATCCGGAGCTGGCGGCGATGGACCGGGATCTCGCCCGCGCCTACGAGCGGGCGGTCGTCAACGGCGCGCCGCGCCGGGTGCTGCGCCGGGAGCAGCGCGATTGGCTGGGCGCGCGCGAGCGGGCCGCCCGCCAGTCCGGCGACGCCGTCTACGATATTTACGTCCAGCGGATCGGGGAGCTGGAGAACATGACGGACGGCGGTCTCAGCGACGGGCGATGAGCCGAGCCAGATCAAAAGTCGAGACGCAGTCTCACCCTCGGCCGGTCCGGCGGGGCGGCAGGGCGCGCGGGCCGGACTGGCGCGGAAGCTCGAGCCGCGGCTCGAAGACCGCCGCCGTTCCCACCTCGACGCGACGCGCCTGACGCGGCCGCGGCCGGGTCACCGGCACGCCGCGGAACCCGAACCCCAGGGCGATGAACAGCAGCAGGGTCTGGAAGTCGTTCGGCGAGGGCATCAGGCTTTCGAACGGCGTCCGCGTGAGCTGATAGGCCAGGAAGCTCAGGTAGAAGCAGGTCGGCACCGAGGGGCTCGTCGCCAAGCGCCGCAGGAGCAGCGCCGCAGCCATGGCGAACGAGCCCAGGATCAGGGTCGCGCCCACCCAGCCGAAGTGGATGACCATCTCCATCACCGTGTTGTGGAAGTTGAACCCACTGCGAGAGGTGATGTCGCCGTACCGCCACAGCCCCTCCGCGTCGGTATTGCCCTGCACCCAGAAGGCGGCGTAGCCCCGCCCCAGGAACGGCCGTTCGTGGATCAGGTCCTGCCCGCGATACCAGAGGTAGGTCCGGCCGGTGAGGGTCGGGTCCTTGTTGAAGACGGTGGTCGCGATCTCGGTCAGCTCCTTCACCAGGAAGCCTGAAAAGGCGCCCGCCAGCAGCAGCATCACGATCAGCAGCCCGATGGCCGCCACCCGCCATCGTCCGCTCAGGCGCCCGACCGCCAGGGCGACGAAAAACACGCAGAGGGCGGCGGCAAGGCCGATGATCGCCCCGGCCGAGCGGGCGGCCGTCACGACATAGAGATCCATGGCCAGGACGATCGCTGCGATCCCGAACAGGACGATCGAACGCGCCTGGTAGGCGACCACCAGCATGGCGGTCGTCAGCAGAACGGCGATGGCGGCCGTGACCCCCATCAGGTTCTTGCCGCTGTTGAGGCCTGCGAAGGCGGACACGCTGGCGCCCGAGCCGGCGATGACCATCTCCACGGAGCCGCCGAACGCCAGCGACGCCGCCATGAAGATCGTGAACGCCGCGGCGATTCCGCCCAGAACTCCGAGCGGGCGCCGTCCCCCGGAAAGCACCAGCCCGGCGGCCGCCAGGATCGTCGTCTCGATGGAATATTTCAGGGTTTCGCCCGGATAGGCGGACCAGACGAAGGAGATTATGGCGAGGACCGGAGCGATCAGCAGGACCCACCGGTTGGCGATCAGCTTCGGAAACCAGCGGTAGTAGAAGGCGCAGCAGCCCATGGCGAAGAGAAGGAACAGCGCCGGGCTGAGCGATCCGAGTTGGAACACGAACAGCAGCGGGAGCGTCATCGCAAATGCGAACAGGCCGTCCCACGAGATCACCCCCCCCCAGACACCGGAAGGCCTGAAGCCCCGGCGGCGACGCCGCGCCTGCGCCCCCACTTGGGCGCGGCCAGCTTGCGGCCTGATCGAAGTCTGTACGCTCATCTGAACTCGTGCGTCCCCCAAGGCGGAGAGCGCCCGATGCTCAGGGTCCAGCCGCCCGAGCACAAGCGCAAACTCGCCCCGCCATAGCGGAAGCTTTCCATGGACTCGCCCGGGCCATTCAAACCGTCGCGGGCCGGGCCGTGGCCCAACCGACGACCACCTTCCGCAGAATCCGGAGGATTCGGCGCCCATCGCTTTTCCAAGTTGTTTGCATTATATACAGTGTGAACTCGGGATGAACAGCATCCTCGGTCTGCGTTCATCTCTCGCACCTCTTGCTGTAGCTTACCCGAGACTCGCCCCAGGGGGGAACACAAGAGCGAGTTGTGAGTTGAGTTTGGGCTGGTATGGGGTCGTGGCGGATGGGCGAATATGAGCAGCAACCTACCCGACAGCGGGTGGGCGATGCTGACCAAGCCCTTGTTTTGACGGGGTCTTCAGAAATCGACGGATCTGCGTATCCGCCGACGGCGGATTCGCACGCCCGCGGTGCGGCGGTGATCGAGCGCACGCTCGTCGTCGTACCGTGCCTCAACGAAGCGCCGTTCATCGCCGCCGTGATCGCCGCGCTGCGGCAGGACACCCTTTCGGAAGACTGCCTCATCGTGGTGGCGGACGGCGGCAGCACGGACGGCACCCGGGAAATCGTGGCCCAGATCGCCGCAACCGACGCTTGCGTGCAGTTGCTGGCGAATCCGAAACGCTATCAGGGACCGGGCATCAACCACGCAGTGCGGATGTTCGCCGAGGGCCGCACGTGGCTCGTCCGGGTAGACGCCCACGCCACCTATCCGCCGGGCTATGTCTCCGGTCTCGTCGCCGAGGCGCGGCGCACCGGCGCCACGGCGGTGGTGGTGTCCCTCGACGCCCGCGGCCGCAACGCCTTTCAGCGCGCCACCGCGGCCGCGCAGAATTCCCGTCTGGGCACCGGCGGCGCCGCGCATCGGCGCAAGGACGTGCAGGGCTGGGTGGACCATGGCCACCACGCCCTGATCCGGCTGGACGCGTTTCGCGCCGTCTCCGGATATGACGAGCGGTTCACCCACAACGAGGACGCCGAATTCGACCGCCGCCTCACGGACCTGGGCGGCCAGATCTGGCTGACCGACCGCCTGCGGATCGTCTACCACCCCCGGAGCCGCCCGCGCGCGCTCTGGAGGCAGTACCTGAACTACGGCAGCGGTCGGGCGCGGACCATCCTGAAGCATCGGATGCCGTTGAAGATCCGCCAGGCCCTTCCGGCCGCGGTGGCGCCGGCCGTGCTGGCCGCAGCGGCGGCGCCGGTGTTCTGGCCGGTCGCCCTGCCGGTGGCGCTCTGGTCGGCGGTCGCCCTGACCTTCGGCATGGTCCTGGGCGTTCGCGCCCGGGATCCGGCGGTGCTCGGCTGCGGCCTGGTGGCCATGGAGATGCACCTGGCCTGGTCGTTGGGCTTCTGGCGCGAAGTGCTGTTCGGCGACCGCGAGGCCGGCGAGGCCCTGCCGCTCGGCCAAAGCCCGCAGCTGCAGCCGACGACGGACCTTGGCGGCTAAACCTCGGCTCCCGCGATCCTCGGCGCATCGGTGAGCAGAAGACGCAGGTCGCTTCGGACCCGCCGGCCGGCGATGGTCAACAGGACGGCGCCATAGGCGGCGGCGCCTATGGCGACGAGGATCACGAGCCGTCCGACGGCCGGCGCCCCCGACGTCGCCCAGATGCCGGCGCGCAGGGCCGCGAACATCGCCGCGACGCCCAGCGCAGGGGCCACGAGCACGCCCAGGAGATTGAGCGTCCGCACCCGCAGGTGGGAGGCGAGCAGGTGGGCGTAGAGCCCCATCATCACCAAGGTGGCCGCCGAGACGGCCATGGCGACCGCCTCGAGGCCGAGATGCGCCGTGGCCGCGACGCCCGCGATGGTCAGCACGCTCCCGGCGATGGAGAGGCGCAGCTGGAGGTCCGAGCGGCCGGCGCCCATCAGAATGGCGGAGAAGACGTAGAACATCGAAAACCCGAACCCGGCGAGGCTCAGCCACTGCATGCAGCCGACCACGCCGGCCCATTCCGCCCCCAGCAGCACGGGAACGGCGAGCGGGGCGACCATCGCCAGGCCGCCGAAAATCGCCGCCAGGGCGCTCGCCGCGCAACGGATGGAGGCCACTGCGGTTTCCGCGACGTTCGAAGGCGCCCTGGAGTCGGAGCCGCGCGCGATGCGGGAGAAGACGAAGAGGTAGATCGGCCCGGAGATCACGTAGTCCGGCACGCGGATGATCTGGTAGGCCATGGCGTAGTAGCCGAGCTGGAGCGTGCCCAGCACGGCGCCGACGATCAGGTTGTCCACGTTGCGGGTGGCGAAGTCAGCCAGCCCCGCCCCCATCGAATGCCCGCCGAACCGCAGCAGGTCGACCACCAGCGCGGGCTTGCACACGAAGCCGACGCGCAGGCGCGAGCCCAATTGGACCCAGGCCAGCTTGCAACTCCACAAGGTCAGCTGCTGGGCCACGACGCTCCAGGCGCCCCAGCCGTGCAGCGCGGCGGCCACCGCCACCAGCGAGCTCACCACCACGGAGAACAGGTCGCCGCCGGCGAACACCGCGAACATCCCGTTACGGATGATCCGCGCATTGGCCGCCGCCGTCAGGCCGCTCATCACCATGATCGGCGACAGGGCCATGATCAGCGGCGGCAGGGCCGGCTGGTGCAAGACGTGGGCGATCGGCCAGGCCAGCAGGCAGAACAGCAGCGCCAACGCCAGGGCGAAGCCGCCCGCCAGCCAGAACACCGTCGATTCGATCTCGCGGCCGACATCCTGCAGCCGCGCCAGGGCGACCCCCAGCCCCCCGTCCGAGAAGACGTTGCAGAACAGGATGAACGGGATCGCCAGCGCGACGAGCCCGTACTGCTGCGGGCCGATCAGGCGCGCGAGGATCGGCAGCAGGGCGAGCTGGACCGAAAACCTGGCGATGTTCGATCCGCTGACCGCCAGGGCGCCCAGGGCGTCGGAGCGCGACCGACGGCCGCGATCGTCGTCCGCACGCTCCGCCAAGCCGCGCTCGGTCGACGTGTCACGGTGAAGATCCTGACCCGCGGACGGGGCGTCTTTCACCTTACGGTCCAAAGCGATAGGCGCGGATATAGTCGATGGCCAGGATCGCCGGCAGCCGGGTGCTCGCATCCGGCGAGCCCGGCCAGTGGCCGCCGACGGCCAGGTTGGCCAGCAGGAACATCGGCTTGTGCATATCCCCCGGGGTGGATTGACGCGAAACCTCGACGCCGTCGATGTACCAGATCACATGCTCCCGGTCCCAGCTCACGGCGAAGACGTGGAAGCCCGGCTCCGAAATGCGCGCCTCCACGGAGGGCAGCTGGTTGAGGGTGGTGTGCGTGGTGACGTACGCCCGCGTCGGGTCGCCGATGCTTTCGACGATGTCGATCTCCGGCGGCCAGCTCAGGTCGGCGGGCAACATCCACAAGGCGGTCCAAAGCCCCTTTCCCTTAGGCAGCTTGGCGCGCATCTCGAAGTAGCCGTAGGTCTGCTCGAAGCTGGTCTGGGTGGTGATCAGCCCGGAGGTGTAGGGAAAGCCGCTCAACCGCGCCTTCAGCGTGTCGGGCGTGCGGTCGGCGATGATCTCCAACACCCCGTTGCGGATCCGGAACGGGTGGATCGGGAACGGTCGGCCGCCAAAGGGCATGCCCCGGTCGACGTAGAGCTGCAGCTCTCCATTGGCCTTCAGGGTGCGCTGATCCACCTCCGTACCCCGGGCCGGGCCGTAGGTCGAACGCCAGACGCCGATCTTGGTCGCCTCGTCGTAGTGGCGGAAGGTGTCGAAGTCCTCGAAGAAGGTGGGGACCAGCGGGCGGCCATCCGGCGTGACCGCCAAGGCCCGGGGCGCGTCGGCCGAGTCCGCGGGACGCACGCCGGTCGCCGCCACCAGCCCGATCGCCAGGACCGCAGCCAGCAGGGAGAGCCGCACCCAAGCTGCGTCGAGGCCATTTATGAGCTTGCGTCGCACCCCTGTCGCCCGCTCAGCGCGCGGTGATGTAGTAGTCGCGGTAATAACGGAAGTAGTCGCTGCTGTCGCCGTATCCGTAACGGGCCTGTTGCTTGACGTTCACCCGGCTCAGCAGCGCGCCCATGACGTCGGCGCCGCACTCGTGCAGGATCTCCACCGCCGAACGCGCCGCCCGGACGGGGGTCTTGTTCCAGCGCACCAGCAGCAGCACCCGCTCGGCCTTGGCCGCCAGGATGCGGGCGTCGGCCACGCCCAGGATCGGCGGAGTGTCCAGGATGACGTAGTCGAAGGCCTCGCCGAGCGCGCCGAACAGCACGTCGACCTGCGGCCGGCTGAAGAGGTCATGCGGGACGTCGAGGCGATGGGCGACCGGCAGGATCCAGGCCCCGCTGGGCTTGTCCTGGACGAGCGCGGCGTCGAGGGTGCGCGTTCCCTCCACGACCTCGGTCAGCCCCCACTCCACATCGCCGATGATCTTGGTGACGCCGCGCAGCCGCAGGTCGCAGTCCACCAGCACCACCCGCGCGCCGCCCATCGCCAAGGTGCGCGCCAGGCACATGGAAGTCATGCTCTTGCCTTCCTTGGGCACCGCCGAGGTGATCGCCAGCAGCTTGGTGGGGCCGGAGCGCGCCGACAGCCGCAGGAAGGCGGTGAGGTTGCGGAAGGCTTCCGCAAAGCTCGACAACGGCTGCTGGATGAGGAAATCCGCCGGGGTCGAGACCTTCTGGCGCCCCTTGGGCAGGACCGAATCCAGGTCGGGCAGCACGCCTGCGAACGGCAGGCCGAGGTCGTTCTCCACGTCGTCGCGGCTGCGCAGGGCGCGGCTCCACAGCTCGGCGAGCAGCATGCTCGCCCCGCCGCCCAGGGCGGCCAGGAAGACGGTGACCGCCAGGCCGATCCGCAGGTCGGGCGACGAGGGCCTCAGCGGCAGGGACGCCGGCGAGGCGACCGTCGCGTCCGCCTGCTGCAGGGTGCCTTCCGCGGCCACCTGCTTGGCGCGGGTCAGATAGGCCTCGTAGATCTGCTTGGAGGCGTCGGCGCGCTGCCTGAGCGCCACGAGGCCCACCTCGGCGCGGTTGTTGGAGACCAGGTTGCCCCGGGCCTGTCCACGGCTGCCCAGCAGGGAGCCCTCGCGCTCCGAGGCCGCCTGGGCTTCGGCGCGCAGGCTCGAGAGGATGCGGTTCAGCTCGCTCTGGATCTGGCGCTGGATGTCGTCCAGCTGCGCCTGGGTGCGCTTCACCTCCGGATATTCGGGTTTGAAGTCCTCCTTCAGCTGCGCGAGCTTCGTGCTCACCGTCGCCTCCTGGGTGCGCAGCTCCCGGATGGTGTCGGACCCGAGGGCGGCGCCGACGTCGGCGCCGCCGCTGCCGCGCCGCACCTGGTCGAGCGCGGCCTGCAGCCGGGCCTGCTTCTCCGCGCGCTCCGCCTTGGCGCTGGCGATCTGCTGGTTGAGGGTGGAGACCTCCTGCTCGGCCATGGTCTGGCCTTCGGTGCTGAACAGGCCGTTGGCGTTCTTGTACTCCTGGACCCGCGCCTCGGCCGCCTCGGCCTCGCGCCGCATGGCCTCCAGGCGAGAGCCGATCACGCTGTTGGCCTTGGTGATGACCGCGATCTTATCGTCCAGCTGGCGGTCGATGTAGGTATTCATCAGCGCGTTGGCGATCTTCGCCGCCTTGGGCGACGAGTCCGACGTGGCGCCCACCTGGACGACGTAGGTCAGCCCGGCGCGGCGCACCAGCGTCTGCGCCTGCAGCCGGTCGGCGACCTCGGCGAGGGTGCGGTCGTCCGGTGGGTCTTGCGGCTTCTTGGCGCCCAGGCCGAAGAAGCCGCCGGAGAGCTCGGGATTGAATTCCGGGTCGGCGTAGAGCTTCAGGCGCCGGACCACGTCCTCGGCCAGGGCGTGGGATCGCAGCACCTCGACCTGGGTGTCGACGGCGCTCATGTCCGGCGGCATTCCCATCTGCATTTCCTGCCGGCGGGCCGGATTCTCGCGATGGGGGTCGATCAGCAGCGAGCCGACCGCCGTGTACATCGGCGTCATCTGCAGCAGGAAGCCCACGCCCAGCGCCACGATGACCGCCGCCACGATCAGCCCGAGAGCCGCCCGCTGCAGCAGCACGCCCAGGAGCACGCGCAGGTCGACGCCGCCCGGCTCCAGGGGCTCGAACTGCGGCTCGTGCGGAACCGGCAGCTCGCGCGTGATCGGAATGAGACTGTTCATGACGGTTCTCTATGGGCGCCGACGCCCGTCAGGGACGCAACATTAGGGATCGCAATCCGGCCCTGGCGAGTCGATTCCCCCGATGGGGAGAAGCGCGCGCCAGGTCTGCCCCCCTCGCGGCAGGCGGCAGGCGCGAAGCGCGCGGCTAATAGGGACGCAGCCACGTGATGAGCGGGAACGAGTTGCTGAAATCGCGAACGAAGCTGCGGACGCCCGAGGAGTCCACGACGACGATGTCGTCGGCGGCGATCACCGGGTCAGGCGTCTTGCCGGCGCGGATCGCCGACAAGTTGTAGACGGTGGCGACCCGCTGATCGCCCACGGCCCGGAACACCGCCACCCGCTTCAGGTTGGCGACGCGGGTGTCCGGACCCCGCGCCAGGGCTACGGCCTGCATCAGGCTGGTGGGTCCGGCCAGGGGATAGACGCCGGGCTGGTTGACCGCCCCGTCGACGGTCACGCGCTGCGTCGTCGCCTCGCGCACGAACACCGTCACCTGGGCGTTCTTCATGTAGCTCTGCTCGAGCTGCGCCTTCAGGGCCTCGGCGAGCTCGTTGGCGGTCTTACCGGCCACGGCCATCTTGCCGACCAGCGGCAGCATGATGAAACCGGTGGTGTCCACCTGCACCGTGCGGGTGAGATCGGGCACCTGGAAGACGTTCACCTCAAGGCTGTCATGCGGGCCGATCCGGTAGTCGGCGCCGAGCTTCATGGCGGCGGCTGCAGACGCTGGCAGGGTCGGCGCCGGCTCCGCCTTGCGCTCGCGCGCGGCCGCGCTGGTGGCGAGCGTCATCATCGCCACGAAGGCTACAAGCTGAAATCGCCCCCTTACCATGGTCGGCCTACCCCGATATGCGGCCATGCGGCGGGATCCGCCGGCCGTACGTCCCAATTGTTTAACTCGACTTCTCCCCAAGATGTTCCATGCGGCGCTCGGCAAAAACTGGAAAGGCGCCAATCATCCCATGGGCGCGTCAGTAGAGCCCCACGTCCAGACGCCGGGCTTACATCCATGACCTCTCCGGTCAGTGACTAGGCGACCTTCTCCACATAGTCCGTCCCGCTCAGCGCCTGGACGACCTCCGGCATGGCGCGGACGGCGAAGGCGCTCGACGGCGGCAGGTCGCAGAGCGCCAGGAAGGTCGGCGCGAGCTCGGTGAGGGACACCTTGCGCCGCACCGTCCTGCGCACCCCCTGCGGGGTGCGGATCCACAGCACGCCGTCGGGGTGGTGGCCGCCGCTCTTCAGGCCTTCGAGCCCGGCGTAGAGCCCGTGGAACCGCGTGGTCTGGTTGGTCAGGGAGATGACCTCCGCGTCAGCGGGCGGCGGCGCGGTCACCGTGCAGCCCACGAACACCTCGGCCCCGTTCCGGCGTGTCTTGATCACCGTCTCGCCCGAGGCCAGCCGCAACCCGGTCAGCCGCGCCTCGGCGCGCTCCGCCGCCGTGTGGCTGTCGAAGCGCAGATGGAACTCCTCCGCCATCACCGGCGCATAGCGGTAGGGGTCCTCCACGCCGGCGAAATGGATCAGGACAGCCGCGTCCCTGGGCTTGAACACCTGCTTTCCGCCCTGCGCCTCGTAGCGCAGCAGCGGCTGCTGGCTCAGCGCGGTGCAGAGCACGATGGAGGTGTCGGGCCCGGCGAGCTGCAGGGCTTCGCCGACAATGGCGTCCATCCTGCGGTAGCCGAAGGGAATGGCGTCGGCATAGGCGTCCCGGTCCGCCGGCGACGGCTGGACGGTGAACAGGCCCGGCTCCATCTCGCGCCAGTGGTAGTGCTGGAAGTGCGCCGTGCTGTTGGCGAAGAAGGTCGCGAACTTGGGCTGCAGGCGCCGGTAGCGGGCGCGGAACAGGTCCCATTGCAGGCGGTCCAGGATCGCCGCGCGCCGCCACCGGCTGTCCTTCTTCCCGACCTCGCCGAGCAGCTGGCGGATCGTATCCCTGACCGTTCTCGCCGACAGGCCGTTGGCGATCATGAAGGCCACGAACCGCGCATGGTCCAGCTTGGAGAGCGGCACGTCGGGGCGGTCGTGCTCCTGCACATAGGTCTGCACGAACCGGAAGAACGGCGCGAGCTCGCGCTCCGGATAGGGCTTGATCCCGGACGACCAGGGATCGGGCATGAACCAGCCGTTCAGGCCGTCGCCCGCGGTGGCGGCGTTCATGCTGCCGCAGACCCAGACCGGTTCGCCGGCGTCGGAGATCACGTCCCACACCCGCGGCGCGGTGAGCTTGGGCCCGTCGTCCAGGTTGAACACCCGATGCTGTGCGTAGCTCAGCCCGGTGTGGACCGTCACCCACTGGATCCACGGCTCGAGGTTCAGGGCGGGCTCCGCCGCGTCGGTCACCGCCTCCAGCGATTGGGCCCGCAGCCGCGCGAAGTTCGGCAGCTCGCCGCGTGCGATCAGCCGGTCGATCAGCGTCGGTGACAACTCATTGAGTTCCAGGACGATCACCCTCGAACTCATGCTGAGACCATCCTCCTACTCGAGAACCCGCGGTGGCGAACGCGCTCACCCAAGCGGCTGAAACCGGCGTTGCGGCCGAAAGTTCGGTCACCTCCCATCGAGCGGGACCTCACGTCTCCAAAGTGGTGTCACAGGCCGACCCTGGCGTCGCGATCGATCGCGCAAGGATTGAATCCGCGCCTGCGGCCGGCGAAGAGGGTGGCCTTGCGCGACCGCGGCCGCCGCGCACCACGGCGAGTCCGCCTGAAAGCGTCGCGGCGAGCCGCGACAGCGCGATCGTCACGACCCCGCCGGCCAGCGCGGCGGCGATCGACGCGGGCCACCAGCCGAACAGGCCGCCGATCCACCAGCCGAAGCGGTCGATGCACAGGATCCAGCCGAACGCGAAGGCCCCGGCGGCGATCCAGATCCCCAACCAGCCCGCCAGTGGGGGCGACGCCCGACTGCGCCGGGAGCGGCTTTCGAGCTGATCCGACAGCGACATGACCCCTCGTGCGTTCTGACGCCCATGAAAGGCCAGCCTTCGCCTGAACCGTCGCTGAACGGGTCTAGGATCCGGCGCCCGGCGCGGATGGACCTTCGTCCACGAGGCGCAGGGCCGCCTGCACGAACTCCCGATGACAGGCCTGTGGCGAGAAATGCTTCCGCGCGACGCCGAGCGCGTTTTCGCCCAGCCGCTGGCGAAGCATCGGGTCGTCCAGCAGGGCGAGGCAGGCTTCGGCGAAGTCCGCCGGTTCGTCGGCGAGGAGCACGGCGTCGCCCATCAGGTCCTCGACGCCGGCCACGGTGACGGACGTCGCCACCACCGCCTTGCCCTTGCCGAGCGCCTCGACCAGCTTGACCTTGAGGCCCGACCCCACCGTCAGCGGCGAGATGACCACGGCGGCCTGGCGATAGAGCGCCGTCAGGTCGGGCGCAACGCCCAGCAGGCTGACGCCGGGGCGCGGCGCCGGGTCGAGGGAGTTGCGCACGCCGCCCACGATCCACAGCCCGGCGTCGGGGCGGCCCGCGCGGATCGCTGGCCATACGGCCTCCAGGAACCAGTTGGCGCCGTGCACATTGGCCGCCGTGTCGCTGCCTACGAACAGCAGCACCGGCCTCTCGCCAGGGTTCGGCCGGCGCTCGACCGCGGCCGGCATGGGCGTCAGGATGACCGGCGTCTGCGGCAGCCGCGCCTGGACCAGCGCCGCCTCGTCGGCCTGGATCGCCAGGACCACATCGGCCTGCCCCAGGAGCTTCATCTCCTGCAGTTCGGTCAGCTGGGTCTCGGTGGTGTCGGCCATCCTGGCGGTCGTGAAGTCCGACCGCCGGCGCCAGAACAGGTCGTGCATCACCACCATGGAGCCGACCTCCGGCTGCAGCACGTAGGGCAAGGCTGGGACCTGGTAGCAGTAGTCGGCGACCAGCATCCGGGACGGGCGGGCCAGCCGGCCCAGGTACAGGAAGTCGTCGGTATCCCACGGCGCGGTGACCGAATAGGGCATCTTCTCGCTGCGGAACGGCGCGGGGATTTTGAGCTGCGCCGCGAGGCGTTCGGCGACGGCCGGCAATGCGGCCAGCAGCGGGCCCGGGCTCGCGCGGACGATGAGGTCGCCGATCCGGAAGCAGCCGCGGACGCGGATCCGCTCGAAGACCGCCATCTCAGGACCGAGCTTCAGCACCGGCCAGCGCCCCATGCTGATGGGCGAGGGGCTGATCAGGTCGAGGGTGAATCCCGCCGCCTTGAGGCTGTTCGCCAGGCTCAGCAGATAGGCGGAGCTGCCGTTGGTCGCCCCGTTGATCCGCTGACGCGTGACCAGCGTCGCCCGCGGCTCGGCCGTGGCGTCCGGCCTGGCGGGAACCAGCTTGCGCCGCACGCGGCCCGACACACCCTCCGCGGCCGCGCGCAGCAGGAGGCCCGCGACGGCGGGGTGGCGGGTCACGGCCTGCCAGGCGGGGCCGAAGCGGCGAGCCTTCAACGCCTCGATCGCTTCGAGGAAGCTTTCCGCCTCCCCGATCGATGCGGCGCGCCGATCGAGCGCCTGCAGGAGCGCGGCGTCGGCCGCCGGATGATCGCGACGGAAATCCTCGTCCGCCCGGCGCAGCTGCGAGAGGTCGTCCGCGCCGAGGCGGTAGGAAATCGAACCGGGATGCTTGCGATAGAAGTAGAGCGGCTGCGGATCGATCTGCAGGTCCGCGCCCGCTCCCAGCAGCCGGAGCAGGAAGTCATAGTCTTCGCCGATGCGCAGCCGCTCGTCATAGCGCACCGCGCTGCGCTCCAGGACCGCGCGGCGGATCACCGGCTTGAGATAGCCGAGCGAGCCGCCTTTCCACGTCAGCATGTTGGCCCGGACCATGTCGACGGCGCTCACCCGCCGCGGCCCACGGTCGGCGAGCAGCAGGCGCGGGTTGCGCCGCGCGCCGGTGTCGAACAGCACCTGGTTGTCGGCGACGATGTCGGCGCCGCTGTCGCCGGCGAACGCCAGCAGCCGCTCCAGCCGTTCGGGGTGGAAGTAGTCGTCGCCGTCCAGCACGGCGATCCAGCGCCCGCGGGCGGCGGCCAGGGCCGCGTTGCGCGCCGCGCCGGCGCCGCTCGGACCGGTCAGCCGCAGGATCCGGACCCGCGGGTCCTCCCGGGCGTGGCGTTCGAGCCGCTCCAGCGTGGCGTCGGTGGAGCCGTCCTCGGCCACCACCAGCTCAAGGTCGGCGAGGGTCTGCCGTCGGACCGAGCGCACGGCCATGTCGATGAACGCCTCGACGTTGCGGCAGGCGACGATGACCGAGACCTCCGGGGGCGTCGGATCGGCGGAGACTGGCGAGGACATGCGGCGCAACGGTGCGGAGGACGGGATGGAGCTGACCTGCTTAGCCGTGAATCCTTAACGCCGCAGCGCGCCCGCGCTGCCCCCTCTACGGCCGGACGATCCAGCCGCCGTCCACGTGCAACACCTGGCCGGTCATCCAGTCCCCGGCCGGCGAGCAGAGCAGCAGCAGCGGGCCCACCAGCTCGTCCGGCTGGCCGCGGAAACGCATCAGCACGCGGGACTCCATGGCCTTGGTGAAGGCCGAATCGGCCCCGGTCAGCGATTTGCCCGCATCGCTCTGGGTGGCGCCCGGCGCAATGGCGTTGACGTTGATCTTGTCGGGGCCGAGTTCGGCGGCCAGCGTCGTGGTCAGGCCGACCAGGGCGATCTTGGTGATGCCGTACAGCGTCGCCGCCGGGTAGGCGCCGCCGGAGACCTGGTTGACGATCTTGCCGCCGCCGCGCTCGCGCATCATCGGCACACAGGCCTGGGCGCAGTTGAGCGCGCCGGTCAGGTTCACCCCGATCACCTTGTTCCATTCCTCGATCGGGACCGCCATCACCGAGCGGTGGGTGAGCTCCGCCATCAGGGCGGCGTTGTTGACCAGGATGTCGACGCCGCCGAAGGCCTCCTTGGCGGCCCTGGCCATCCGGTCGACGGCGGCCCGGTCGACGATGTCCACGCCCACGCCGATGGCCCGGCCGCCCGCCTCCGCGATCTCCTCCGCCACCGCCTTGGCCCCGGCTTCGTTCAGGTCGGCCACCACCACCGCGGCGCCGGCGTTGGCGAGCCCCAGCGCATAGGCGCGGCCGATGCTGTTGCCGCGCGCGCCGGCGCCGGTGACCACCGCCACCTTGCCGTCCAGCCGGAACTGCTCGATCTCAAAGGCCATCGTCTCTCCCTTCAGGCGCCCACGGCCTGATGACCGCACCTTGCTTTCGGCCGCCACATTTTCACAAGCGCAACGCATGTGAAATCCCCGCCAGCGCTTTCCGCCGGGTCAGGAGCCCTCGCCCAGGAAGGAGATGTGCGCCGAAACCACCCGCCAGCCGTCCGCCATCCGGACCCAGGTCTGACTCTGGCGGGCCGGCCGGGGCGCACCCGCCCGTTGGAACTCGGTGTTGGCGGTGGCGAAGTCGCGGCCGAAGGTGGTGATCACCGTGTTCGACAAGGTGCGTTGCGGCGAGCCGCCGACGCGGGCGCTGCGGAACGCCTGGATCGCCTCGATCCCATAGAGGTTCTGGCCAGGTCCGAAGCGGACGGTGAGCGGGCTCGGCCAGAAGAGGGCGTCCAGCGCGTCGAGGTCGTTCGCCATCAAGGCGGCCTCGTAGGCCGCGAAGGCGGCCGTCACCTCGGCCAGGACGTCGGGCTCATTGACGTTCACGGGTTCGCCACCGGGCTCGCCGCCAGTCCCACCGCCTCCAGCCGTGCGGCGGCCTCGAAGGCCAGGTCCTCGCGCCAGGGCGGGGCGGCGATCTGCACGCCGATCGGCAGGCCTGCGCCGGCGCGGATCGGGACGGTGAGGACGGGAAGGCCGATGGCGCTCAGCGGCTGGCTGAGGGCGCCGATGTTCGGCCGGGCCGGCATTTCCTGGCCGGCCAGGACGATGGTCCCCTGCCCCAGCATCGGCGCCGCGGCCGGGGTCGCCGCCGCGACCAGGATATCGAAGCGGGCGAAGGCGGCCATGGCCTCGTCGTAGAGCCGCCGACGCAACCGCTGGGCCTGGACCAGGGCGTCGGCCGGGAGCAGTCCGCCGGCCAGCAGCCGGCCGCGCACGGCGGGGTCGAAATCTCCCGGCCGCGCCCGCAGGTTGGCCCGGTGCAGGTTCGCCCCCGAGGCGGCGGTGATCAGGAAGGCCGCCGAACGGCCGGCCTCGGCGCCGGGAAGGGTCACGGCCGATCGCACGTCGAGCGCCTCGGCGACGGCGGCGACGGCGCCCCTGGCCTGCGGCCCCGCCATCTCCTGGAACCAGCCGTCCAGCACCACCGCCCGCGGCCTGGCGCCCGAGCGCCCAAGGCGCGCCAGGACCGGCTCGGCCGCGCGCGCGACGCAGGCCGGGTCGCCGGCGTCGTGGCCCTGCAGCACGTCGTAGACCAGGGCGAGGTCGTGCGCGCTACGGGCGAAGGCGCCCAGGTGGTCGAGGTCGAAGACGAAAGGGAAGGTTCCGGTGCGCGGCAGCCGCCCGAAGGTCGGCTTCAGGCCGAAAATCCCGCAGAAGGAGGCCGGCACGCGGATCGAGCCGTTGGTGTCCGAGCCCAGCGAAAAGGCTCCCAGGCCCGCCGCCACGGCCGCCGCCGACCCGCCGGAGGAGCCGCCCGCGCTGCGCGCCAGGTCGAGGGGGTTATGAACGTCTCCGTGGTGGGCGTTCTCCGTCGTGAAGCCATAGGCGTATTCGTCCATCACCTGCACGCCCAGCAGCACCGCGCCGGCCGCCCGCAGCCGCGCGACCAGCACCGCATCGGACCCCGCCGGCGCCCGCTCAAGCCCGATCTTGGAGCCCGCGACTGTGGGCAGGCCGGCCACATCGAAGAGGTCCTTCACCCCATAAGGCACGCCCGCCAGCGGACCCGGGTCGCGCCCCGCCGCGAGGGCTGCGTCGACCGACGCGGCCTCGGCCAGCGCCCGCTCGCGCGTCACGACGCGATAGGCGTTCAGCCGCCCGTTGAGCGCCGCGATCCGGTCGAGGGCGGCCTCGGCCGCCGCGACGGCCGTGAGCCGGCGCTCCCGGACGGCCGCGGCGATGTCCTGCGCCGAGCCGAGGCTCATGGGCGGAACAGCGCGGCCGGCTCCAGATCATGGCCGAGGTCGGCGGCCCGCACCCGCTCCAGGTGCGGCGCCATCAGCCGCCAGGCCGCGGCGGTTTCGGCCAGGTGCTGCGGCGCGATCGGGACCTCGAACAGTTCGGCGAGCGTCCGCACGGCGGACTGGGACTCCTCAAGCGACATGCCTGCTCCGTGATCAGCCGGCTAGGCGGTCTCGCCGACGCCGTGTTCGATGATCGGAGCATGTTCTGCGGTGGGCGCAAGAGCCTCCCGCTTGGCGCAGACCGCCAGGAACGCCGCCGCGATCGCATAACTGATCGCCACCGCGGGCATCTTCATCACCCCGATCGCCTCGCTATGGATCAGGCCGAAGAAGGTCAGCACCGCCCCGGCCAGGGCGAAGGCCGCCGCCGGGTAGTATTTGCGGTCGATGATCAGCACGGCCACCGAGCCCAGGATGATGCCTGCGAGCGTCGCGCCCGAGCCCAGCACCGTCAGGCCGTTGTAGAGCACGCCGTTCTGGCCGAGCTTGTCCATGCCCACGGCCGCCGCATTGGTGCCAGCGGCCCCCAGGGCGCTGTCGATCTGCACCTTGCCCCAGGCCGCGACCTGCGGGACCAGCGCCAGCACGATCGCCGGGGCGTGCCTGTGCGGCGTCTCCTGGAAGGCCTGCGCCCCGATCAGCATGCCGATGTAGAGCAGGATCGGCAGCAGGGCGACCGACGGGATCACCGCCATCAGCAGGGCCACGATCCCCAGCCAGGTCAGCACCAGCATCAGGATTCCGGTGGCGGCGGAATAGCCGGTGCGCCCGCCCATGGCCTTCCAGCCGGGGTGGCCGATATAGACGGCGTTGATGAACGGGTTGCCCATCAGGCAGCCGATCAGGCTGACGACGCCGTCGGCGGTGAGCACCTGGGTGGTGGGGAAGTGGTCGCCAGCCGCCGAGGCGCTCTCCACGTTGTCCATGGCCTCGACCAGGTCGTAGATGCCGAACGGTATGGCGGTGACCAGGATGATCCCGATGTACTTGAAGCCGCCCAGCAGCTCCGGGATCGCCGGCGTCGGGAAGTGGAAGCCGAAGGTGGTGAAGGCGCCCGCGAGCTGCTCCGTCCCCACGCCGCCCAGCGGATGGCCGGCGAAGCCCGAGATCCAGGCGATCAGGGCGCCGACGCCGATGGCCACCAGCCCGCCGGGGACGCCGCCCGGATAGCGCATGCCGCCGAACCAGCTCACCAGGATGAT
>Ga0070668_100000476_pt1 | contig 26561 bp, 27 predicted proteins | sample KBSS43metaG_FD_64661 | JGI IMG/M metagenome (GOLD analysis project Ga0070668, IMG submission 64661) | Switchgrass rhizosphere microbial communities from Kellogg Biological Station, Michigan, USA - KBS S4-3 metaG | ecosystem: Host-associated > Plants > Roots > Rhizosphere > Soil ...
CGGCCTCCAGGCCCAGACGGTGATAGGCGGCGCGGGTCTTCTCGTCCAGGCGAGTATTGGGGTGGTCAAGAAACAGCAGGTCTTCGCCCTTGACGTTGAAGATGAGCGCCTTGGTGTTGACCGCGTCGGACCCGAACACGCCGGACGTGAAGACCGAATAGAGAAGGAAAGTCGCGAAGCTCGTCTTGGTCGCCACGCCGGAGATGCCGGAGATCGACACGTGCGCGCCGCGGGTGCCGTCGAGGAAGTCGGCGTTGAGGAAGACCGGCACGCCGTCGCGGCCCGTCCCCATCGGGATGCGCCGCTCCATCCGGTCGAAGTGCAGCGCCGCGTCGCGCGCCTCGCCGGTGGCCCGGTGCACCACGGCGCCGGGGGCGGGCGGCACGTAGAGCTCGGGATCGACCCGGGTGGTGGTGATCTCGGCCGCCTCCTGGACCAGGGCGGGCAGCGTGCCCTCGGCGATCGCGAACACGTCGGAGTCGAACTGGGCGCCCTCGTGCCGGGCCCGGACCTGGGTGACCACCCCGGCGATCGTGACCGGCTCGCGGTCGGGCAGGTCTCGGGTGGTGACCACGACGTCGTCGAGCTGGAGGTAGCTGCCCGGGGTCACGGCCGTCCAGAACTGCAACGGCGTGGCATCGGCAGTGCCCAGCACGCGACCGACGGGGGAAGTTTCGTCAGACACGCCGATCATGTTGCACCAGGGGTACGACAGAAGACGCACCCGGCGTGGGTTGGCACGGGTTGTCCACAACTTCTGGTGGTCATCCACAGAGTTATGCACAAGATCTTGGCCGTCGAGCGGAGGCGCGCCGTTCGATGGCTCAGCCGCGGGCGTACCGCAGGAAGAGCATGTCCTCGACGGAGAGGACGTGGCGCAGCGCCATCCGCCGCGGGACGGCCGGCACCCCGGCCGCGATCCGGCCGGCACCGCCGCCCACCAGCAGCGGCGAGACCGACAGGCACAGCTCGTCCACCAGGTCGGCCGCGATCAGCGTGCCGAACAGCCGCGGGCCGCCCTCGCAGAGCAGCTGGGTGGCGCCCTGGGCGTGCAGCTCGGCCACCGCGGCCGGCAGGTCGACCTCGTCGTCGCCGGCCGCGATCACGTCGGCCACGGCGGCCACCCGCTCGGCCGGCGCCCGGGTCGTCGTCACCACCACCGGCCGGATCGGGGCGTCCGCGAAGACGAGCTGGCCGAGGTCGAAATCCAGCGAGCGGGAGACGATCACCATGAGCGGGAACTCGGCCAGCCCGTGCGCCCGGCGCCAGGCCCGGGCCTCGGCGGTCAGCCGCAACGCGTCGTAGTTTTCCGCCCGGACCGTCCCGGCCGCGACGATCAGCGCGTCGCAGACCATCCGGAGCGAGTCGAAGATCTCCTTGTCGCCGGGCCCCTGCAGGCCGCCGGAGAGCCCGTCGACGGTGACCGCGCCGTCAAGGCTGGCGATGAAGTTGACCCGCAGGGTGGGTTGCGGGTTGCGGGGATAGTGGGCGATCAGCCCCGCGGGCGACGACGGCCAGGGTGGAAACCGGCTCACGGCCCGGCCGGCCCGGTCACCGGCGGCCGCGGCTCGGCCGGCTTGTGCTGGCAGTCGCACCACGAACCGCCGCGACAGTCCTCGTGCCGCCGCTCGCGGCAGGCCTGGCATATCACGACCCCGACACTACCCGCGCGACAAGCAGGCGCGACGAAGGCCATAATGCCGCAATGAACCGCCCATCCGGACGCTCGGCGGGACGGCCCACGCTCGATGCGGTGGCCGCCCGGGCCGGTGTCGGCCGCGGTACTGCCTCCCGGGTGCTGAACGGCTCGCCGCAGGTCAGCCCCGAGGCCCGGGCCGCGGTCGAGGCGGCGATCGTGGAACTCGGCTACGTGCCCAACCGGCACGCGCGCTCGCTGGTCACGCAACGCACCGACTCGGTCGCCCTGGTCGTCTCCGAGTCGCAGGAACGGCTCTTCGGCGAGCCGTTCTTCGCCGGCGTCCTGCGCGGCATCAACTCGGCACTGATCGAGACGCCGCTGCAGCTCTGGCTCGCCATGGCGGCCAGCGCCCGGCAGCGCGAGCGGGTCGAGCACCACCTGACCGATCAGCACGTCGACGGCGTACTGCTGCTCTCGCTGCACGACGACGATCCGCTGCCGGGGCTGCTGCGGGCCCGGGACATGCCGTTCGTGCTCGGCGGCGGCGCGGCCCGCCTGGAGCCGGGCGACGCCTTCGTCGATGTGGACAACGCGGCCGGCGCCCGGCAGGCGGTCGATCACCTGCGCGCGCTCGGCCGCCGGCGGATCGCGACCGTGGCCGGGCCGCAGGACATGGAGGTGGGCCGGGCCCGGCTGGCCGGCTACCGGGCCGCCGCGCCGGGGGCCGACCTGGTGGCGTACGGGGACTTCACCGAGGAGGGCGGGGCCGCCGCGATGCGTGCCCTGCTCGACCGGGAACCCCGGCTGGACGCGGTCTTCGCCGCGTCCGACCTGATGGCCAGCGGTGCGCTGCGGGTGCTGCGCGCCGCCGGACGGGAGGTGCCGCGGGAGGTCGCGCTGGTCGGTTTCGAGGACGCGCCGATCGCCCGGCAGACCGATCCGCCGCTGACCACCGTGCACCAGCCGGCCGAGGTGATGGGCCGGCGGATGGCCGAGCTGCTGATCGCCCTGATCACCGGGACGGCGACCGATCCGCACGTTCTGCTGGACACCCATCTGGTCCGTCGCGGGTCGGCCTGATCATCTCTACCCTTGACGGTGGAGACATGGCGGCGCAATCGGCGTGAAACGCCGAGTTGGCAAGCTGTGGTCCGGACGGGGATGGCACCGCCGTGCCGTCCACCAGACGGGAGGAATCGCATGTTGCTGCGGGTTCGAGTCACGCTGCCGGACCGCCCCGGGGCGCTCGGCCAGGTGGCGCGCACGCTCGGCGTCGCCGGAGCCGACATCGTCCAGGTGGTGGTGCTGGAGCGGCTCGGCGGCCGCGCGGTGGACGACTTCACCGTCGTCTGGCCGGGTGCCTCCCGGGTCGAGCGGCTCCTCGCCGGGCTCGCCGCGATCCCCGGTGTGCAGGTGGACGGCGTGTGGAAGGCGATCGGCGCGCCGGTCTCCGGTGGCCACGACGCCGAACTGCTCGCCCAGGTCGCCGCCAACCCGGCCGACGGCCTCGCCACCCTGGTCGACGCCGTGCCCGGCCTGCTGGCCGCGGACTGGGCGGCCGCCGTGGTGGTGCCGGCCGACTGGGCCGCGCGCAGCGGCGCGCCGCGGTCGCTGCCGAGCGAGCTCGCCGAACCCACCGTGGCCTATGCGAGCTGGCGCGCGCCGGGCCCGCTGCACCTGCCCGAGGTCACCCCGCTGCGCGCCCGGCCGCTCGCCGGCCCGGAGGGCACCCGCTACGCGGTGGCCCCGTTCGGCCGGGCCGGGCTGGTGCTCCTGGTCGCCCGCTCGGACGACGACGAGCTGCCGGCCGCGGCGTTCCACGTCACCGAGGTCGACCGGGTGGCCCAGCTGGTCCGGGCGGCCGCGGTGATCCTCGGCGACCGCCTGGACACCGCCGGCGTGCCCGCCGCCCTGTGATCGGACTCTCCTGAACGGTCCGGCTCAAGCAATGGCTGCTTAACAGCGGGAAGGCAGTATTGACGTCGGTACAGCGGATGTGAATCGCCGAAGGGAGTGCCGCTCATGGCGCTGTGGCGGATCCGGGCAACGGTCGACGACCGGCCGGGCTACCTCTCCGTTCTGACCGCCAGCCTCGCGCTGCGCTCGGTCAACATCCTCGCCGTCCAGGTGCACACCACCGAGGGCGGCGCGGTCGACGACTTCCTGATCGACGCGCCGGACAAGCTGACCGAGTCAGAGCTGCTCGCGGCGATCGCCAAGGGTCGCGGCCGGGACGCGTTCGTGTCCCGGGCCGAGGCCGAGGGCCTCGTCGACCAGCCGACCCGGGTGCTCGCCCTGGCCGGCCGGCTGGTGCACGACCCGGACGCGCTGGGCGAGGCGCTCGTCGGCCTGCTCGACGCGACCGAGGTGCGCTGGCGCCCCGACCCGCCGAACAGCCCGCCCGGCTTCGACGCCGAACGGATGACGCTGGCCGATCCGGCCGGCGGCTCGTACGAGGTGCTGCGCCGCCGGCCGGCGTTCACCCCGGCCGAGTTCGCCCGGGCCCAGGCGCTGGTCGAGGTGTCCGGGTCGGTGCTGCGCCAGCAGGCCGAGCACGCCACGCTGCTGCTGCCGGACGGCGCCGAGCTGACCATCCGCGGGGCCGGGCGGGACGACGCCGACGGCGTACGCAGGCTGCTTGAGCACTCCTCGGCCGCGCCGGGCGAGGCTCGGCTGGCCCGGCTGCTCGCTCCGGCCCGCGGCGGCCACACCCTGCTCGCGCTCGCCGGCGACGAGGTCGTGGCGATGGCCACGCTGGTCGCCGAGGGCGACCTCGGCGAGATCGCCCTGCTGGTGGCCGACGGCCGGCGGCGGCGCGGCCTCGGCACGGCCCTGCTGCGCCGGCTGCTGGCGCACGCCGAGCGGAACCGGCTCGCGGCGCTGGTCGCGCACACCGCGGCGGACAACGTGGCGATGCTGCGTACGCTGCGCCGGCTCGGCGCCGGCAAGGTCGACCGGGACGGCTCGATGGTCAGTGTCACGCTGCCCGTGCCGGGCGAGCACCCGGTCGGCGAGGAGACCCCGGCCGCCCTCGGCTAGGCCGAGCGGCGGGTGCCGTGCTCGACGCAGGTGGCCGTCCATCCGGCCGGCACCACCTGCACCTTCATCCGGCGCCGGCAGTGCGGGCAGAAGCGCGGCGGCTCGTACGCCCGGGCGGCCGCGCACGCCGCGTGGTCCCGGTCGAGCGGCTCGCCGCAGCGGTCGCAGAACCCGGTCGTCACAACGTCGCCGAGAGCGCCTTGACCGGCATCTTCAAGTCCTGCAGGAGGGCCAGGTCCGCGGTGGCGGGCCGGCCGAGGGTGGTCAGGTAGTTGCCGACGATCACCGCGTTGATCCCGCCGAGCAGCCCGTCGCGGGTGCCGAGATCGCCCAGCGTGATCTCGCGCCCGCCGGCGTACCGCAGGATGGTCCTCGGCATCGCCAGCCGGAAGGCGGCGATCGCGCGCAGCGCGTCCTTGCCCTCCACCACCGGCTGATCACCGAGCGGCGTGCCCGGGCGGGGGTTGAGGAAGTTCATCGGGACCTCGTGCGGGTCGAGCTCGGCGAGCTGCGCCGCGAACTCGGCCCGCTGCTCGATCGTCTCGCCGAGGCCGAGGATCCCGCCGCAGCACACCTCCATGCCCGAGTCGCGGACCATCTTGAGCGTGCCCCAGCGCTCCTCCCAGGTGTGCGTGGTCACCACGTTCGGGAAGAAGGACCGGCAGGTCTCCAGGTTGTGGTTGTAGCGGTGCACACCCATCTCGACCAGCTCGTCGACCTGCTCCTGGGTGAGCATGCCGAGGCTCGCCGCGACCTGGATGTCGACCGCCGCCTTGATCGCCCGGACGCCCTCGCGCATCTGGTCCATCAGGCGCTTGTCCGGCCCGCGGACGGCGGCCACGATGCAGAACTCGGTGGCGCCGGTCGCGGCCGTCTGGCGCGCCGCGTCGACCAGCGACGGGATGTCGAGCCAGACCGATCGTACGGGCGAGGCGAACAGGCCGGACTGGGAGCAGAAGTGGCAGTCCTCCGGGCAGCCGCCGGTCTTCAGCGAGACGATGCCCTCGACCTCGACCTCGGGGCCACACCACTTCATCCGTACGTCGTGGGCCAGTTGCAGCAGTTCGGGAAGATCCTCGTCGGGCAGCCGGAGGATCGCCAGGATCCCCTCCTCGTCGAGGCCGACACCGTCATCGAGCACCTGGGCACGGGCCCGGTCGAGGATCTCTGGCATGCCGAGACCCTAACAAGGTTGTAGATCGGCGGGGCTGTCGGTGGGTGGTGATAGTTTCCCTTGTTTGTGAGTGTTGGGGGTGGCTTGACGGGCTGGTTGGCCGCACTGGAACGCCTGGCCGGGAGCAGGGCCAAGGCGGGGCTCACCCGTCAGCTCCGGCCGCGCCCGGCGGGTGACTCCGTCGTGGACCTGGCCGGCAACGACTATCTCGGCCTGAGCGGCCATCCCGCGGTGATCGCGGCCTCGGCCGAGGCCCTCCGGGCGTATGGCCTGGGCGCCACCGGTTCCCGCCTGGTGCGCGGGTCGACGCGGGCGCATGCCGCGCTCGAGTCCGACCTGGCCGCCTGGCTGGGGTCGGCGGCCGCGCTGGTGTTCTCGTCCGGCTACCTGGCCAACCTGGCCGCCGTGCGCGGGCTGGCCGGCGTCTGCGACCTGGTGGTGTCGGACGCCTACAACCACGCCTCGCTCATCGACGGCTGCAAGATGTCCGGGCTGCCGACCGTCGTCGCGCCGCACAACGACCCGGCCGGGGTCGCCGCGATCCTCGACGCCCACCCGGGCCGCTCGGCGGTGGTGGTCACCGAGTCGGTCTTCTCGGTCGACGGCGATCTCGCGCCGCTCGCTGGGCTGCACGAGGTGACCTCGTCCCGCGGCGCCCTGCTGCTGGTCGACGACGCGCACGCGCTGGGCGTCCTGGGTCCGGCCGGCGCCGGCGGGGTGGCCGCGGCCGGGCTGGCCGGCCACGACGACGTGATCGTCACCGCGACGCTGTCCAAGTCGCTCGGCGGCGCGGGCGGCGTGGTGGCCGGGCCGGCGCCGTTCGCCCGGCACCTGATCGACACCGGCCGCACGTTCATCTACGACACCGCCCTGCCGCCGGCCGTCGTCGCCGGCGTGCACGAGGCACTGCGGCTCACCCGGGCGGCGGATGACCGGCGCCGGGTGCTGGCCACCCGCGCGGCGCAGACGGTCGCCCGGCTCCGGCAGGCGGGCTTCGAGACGGCGGTGCCGGCCGCGGGCGTGCTCTCGGTCCGCGCGCCGGGTCCCGAGGCCGCGGTCGACTGGCAGGCCGATTGTCGCGATCGGGGGGTCGCGGTCGGCTGCTTCCGCCCGCCGTCGACGCCGGACGGCTCGTCGCGGTTGCGGCTCACCCTCAACGCGGGCGTGTCCGGTCCGGACTTCGCCCGTGCCCTGGACGTCATCCTGGAGTGCGCCCCATGACCAGCGATCCGTCCCACGGTCCCGCCGACGTCGACCTCAGCGAGGTGACGTCCCGCCTGCCCGCCGCCAATGTGGTCTTCACCAGCCGGCCCGGCAGCAAGGGGTTCGCGTTCCCCCCGCTCCCGGTCGCAGGCGGGGTTGCGCCGCCGCCACGGTCCGGCAACGATCCGGGCCCGTCGCTGCTGCCGGACAAACCCGCCACCACCACAGCCTCTCCCGAGCCGGCGCCCGTCGCCCCCGAGCCGAGGCCCGGCGCACCCGAGCAGGCGCCCGTCTCGCCCGGCCCGGTCGGCCCGGCGCTGCAGCCGGATGATCTGCCGAGCGGCGAGGCGCTCGACGCCGAGATCTCCGCCGAGTTGTCGGCGCAGGCGCCGCCCGCCGCGCAGACCGCGCCCCGCCGGCCCGACACCGGCGAGTGGCGCGGCATCGTGCTGGTCACCGGCACCGACACCGACGTCGGCAAGACCATCGTCACCGCGGCCGTCGCCGCCGCCGCGCTGGCCTCCGGGCTGCGCGTCGCCGTGGTCAAGCCGGGGCAGACCGGCATCGTCACCGGCGCGCCCACCGACGTCGAGGTGATCACCCGGCTGGCCGGCCCCGACACGGTCCGCACGCTGGCCGAGTATCCCGAGCCGATGGCTCCGCTGGCGGCCGCGACGATCGCGTCGATGCCGCCGCTGGAGCTCTACGAGGTGGTCGACGCGATCCGCGCCGAGGCCGACAAGCACGATCTGGTGCTGGTGGAGGGCGCGGGCGGGCTGCTGGTCCCGATGGGGGTGCGGCCGTCCGGCGAGTCGTGGACGCTCGCCGACCTGGCCACCACGCTCGGCGTACGCACCATCGTGGTGGCCCGCGCCGGGCTCGGCACGCTCAACCACACCGCGCTGACCCTGGAGGCGCTGGCCCGCCGTGGCGTCCCGGCCGGCGTGGTGATCGGCGCCTGGCCCGCCGAACCCGAGCTGGTGCACTGGGCCAACCTGAGCGAGCTGGTCCCACATCTGGCCGGCGCCCTGCCGGAGGGCGCGGGCCGGATGGACCCGGGCGTCTTCCGCCGCTCGGCGCCGGGCTGGCTGACCCCGGCCCTCTACGGCGTCCTGGACAACTGGCGGGTCTGGGCCGAGGAGACCGGCGAGGGGCAGCACTGACGGACATGCGCGGGCCCGGGCGCCGACCGACTGGTTGTGCGACATCGGACCGGGTCCCCCGCCGCCGGCCCGATTCGCCCATCGAGAGCATTGCGGGACGTCAGCGCACTTTCTAGGCTCGCCAGTGACCGCGATCACTTTTTGAGGGGGCGCGCCTTCATGACCACCAGTAGTCCCGTGTCGTCGAACGCCTACGAATACCTGGACGCCGCCGGTTCGCAGGAGCAGGCGCGGCTCGAGGCCGTCCGCCGCTACCGGCTGGTGGATCAACCGGCCGAGGCCGCGTACGAACGGATCGCGTTCGTCGCCGCCACGATCTTCGACACGCCGATCGCGACCGTCTCGCTGGTCGAGCAGGACCGGGTGTGGCTCGCCGCCTGCCAGGGACTCGACGGCGTACGGGAGGTGGGCCGGGAACCGGGCCTGTGCGCCTCGGTGATCGCCCAGGACGACGTCTACGTGATCAACAACGCGGCCGTCGATCCGCGCACGCTCGAACACCCGCTCGTCCGCGGCGAACTGGGCCTGCGCTTCTATGCCGCCGCGCCGATCCGCACCCACGACGGCTACCGGCTCGGCACCGTCAACGTGATCGACAACCGGCCGCGGGAGGCGACCGAGCGCCAGCTCGCGGCGCTGGAGCACCTGGCCGCGATGGTCTCCGACGAACTGGAGCTGCGCCTCATGGTGATCCGCAGCGCCGCCGCCGAGCAGCGCATGCGCGATTCGGTGAGCTGATTACCGAGCCGCGGTAACGGGTAGTGCGCACGCATGGCTACCCCACGCACCGTCGCCGTCGTCGCCCACCAGCGCAAGACGTTCGGCGGCGGCCTGGACGAACTACGCCGCCGGATCACCGATGCCGGCGTCGACGACCTGCTCTGGTTCGAGGTCCCGAAGAGCCGTAAGGCACCCAAGCAGGTGCGCAAGGCCGTCAAGGCCAAGGTGGATCTGCTGGTGGTGTGGGGCGGCGACGGGATGGTGCAACGGTCGCTGGACGTGGTGGCCCGGGCGAAGGCCAAGACCCCGGTGGCGATCATGCCGGCCGGTACGGGCAACCTGCTCGCCACCAACCTGGGCATCCCGACCGACCTGGAGCAGGCCGTCGAGATCGCGCTGCACGGCCGCCGCCGGCGCCTCGACCTGGGCAAACTCGGCGGCGAATACTTCGGCGTGATGGCCGGGGTCGGCTTCGACGGCGCGATGATCAACGACGCCGACCGGAACCTGAAGGATCGGCTCGGCAAGCTCGCCTACGTCTGGACCGGCCTGCGCCACGTCAACGGCGAGGCGGCCACCGCCAAGGTGGTGGTGGACGGCACGAAGTGGTTCGACGACGAGGCCAGCTGCATCCTGATCGGCAACGTCGGCAAGATCACCGGGGGCATCCACGCCTTCGACGACGCCAAGCCGGACGACGGCTGGCTGGACGTCGGCGTGGCCACCGCGCAGGGCGCGCTGCAGTGGGCGCGGGCGCTCGGCACGATGGCGGTGGGCCGTTCCGACAACTCGCCGTTCGTGCGCACCACCCGGGCCCGGCGCATCGACGTCAAGCTCAAGTCCAAGATGGCGTACGAGCTCGACGGCGGCGCCCGGACCAGGACCAAGCAGTTCACCGCGTCGGTGGCACCCGGCGCCGTCAAGATCTGTGTGCCCCGCGAGCCGGACGCGGCGGTCAGCTGACGGTCCGGCGGCTCCGGGTCAGGCGATCTGCTGCCACCAGCCGTCCACCGCGGGCGGGTTGTCGACGTCGACGCGCTCGCCGGGGCGGGGCACCGCGAGTTTCACGTCGCGTGCCTTCGCCTCCCGCCAGGCGCGGTCGGCCGGCTCGGCCCAGTCGTGCAGGGCCAGGTTGAAGGTGGCCCAGTGGACCGGGATGAGCAGGCCACCGCGTACGTCGACGTGGGTTGCCACGCCGTCCTCGGGCACCATGTGGATGTCGGGCCAGGCGTCGCCGTACGCCCCGATCTGCACCAGGCTGACGTCGAACGGCCCGTACTGCTCGCCGATCTCGGCGAACCCGTCGAAGTAGCCGGTGTCGCCGGAGTAGAACACCTTGCGGGTCGGCCCCTTGATCACCCAACTGGTCCACAGCGTCGTGTCGCGGGTGAAGCCGCGGCCGGAGAAGTGCCGGGCCGCCGTGGCCACGAACTCGATGCCCGCCACCCGGGCCTGCTCGTTCCAGTCGAGCTCGACGATGCGGGTCGCCGGGACGCCCCAGCGCTCCAGGTGGGCGCCGACGCCGAGCGGCACCAGGAACGGCGCCGCCTGCAGGTCGACCAGGTTCTGGATGGTCTCCATGTCGAGGTGGTCGTAGTGGTCGTGGGAGATCAGCACGGCGTCCAGCGGGGGCAGGTCGCGCAGCGCCACCGGCGGCTCGTGCAGGCGTTTCGGGCCGGAGAGCCGGGACGGCGAGCAGCGGTCGCTCCACACCGGGTCGAGCAGCACCCGGCGGCCCTCGATCTCGACCAGCGCCGAGGAGTGCCCGTACCAGGTCACGTGCAGGCCGTCGGCGTCCAGGCCCGGGGCCGGGGTGACCAGCGGGATCGGCTGGCGCGGGTGCCGGCGGTCGCGGTCGCGCAGGGACGCCGCGAGGATCCGGGGCATCGCGCCGGCCGGCAGCATGGTGGACGGCACGGTGTTGTGGAACTTGCCGTCCGCGTACTGCGGGGACGCCTGCATCCGGGCGAGCCGGTCACCCTTGGCCGAAGCGCCCATCTGGCGCGGGACATCGCGGGCGGCCCAGACCGCCGCCGCGGCACCCATCGCCAGAGCAACCCATGACCCGGTACGTCCTCGCTTCGCCATCCCGCAAGTTTGACGGTCCGGGGCCTGCTGTCGCCACTGCCGTGCTCAGCTTCACCTCAGCGTCCCCGGTGTATGTCCGGCCGGTAATCTACGGCGGATGGATGATCCGCGGGCGCAACGCCTCTTCGGCGACAGCCTGGTCGCGCCGGGCGACCTGGCGGCCAGCCCGTTCCGGGTGGACCGGGACCGGATCGTCAGCTCGCCGTTCTTCGCCCGGCTGGCCGGGGTAACCCAGGTGATCAGCCCGGGTGGTACGGGTCTGCTGGTGCACAACCGGATGACCCACAGCCTGAAGGTGGCGCAGGTGGCGCGCGCCGTGGCCGAGCGGATCGCCCGGTCCGACAAGTCTGATCTGGTGGACAAGCTGGGCGGCTGCGACCCGGATGTGGTGGAGGCCGCCGCCCTCGCGCACGACCTGGGCCACCCGCCGTTCGGCCACCTCGGCGAGCGCGTCCTCGACCATCTGGCCCGGCAGCGGCTGCGCCTGCGCGACGGCTTCGAGGGCAACGCCCAGTCGTACCGGATCGTCACCAGCACCGAGATCCGCGGCCAGGCGACCATCGGGCTCAACCTCACCAACGCGGTACGCGCGGCGATCCTCAAATACCCGTGGACCCGCCGGGACGAGCCGCAGCCGCACCCGCGCTTCATGGAGCCGGCACCGCGCGGCGCCGCCCCGCCGCCGGACGACCCGGAGGGCGGGTCGGTCAAGTTCGGGGCGTACTCGACCGAGGCCGACGACATGCGCGCCGCACGGCAGCCGTTCGCCGGCCTGGTGGCCGACTGGCAGCAGACCGTCGAGGCCTCGGTCATGGACTCCGCCGACGACATCGCGTACGCGATCCACGACCTCGAGGACGTGCACCGGGTCGGCGTGCTGCAGCAGGGCGCGGTCGCCGCCGAGCTGATGGCCTGGCAGCGCTGGGGCCCGGCGACCGACCTGACCCGGTCCGGCGGCGCGATCGAGTCGCTGCGCCGCCAGCTGCACCGCAAGGACGCCTGGATGGCCGACGACGAGGCCTTCGCCGCCGCCGTGGAACTGGTCCGCGCCGAGCTGGTCGACGGCCTGCTGGCTCAGCCGTTCGACGGGTCGCTGGAGGCGGAGGCGCAGGTCGCCGCGTTCTCGGCCACCTGGACCCGCCGCCTGGTCGAGTCGATCGAGGTGATCGACCAGCCGGCCGTGCGCTCGGGCCACGTGCAGCTGGCCACCGCGCAGTGGCACGAGGTGCAGATCCTCAAGTTCGTCCAGAACAGGTTCGTGCTGGCCCGTCCCGACCTGGCCCTGCACCAGCGCGGCCAGGGCCGCCTGCTGGCATCGCTGGTGGACGCCCTGCTGGCCTGGCTCACCGACCCGGACGAGGCGCAACGCATCCCGCGCCGGCTGCGTGACCTGGTCGAGCTGGCCGAGGCCGAGCTGCCGGACGGCATCCTCGACCGGCCGGAGCGCGCCCGCGGCCGAGCCGTGATCGATTTTGTCGCCGGCCTGACCGACAGCCAGGCGGTGGGCCTGATGGAGGCCCTGTCCGGCCGCTCCCGCCAGCTCTGGACCGACGCCTTCGTCCTCTGACCGGTCAGTTCCGGACGCGGTTGTCCAACGGGTGCGGCTGCGCCGCCCACCACTCCTCGGGCACGGCCACCCGGATCTCGTCGCCCAGCGCCCGCAGGTGATCGGCGGTGGCGTGGCCGTGGTGGGCGTCCGCCAGCCCCTGGACCCGCATGAACCACTCGGCGAGCTGTTCGCACTTGATCGGCACTTGATAGTCCATCTGCCGAGGCTATGAGCCGGTCCGGTGCCCTGTCCCCGGAACGGATCGGAACGGCATGGTCAGAACTCCCGGCCGGGGTGATCCTTCGCGGCCTCGTACACGCCCTCAGCGATCCGATACAGGGTACGGTCCTGGCGGGCCAGCTCTCGGAGCATCGAGACACCCCAGCAGTAGTCGGCCTCCTCGCGCACGACGATCTCCGGCACACCGGTTGCCGTACGGCACAGCTTCCAGTTCATCGCGAGCGGCCCCACCAGCGGCGCCGCTGGGCCGCCTGCCACGCCCGTGCGTACGCGAGGCCTTCGGCGTAAAGCCGTTCCGGATCGCCGAGCTCCGCGCGCGCCACCATCCTGTCGACGACGCACGGGTAGGCGGCCATGCCGCACCGGCAGATCCAGCGGAAGGGATGTCGCGGCGTCCACCGCCGGCCGTGCTTCGGGTAATGGTCCCGCATCGCGTTGCCTCCCCGCGTCCGTGTCAGGGACGGCGACGAGCCATGGTTCATCAATCGGGGAACCGTGCGTCCGCCGCCGTTGGCGGAGGCGGCAAGCAGAAGTCTTCCCGGCCCCTGTGCGGGCCGGTCCGTCCCGGGATCGCTCGCCGCCGCCGAGACCCGACGTTAGGGACCGGGAGGGCGCGGCAGGGGCACAGATTGTGCCCCCTCTGGCTACGCGGCCAGCAGACCGATCTTCACGGCGAGGTCAGATGCGCGCCGACGTCGGGCCGGGATCTTTGATTCGGTCTCTTCGAGGACGATCCGCTTAGCGAAGCCGTTGTACTTGATCGTCTCGGGCGCCGCCTCGTGCGCCTTTGCCAGAGTGGCTAGGGCGACGTCGGGCTGTCCATCGAGGTGGTATCCGCGTGCCTCCTCGATTCGATGCCGGGCGCGGCGCGGGCGAGATGGGATCGTCACCGCGTCGGCCGCCGCAGCTTGCCGCACTGACTCACTGCCCTGGCGCAGTTCCACGGCGACGGTCACCGCGTGCGCTCCCATGATCGCCCGCGAGAATGAGGTGACGGGATGGAAGTAACCGTCCGGCAGCCGGCCGGCCATGGCGCGGGCGGTATCCCAATATCGCCACGCGATGCCGGTCGAGCCGCGCCGGGCGGCGGTGTATCCGGCCTCGAAGGTGAGCGCCCCCGCAATCGCCAGGACGTCATCCGACGCGTCCTCCAGCAGGGGTTCGAGGTAGCTGATCGTCGTCAGGTTCACCGCGTCAGCCGCGTCGAAGTGCGCTGGTCCGGCATCGCGGTGCGCCTGTGCGGCCAGCCACGCGGCCACGCCGATGGCGTGCGGATCCTCGGACTCCTGAGCCGCTGTCAGCCCTCGCTCGGCTACCCGCCACAGCAGTGCGGCGTCCGGTTGGTAGGCCACGAAGAACTGCGCCAGCGAGTAGACCTCTGCCAGCACGGCCTGTGCCGCCCGGCGGGCGAGGACGGTGTCAACCTGCCGGACGGCGCTCTGCGCATCCCGAATCAACTCGGGCAGCAAGGCCCCGATCACCTCACGATGGTTGGGTGCCGAGTGTCGTGCCGACCAGGCACGCGCCAGCCGGGCGCGAATGTGCGCGGTCGGCGGTGCCTCCTGCGCGGTGGTGGTCGGGAAAGCATCGACGGCAGCCCTGACGGCCGACAGGCGCGGGTGTCCGGGGCCGGTAAACAGATCTACGTGCATTGACTGGTCGCCGGTGAGGTCGGACAGGTCACGCACCCGCAGCACCTCCGCGATGCGGAGGATCGTCTCCAGCTTCGGGGTCTTCAGGCGACCCGTCTCCACGCCCTTGACCCACGATCCGGACTTGCCGACCAGGCCACCCAACTGGTCCCGGGTGAGGCCCTTGCGAGTACGGAGAATCTGAAGCCGCTGGCCGAATACCAGCGGGTTGGAGTTTGGATCTGGAATGCCCGTCTCCATCGATGCTCTCCCTGGTAGCGGTCAGGGGCGGCGGCCAGCCGCTACAACTGACCGCCACGATCGACGGTACTCCGGGCCCAGCGACGACCCCGAGATCGGGAAGCGTGTGGTCACGGCGGGCAGCGGTGCGCGCGCCGGGGTTTCGAGCGTTACCGCTCACTCAGGTCGCCGGGGTGGGGTGAGCGCTTTGGCCGCGCCAGCGGCCTGCTCGCCCCGCCCCGGTCCTCGGCGTGAGCGACGGTCCGGACAACCCACCCCGCTACGACATCCGGCCGTTGATTTCGCTTGTGGCGGCAGCGGCTGTAACGGTGTAATCATGTAATCAGAGGGAGGACATCATGCGATTTCGAACTGCACCACCGGGACGATCCGAGCCGCCGCCCGCCGACGACGCGGCCGCCTGGGTGACCGGGGCGATCCCGGACGGATGGTTCGCCGAGCGGCCCGAGGTGATCATCGACCGGGACGAGATCATCATTTGGGGGCGGCTCACCGAACCGGATCTCGGCGCCGACACGACCGACGCCGACCGGGCCGCCGCTCAGGCCGGCCGGATCAACCAGTTCCGGGAAAACACCCGGGAGGACCGGATCCGGGTGGCCCGCCAGGCCGAGCACCGCTACCAGCGCAAGGTTGCCTGGGGGGTGCGCTGCGGCGACACCAACGAGCTGTTCACCCACCTGGCCGCGCCGGTGATGACCCGGCTGCGGCAGCCGGAGCGGCAGATCCTCGACACGCTGGTCGACGCCGGCGTGGCGCGGTCCCGTTCGGAGGCGCTGGCCTGGTGCGTCAAGCTGGTCGGCGAGCACACCGAGGAGTGGCTGGCCGATCTGCGCTCGGCCATGACCAAGGTCGATGAGCTGCGGCGACAGGGGCCGAATACCGTTTGATCCGGCGGTTAGGGTGGGCGGCGTGCTGCGTTCGGTCACCGCTATCCGTTATGTCACGCCGCTGCGCGAGGGCGGGTCACTGCCCGGCGTCGTCGAGGCCGACGACCTGGGGACGTACGTGGTGAAGTTCCGCGGCGCCGGGCAGGGCCCCAAGGCGCTGGTCGCCGAGGTGATCGCCGGCGAGCTGGCCCGCCGGCTCGGGCTGCCGGTGCCCGAGCTGACCGTCACCCACCTCGACCCGATCGTGGCCCGCGCCGAACCGGACGAAGAGGTCCAGGAGCTGATCAAGGCGAGTGCGGGGGCCAACCTCGGCATGGATTTCCTGCCGGGCGCACTCGGGTACGACCCGCTGGCGCACCCGGTCGACCCGGCGCTGGCGTCGCGGATCGTCGCCTTCGACGCCTTCGTGGAAAACGTCGACCGCAGCTGGCGCAACCCCAACCTGCTGGTCTGGCACGGCGCGGTCTGGCTGATCGACCACGGCGCGACCCTGTACTTTCACCACAACTGGCCGCGGGCGGCCGCCGTGGTGCACCGCCCCTACAAGTGGGACGACCACGTGCTCAAGCCGTACGCGACCGCGCTGGCCACCGAGGGCCCGGCGCTCGCCGCCCGGCTGACCCCCGAACTGCTGGCCGAGGCCATCGCGCTGGTGCCCGGCGAGTGGCTCGACGACAGCGACGGCGAGGCCTACCTGGCGCATCTGTCCGCCCGCGCGGCCGCACCGCAGGCGTGGCTGCCGTGAGGATCCCCTACGAGTACGCGATCATCCAGGCCGTCCCGCGGATCGAGCGCGGCGAGCTGATCAATGTCGGGGTGCTGCTCTACTGCCAGCGGCTGGACTTCCTCGAGGCGCGTACGCACCTGGACGCCGACCGGCTGCAGGCCCTCGACCCGAAAGCGGACGTGGCGGCCGTCGGCGCCGCGCTCGCCTCCTGGGCGGCGACCTGCACCGGCGCGGGCGCGGCCGCCGGCATGAAGCAGGGCGAACGGTTCCGCTGGCTGGTCGCCCCGCGCAGCACCATCCTGCGGGCCGGCCCGGTGCACATGGGCCTGGCCGCCGACCCGTCCGCCGAACTCGACCGGCTCCTGGACCTGCTGGTCAGATAAGTGGGGCTTCCGGATCCACCCGGAAGCGGCAGACTGAGGCCATGGAACTGCCGATCAATCCTCCGGTCAAGCCGATGCTCGCGAAGCCCGTGGCGTCGATCCCGCCGGACCATGTCTACGAGCCCAAATGGGACGGGTTCCGGTCGATCATCTTCCGGGACGGCGCCGAGGTCGAGATCGGCAGCCGCAACGAGAAGCCGATGACCCGCTACTTCCCCGAGGTCGTGGAGGCCGTGCTGGCCAACTTCCCGGAGCGGGCGGTGATCGACGGCGAGGTGATCGTGGCCGACACCGAGCGCAACACGCTCGACTTCGAGGCGCTCCAGCAGCGCATCCACCCCGCGGCCAGCCGGGTCCGGTTTCTCTCCCTGCAGACACCGGCCAGCTTCGTGGCCTTCGACCTGCTGGCCATCGGCGACGAGGACCTCACCGAGCGGCCCTTCAGCGAGCGGCGGGCTCGGCTGCTCGAGGTGCTCAAGGACGCCAAGCCACCGGTGTACGTCACGCCGGCCACCGACGACCTGGACACGGCGACCCGCTGGTTCGCCGAGTTCGAGGGGGCGGGGCTGGACGGGCTCATCGCCAAGGGGCGGGAGCTGACCTACCAGCCCGACAAGCGGGTGATGTCCAAGATCAAGCACAAGCGCACCGCGGACTGCGTGGTGGCCGGCTATCGGGTGCACAAGTCGGCCGACAACCGGATCGGGTCGCTGCTGCTGGGGCTGTACGACGAGCGCGGCGTACTCGTCTCGGTCGGGGTCATCGGGTCGTTCCCGATCGCCGTGCGCGAGGAGTTGTTCGTCGAGATGCAGCCGCTGGTCACCTCGTTCGAGGGCCACCCGTGGGACTGGGCCGCGCACATGCAGGGCGAGCGCACCCCGCGCAAGAACGAGGTGAGCCGGTGGAACAACGGTAAGGACCTGTCCTTCGTCCCACTGCGGCCGGAACGCGTGGTCGAGGTGCGGTACGACTACATGGAGGGGATCCGGTTCCGGCACACCGCCCAGTTCGAGCGGTGGCGGCCCGACCGGGATCCGCGTTCCTGCACGTACGAGCAGCTGGAACGGCCCGTGCAGTTCAACCTCGCGGAGGTGTTGACCAGCCGCTGACCACGACTGTCAGACCCACGGGATAGCCTTGCCCGCAGTCGAGCCGTCGAAAGGTCCGCATCGTGCCGCGTCGTCCCCGCCTGATCGTCGCCCTCCTCGCCGCGATCATGGCCGCCGTTGCGGGCTGCACCGTGCCCACGTTCGCGCCGGACGGGTCGGGCCAACCGGCCCCGGGCGCCGCTTCGGGCAAGCCGGCCGCCCCGGGCAGCGCCGCGTCCTGGCGGCCCTGCCCCGAGGTCCCCGACGACCTGGTGGGCCGCGCCGCGGCCGGCATGACCTATGAGTGCGCCTCGGTCGCGGTCCCGCGCGACTGGGCAAATCCGGGCTCCGGCGAGACCTACCCGATCGAGATGATCCGGGTCCGGTCCAAGACGCAGAAAAACCGGATCGGCTCCCTGCTGCTCAACCCGGGCGGGCCGGGCGGCTCCGGCATCGACATCGCGGTCTACCTGTCGTTCGGCCAGGCGCTCGGCGGGCTGCCCACCGAGATCACCGACCAGTTCGACATCGTCGGCTTCGACCCGCGCGGGGTGGGCCGCTCCGCCCCGATCAAGTGCATCACCAGCGCCGATCAGGATGCCACCTTCGCCGCCAAGCCCGACCCGGCCAGCTCCGCCGACTACGACAAGCTGGTCCAGCTCAACAAAAAGATCGCCGGCGAGTGCGGCGCGAAATACGGCGGCCAGCTGCCCTATTTCTCGACCGAGCAGGCCGCCAAGGACATGGATGCGCTGCGCGCCGCGGTGGGTGACGAAAAGCTGACCTACCTGGGCTTCTCGTATGGCACGCTGCTCGGCGCCACCTACGCCCAGCTGTTCCCCACCAAGATCCGGGCGATGGTGCTGGACGGCGCGGTCGACCCGAAACAGTCATATGTCGAGGGTTCCGAGGCCCAGGCCAAGGGCTTCGAGCGGGCGTTCACCAACTTCGCCAACTGGTGCCGGCGGACGCCCGGCGACTGCCCGATCGCGCCGGATGCCCGTAAGGCGGTGACCGAGGCGATCGCCGCCGCCGACACCAAGCCGGTCAAGGGCGCCGACGGCCGCAACGCGACGTCCGGCTGGATCTTCCTGGCGGCGGTCTCGTCGCTCTACACCGAGTCCGGCTGGGCGACGCTGGCCGAGTCGATCGCCCAGCTCAAGCAGGGCGACGCCAAGGGCGTCTTCCAGCTGGCCGATCAATATGCGGAGCGCAAGCCCGACGGCACCTACTCCAACCTGTTCGACGCCAACCTCGCGGTCAACTGCGCCGACACCAAGGACGCGCCGAGCGTCGACGAGGTGCGCCGGTTGCAGATCGAGTGGCGTAAGAAATATCCGCTGTTCGGCGCCCCGCTCGCGGTCGGCATGCTGCCGTGCACGTTCTGGCCCGGCACCCGCGACCCTTACCCGGCGGGCCCGGCGGCCGGCGCGCCGACGATCGTCGTGGTGGGCACCACGGGCGACCCCGCGACGCCGTATGAGAACACCGCCGACCTGGCCCAGATGCTCGGCGTCGGCCGGGTGCTCACGTGGCAGGGCGAGGGCCACACCGCCTACCCGAGCACGCCGTGCATCGTGCGGGCGGTCGACGATTACCTCATCGATCTGACGGCGCCGCAGGAGGGCCTGCGCTGTCCGGCAAAATGACGCCCTCACGCTCGGCGAGGGCCTCCAGCAGCACCTTCACCCGGCGCAGGTTGTTCTTGAGTTCCTCCTGCTCCTCGTGGCGAAACGCGTCGGCGTCGACGATCAGCTTGCTGGCGAAATGTGCGGTGATCAGGGGGATGACGAGCAACACCATGATCGAGATGAGGACGCCGGCGAGCAGCCGCCCCGGGAGCGTGTGCGGCGAGATGTCGCCATAGCCGACGGTCGAGGCCGTGACGATCGCCCACCAGACCGCGTCGCCATAGGTCTTGGCGATGTCCGGCTCGAGCAGGCGATAGAGGGCGGCGCTGACGACGATCAGCAGGGCGTAGGACAACATCAGGGTCTTCGGCGAGTTGGCCAGCCAGACGACCCCCTGGTAGAGCCGCCGAAACGGCCTGAGCAGCACATCCATGGCGTCATCTTCGCCGAGCCGGCCCGATCTGGGGAGGCCCGAGCGGCGCGCGTTTCCCACCGATCCGGACCGGCGTCCCGGCCGGAGCGGTGCGGGCCGGGGCTCCTTACCCCCTGCGGCGCCGGCGGTTTCGAACCGGGGCTCCCGGAAGCTGAAATTGCGGCTGTGCGAGGCTCCGGACGTGGAATTTCGCCTCGCCGAGCGGGCCGACGTGCCCGCCATCCTCGACCTGCTCGCCGACGACGACATCGCCCGTGCCCGCGGTGACGGCGAGATCCCCGAAGAGGTGGACGCAGGGATCTGGGCGGCGTTCGAGGCCATCGACACCGACCCCAACAACGAACTGATCGTCGGCGTCGACGCCGGCGAGATCGTCGCGACCTGCCAGCTCACCTTCACCCCCGGGCTCAGCCGCGGCGGCGCCTCCCGGATGACCATAGAAGCGGTCCGGGTGCGCACCGACCGTCGAGGCGACGGAATCGGCGGCCGGATGATGACCTACGCCCTGGGCCACGCCCGCGACCGCGGCTGCCGGATCGCGCAGCTGACCACCGACCAGCGCCGCACCGAGGCGCACCGCTTCTACGCCCGGCTGGGCTTCGCCGCCTCGCACGTCGGCATGAAGCTGACGCTGTGAAGGGCGGCGAACCTGGGCGCGGGCAGTTGCCGCCTGCTCGTCTAACCTGATCGGCAGGGCGTCGGCCCCGCGGCGTTGACCGCGACACGGGGAGGGTGACAGTGGGGGAACAGCCACAACAGATAGTCGCGCGCGGGTACGACGCGGTCGCGGAGCGATACGCCGAATTGGAGCGGGACGCTCCCTGGCCCCGCCTGAGTTGGCTCGATGATCTGCTGGCTCGGCTGGCTGATGGGGTGCCGGTGCTCGACCTCGGCTGCGGCAACGGGCTGCCCGCCGGCGAGCGCATCGTGCGGCGGCATCGGCTCACCGGCGTGGATGTCTCTGCCCGGCAAGTCGAACTGGCCCGCAGGAACGTTCCGGCCGGCGAGTTCAGCACCGGCGACATCCTCGCGCTCGACTATCCGGCGGGCACCTTCGGGGCGGTGACCGCCTTTTACACGTTCGACCACCTGCCGCGCGAGCGGCTACCGGAGATGTTCCGACTCGTCCATGGCTGGCTGGCGGAGTCGGGGCTTCTGCTGTGCTGTGTCGAGGTCGAGGACACCCCCGGCATGGTTGCCGACTGGCTCGGCGCCCCGATGTATTTCAGCTCCTACGAGCCGGACATCAGCCGTCGGCTGCTGAGCGAGGCTGGTTTCGACATTCTTCGGGACGAGATCGAGGCGCAGGCGGAAGGCGACCACGAGGTCAGTTATCTGTGGCTGCTCGCCCGCAAGCGTTGAGGTCGCCGCGCCCACCGCCGTCGTCGGATTTCGCCGCCTCACTACGGAAGAATGAGCGCCGGTAGCAGATCGTGACGGGAGCGGCTGATGGGTGGGCACGAGAACGCCTCGATTCTCGGCGATCTGCATGGCGTTCGCCTTCGGGTCCTCAAGACCACGGAGCCGTGGCGGGCCGGCCTGGATTCGCTCGTTGTCTCGGCCGGTCCGGTCGGCGGGTTCGGCAGCCTCGGCATGGCGCTGCGCCGCGCGTACCCGGACGCTGACTGGAAGTCGGCCGAGGCCACCCGGATCTCCCCCGAGGATCCCGTTCTCATCCCGCTGGCCACGGATGACCAGGCTGGTTCCGAGCGGATCCGGCACGCGATCGTGGTCACCGTGCATGAGACGCGCGGCTCGACCGCGCGGGCGGGCGACGGACCGCCGACTCTCGACGGGGTACGCCGTGCCACAGCCGGGGCACTGACCGCAGCGGTGCACAACGGCGCAGCAAAGATCGGGCTCCCCCTGCTGGCCACCGGTTCGCTCGGCTTTCCGTCGAGTGACGTGGCCGCCACCATGTTGCCGGCCGTGGAACGGATGCTTCGCACGACGGACCCCGGCCGCCGGCCGACGGAGATTTGCTTCGTCTGCCGCGACAATCTCGCCGAGCGCGGGATCAAGCGGGCGTGGGATTATCACGAACTGCTGGTGGACGCCCGCTTGGAAACTCTCGACGATGCGTCGTTGAGAAAGGACGCCGCGACCGTCGGCCTGACACTCGAGCTGCTGGCCAACTTGCTGGACGAGCCCGACGAGGCAGTGTGGCAGAAGTGCGCGGGCGAACTCGCACAGCTGCGCCGAGTGGATGAGGAACTGGACCGGGCATTCATCGAGGGCGCTGCGGAACGGGAGGTGGGCCAACGACAGCGCAGTGTTACCCGAAGCCAATTGGCGCAATGGCTGATCGACAACGTCATGAAGCCCCGGCTCCGCCTGGAGGTCACCCAGCGGCAACACGAACGCGCCCGCGCCGATGACCTGCACACCCGGCGGCAGGAATTCCGGCGGCCGTTGAATCGGACCGATACCAGCGCGTTGCGGCTGCCACCGGAGAAAGACGCGGTGATCGGAACGGAAGCCGGCCGCGAAGTGTTCCGCCTGCTCGACACCGACCAGTCGATGCGGGCCAGTATCGGCGTCGCCGGGCCACGCGGCTGCGGCAAAAGCACTCTGCTCAGGGATGCCTATGAGCGTTGGGCCACGCATGGGATCCGGGTCTTTCTCCCCGCGCCGGCAAGTTACGCCCCCAGGGAGTTCCTCTTACACCTCTACGGCAAGGTCTGCGTCGAGGTGCTGAGCCGCGACCCGTCCCTGCCGTGGACCGACGACCCCCAGCCGGTGCGTCCGGCCGCGATCCGGTCCGCCAGCCTCCTCCAGCTCGTGTTGCTGCCCCTGACTGTCCTGGTGACGGGCATCGGTGTGCTGGTCGCCGCCGGCCTGACCGGGCGTGCCGGAAACGCGGCGCGGCATGCGGCATTCGGTGCCGTGATCGTCGCGGCATCCTGCGTGCCGTTGCTGCTGTCCCGGACGTCGCCGGCCCGGGGGAAGGAGCCGTCGGGTCGGTGGTCATTTCCGGCAGGCGGCCGGATCCTGCTGACCACGGCGGTGTGTGGTGGCCTCGGCTTGCTCGCCCCTTCCGGCCTGGTGTCCGGAAGGCAGTTGGCCGGCGTGGTGATGGCAACCGCGGCCGTCGGAACGAGTGTTCTGCTGCCACGGCGGGAGAAAGCGGCGCAGCAGCATGACGAAGGCCTCGTTGGCCGGCTCGCCGCCGCGAGCCGGACGATCATCCTGCTGGCGACGGCCGCCGCGCAGCTGGCGACACTGATCGCCGGTATCGCCTTCATCGTGCTACCGAAGGGCGTTGCCGCACCGTCCGCCACGATGCTCGCGGGGGCGACGTTGGCCGCCGTCGGCTGCACCACCCTGTGGGCCGGGACGCGTTGGCACGCACTGGTCGCGGGCATGTCCCGCGCCCGGGAAGCGCCTCCGGCCGATCGCTTCAGCCGACGGGCTCGGCGCGATCTCGCCCGCATCCGATACCAGACAACGGTGATGTCCGGCTGGACGAGCACGCTGAAGATGTCCCCGCCGAAATGGCTGCCGTTCGGCGTCGACGCCGGGGTCAGCGGCAGCACGAGCGAGGCCGACCTGCCGCTCGGCGTGCCGGACATCGTCGAGGGAATCAAGACGCTGCTACCGTCCCGCGGCCCCGCCCTCGTGGTGATCGACGAACTCGACAAGATCGAATCGGCGGAGAAGGCCCGCGACTTCCTCAACGAGATCAAGGGAATCCTGGACGCCGAGGACTGCTACTTCCTGTTGTCCATGTCGGAAGACGCCATCAGCAGCTTCGAACGGCGTGGCCTGCCCTTCCGCGACGTCTTCGACAGCGCGTTCGACGAAGTCGTCCGCATGCCGTACCTGAACGCGTCGGACAGTGTCGCTCTGCTCGGCCGCCGGTTGAACGACGTTCCGCTGCAGTACTGCGCGCTCGCGTACTGCCAGTCCGCCGGGCTGCCCCGAGACCTCCTGCGCGCCGCGGGCAGGATGCTGTCGCTCCCGGCGGAGGCGCCATCGCTGGCCGCGGTCACACGCCAGATCGTGCACCGCGACCTTCGCGGCAAGACCGAGGCGGTGACCGCGGTCATCAAGCTCATCGCCCTGGAGCCGGACGTCTCCGGGGTCCTGAAGATCTTGCAGCATCTCGACACCTGCGACACCAGTGGCAGGCGAAGGTGCATCCTGGACCCGGCATGGCTGGACGGCACCAGCCACCTGTCCCCGGTGCTCCAAACGGCGACGGACGACCTTCCGCAACGGCGGGAGCTGCTGCGCCTCACCGTCGAACTGCTGGGTTACGCCTATTACTGCCGCACCCTGCTCGAACTGTTCCGCACCGACGCCGATCCCGAAGTGGACGCCCTGATGACGGCGGTCAACGATGATGACGGCCAGATCCTCGACCGCCTGGCACAAGTACAACAGACGTTCATGGTGAACCCGTTTGTCGCCTGGGAGCTTCTCAGCGCAGTGCGGGTAGACATATCGCTGACGGCGTACCCGCTGCCGAAAGCATTCATTGCCCGCGCCGCCGCGGCAGCGGGGGACTCGGCCGGATGACGACCGGACAAACGCATGAGCGTGCCTACCCGTTGTCTTCCCAGTTGGCGGCGTTCTTCCGGCTCGGCTGCACCCGGGGTGGCTCGCCCGGCATCTTCGGGTGGTCGGGCGGATAGGGCAGGTCACCCTTTCCGGCCTTCTCGTCCCGCTCGGACCACTCCAGCAACGGCGTGATGTCGTGCGCCACGTCGTCGATCGCCGCGTGCGGGTCGCCGATCGCGGCGAAGCGCTTCGGCATCGTGCGCAGGTCGAAGTCGTCCGGTTCCACCTCGGGCAACTCCCGCCAGGTCACCGGCGCCGACGCGGTCGCGCGGGCGTTGGCGCGCAGCGAGTAGGCGCAGGCGATCGTCCGGTCCCGGGCCATCTGGTTGTAGTCGATGAACACCTTTTCGCCGCGCTCCTCCTTCCACCACGACGTGGTGATCGACTCCGGGCGGCGCCGCTCCACCTCGCGGGCCAGCGCGATCGCCGCCCGGCGCACCTCGACGAACGACCACTGCGGGGCAATCCGGACATACACGTGTACGCCCCGGCCACCCGACGTCTTCGGAAAGCCCACCCAGCCCAGGTCGTCCAGCACCTCGTGGACGACGCCGGCCGTGCTCACCACGTCGTCGAAGTCGGTGCCGGGCTGCGGGTCGAGGTCGATGCGCAGTTCGTCGGGATTGTCCACCGCGCTGCTCCGCACCGGCCACGGGTGGAACACGACGGTGCCCATCTGCGCGGCCCAGGCGACGTGCGCGAGGTCGGCGGGGCACAGCTCGTCCGCCGTACGCATGCTCGGGAATTTGATGTTGGCGGTCGTGATCCAGCCGGGCACGCCGCGGGTGGGGATCCGCTTCTGGAAGAACATCTCCCCTTCGATGCCGTCCGGGAAGCGCTGCAACGTGGTCGGCCGGTCGCGCAGGGCCCGCATGATCCCGTCGCCGACCGCGAGGTAATACTCGAAGACGTCCCGCTTGGTATACCCCTTGCGCGGGAAGCAGATCTTGTCTGGGCTGGTGAGCCGGACGGTGTGCCCGGCGATCTCAAGCTCTTCCGCTGCGGCTTTCGGCATGCCCCGACCCTATGCCCCAACGACCGCCCGGACCGCCCCCAAAACCGCGGCCTACACCTCGCAAAACCACCACCACCCAAGGCCCCGCCCTGGAGTCGAGCAGAACCAGCACCACCCACGCCCGCCCCGGGAGTCGAGCGGCACGCGGGCACGGCCGGGTCTCCGGCAGATCAGGGTCGAGGAGGCCCGCCTTCGTCAGACCCCGGGTCTCGGGCCGGAACCGAACGCGCCAGCCCCACCAGGCAGGATCCGGGCAAAGCGAAAGGCCGCCCGGCGAACCGGACGGCCTTTGCAGTGCAGCCTGATCAGGCGTTACGGCGGCGCCTCGTGTACCAGACCGAGGCCACCCCGGCCGCCACCATCAACCCGCCCAGCGACACCAGCGCCCCCATCGGCGCGCCGGTCACCGGCAGTGCGCCGCCGGCGCTGACCCCACCGCTCGGCGTGCCCGCGACGTTCACCGGCGTGCTCGGGGTCGCCGAGCTGGGGCTGACGCCCGGCGGGGTGCTGGCCGCCGGGGTGGGTGAGCTGGTCGCCGGAGCCGGCGGGGTGCTCGGTGCGGGGGTGCCGTAGCCGACATTCCCGCGGGTGGCGGGAACGGTCTCGGCGCCGGTGTCGGGCGTGTCGGTCGGCGCGGTCGCGCCGTAGCCGCACTTGGCCCGGTCGGCGGACGCGCACGGCGTCGCGACGGCGGCCGGGCGGGCTGCCTGGTCGGCCGGTCCGGCCGTGGCCGGGGAGCCGCCGAGGGCGACGGCCGTGAACACGGTCAGGCCGGCGGTGGGCAGGCCGACGGCGATGATCCGGCGAAGAGAGCTCATGAGGAGTATCCGTTCTGTTGCGATGGTTCCAGGTCCGCAGGGGAGCTTAGCGGCAAATGCCCGATTTACCCCTTAACAATCCCCGGCGGGTCATCATCCCGGAAGACCACCGAAACGGTGACTTCGCCATAGATAGGACAAAGTGATCATTTTCCCCTCGAAGCGCGGGTCGGCGGCGAACAGCCCACCGCTGTACGGGGCCTGGAGCTGCACATTCGCGCCCGACTCCAGATACACGGAGACGACCACCCGCCCGCCGCGCCGCTCGGCCCGCAGGTCGACCACCTGAGCCCAGGGCGCCACGCC